>Ga0207695_10000393_pt1 | contig 98467 bp, 87 predicted proteins | sample KBSC54metaG_FD_184354 | JGI IMG/M metagenome (GOLD analysis project Ga0207695, IMG submission 184354) | Corn rhizosphere microbial communities from Kellogg Biological Station, Michigan, USA - KBS C5-4 metaG (SPAdes) (version 2) | ecosystem: Host-associated > Plants > Roots > Rhizosphere > Soil... | reverse complement strand
TCCGCGTCTACCTGGAAGACACGCCCAAATCGGTCGCCGCTCTGGAAGCGGCAGCCGCTCGTAGCGACATCGAAGGCCTGATCGCACCATCGCACTCGCTCAAGTCCACCAGCGCCAATCTCGGCGCACTGTCGCTGTCGGAACTGGCAAAGCGGCTGGAACACGGCGCGCGCAGCGGCACGCTTGGTGCTGAGGCGCCGATGATCGTGGCCGAGCTCAAACGCACATTTGCGCGCGTGCAGCAGGAATTGAACGCGCTGCTGACGAAGAGTGCGGCTTAGGCGTTGCCGGCCGTCATCCGCAGAATCACCGGAGTGCTTCTACATTTTCGACCACACGGATGTGGGAAGTGCCTGCATACCGTCCATCCATGGACATCGCCGAAAATTGCTCCTGCATTTTCGACATACCGTCCGTCCATGGACATCGCCGAAAATTGCTCCTGCGTTTTCGGCATACCGTCCATCCATGGACATAAAAAAAGCCGGGTGGAGTGACCACCCGGCCAGTTACGCTGCGGAATACAAGGGGGAGGGGACTCGCGCAGCGTATCCGTGGCGGCAGGGCCGCCGCTGGGATTACTTCGTGTTCGCAGCCTTCTTCACCGCGTTGACCTGCTTGGTGAAGTTGTCGTTGGCGACTTCGAAGCTGCCCTTGGCCAGCTGGCCGAGCGCCTCGGTCGTCTTCAGCGTCAAGCCGAACACTTCCTGACCGTTCGCGTACAGCTTTTCGGTCGTTTCCTTCATCAGGTTCACGCCTTTCGGCCAGAACGACTTGAGCGCGTCGAAGTCACGCACTTCGGCGGCTTCGGACCAGAATTCAACAGTGGCGGAAACGCGGTTTTCCAGAGTCTTGAGCTGGATATCGGCGATGCGCTCGAGACCTTCGACGGCGACGCTGTGCGCCTTGAAGGCAGCGTCGGCGAAGCTCTTGCTCATGGCCAGGACTTGCGTATTGATCTGCTCGTACATGGTATTGCCCTCGGCGGGTTGTTGGGAGTGTGAGGGCACTATACCTGATAGTTTTGTGCAATGCAACATAATGAGTTATCGACGAACGCACTTACTTAATCGGCTGATTTATATAGATTTATTCTCATAGTTCCCCGCGTAGTCACTGATTTCTAGTCGAGATATGGTGCAAGTGCGCTAGCCGGGCTCAGGCCCGCGGTACGTGCATCCTGAGGTACAAGTCTCGTGCACGACGATTTTGCCGAGCGCCGGCAACGCCGGTTTGAGTTCGCGCCAGATCCACACTGCCAGATTCTCGCTCGTCGGATTTTCCAGCCCGGGAACATCATTCAAATAGCGATGATCCAGCCGCTCGAACAGCGGCATGAACGCGATCTTCACGTCGGCGAAATCCATGACCCAGCCACTGTGCGCGTCCGGCTCACCGCTCACGTGGATTTCCACGCGAAACGAATGACCGTGCAGGCGCGCACACTTGTGCCCCTCCGGAACATTCGGCAACCGGTGCGCGGCTTCGACCGTGAAAATCTTGAAGATGTCCATTCGACGATTCTACTGCTCCATGCGGCGACATGCAGTTTCGGATCAGTCCGACGGCGGCCGTTCGATACGGTCGCTGTTCGGCCAACTCCAGTCTGCTGCCGATCGAAACCGGGTCTCGCAAAGCGGACGTCGACGGATTGCAGTCGCTGTCAGTTGATGCCGGGTGCAGAATTGTCAGAAGGCGATTCGAGTGGCGTCGTGCTAACGCGAAATTGGTCGGGTAGACCCAGCCGTCTAACGAGCGCCGTGTAGCGCTGATCGTCTTTGATTGCGGCCAAGAGCCAGTTCCCCAGCAGGCGCGGGATGCCGGAATCGCGCCGTTCGCAGGCGTGGTCGAGCCATGCAAAGGCGGCGTCCGCTTCGCCGCGCCAGGCATGCACCTCGGCGATCTGGAGAGAGAATCCCCACGCGTACTTGGTCTCGAGCTCGGCCAACGCCAGCGTCGATTCATCATGGCGGCCGAGGCTATGCGTTGCGCACGCGATGCCGGCCTGGCGATGGCCATCGCTGGTTACCATGTAGTGCTCCAACGCCTGTTCGTAACGTCCTTCGAGCAGCTCGATGGCGCCGAGGATGGCGCGCGGAATGCTCGCCTGCGGACTGATCTGCAGTGCGCGCCGGAGCGCCTTGCATGCTTCGTCGGCGCGCGCAGCCTGGAACAGGGTCAAGCCGCAGTATGTCCAGGCCTGCCACGACAGCGGATCAATGGTCGTTGCGCGCCGCGCCAGCGCCAGCGCCTGTTCCGGGTCACCGACGCAGTACTGGCCGAGTGCGGCTGCGCACAGAACTTCGCTGCGGTTCGGATCGAGCGCGAGTGCCCGCTCGAGATCTTCGATGCCGCCGCGCCAGTCCCAATGCTGGCGATGACGCAGTTGTCCGCGTATGACGTAGCCGTCGGCGAGTTCCGGCGCCAGGGCGATCGCACGCTCTGCCGACGCAAGCGCCGCCTCACGGTCGCCAAAACGCTGCGCGATGGTGCCGGCGAAATCCGCGGCGATGCTTTGGGTGGTGGCCAGCCCGACCCATGCCGGAGCAAACGCAGGATCGAGCGCGATCGAGCGCTGGAACAGGGGTTGCGCGTGGCGATAATCGGCATGGCGGCCGTGCCGCAATACGTCCAGGCCAAGCAGATACTGCTCATAGGCTTCGGCGTTGCTCGTGCGGCGCGTCGAATCCGTGTGTGCGTACGGCAGCAGTTTCATCTTCAGCGCCGACACCACCGCGCCGGCGATCTGGTCCTGTACGGCGAACACATCCGTCATCTTGAGGTCGAACGTCCGCGACCAGACGTGCGTGCTGTCGGCCGCGCGGATCAGCTGCGCCGTCACGCGCAAGGCGTCGCCCGATTTGCGTACGCTGCCTTCGAGCACGTGGGCGACATTGAGCGCTGCGGCGATGGTCGTGATGTCGGCGTCTTTGCCTTTGAACGAAAACGACGATGTGCGCGCGATCACCTTGAGTTGCGGGACCTGCGCGAGCAGGTTCAGCAGTTCTTCGGCCAAGCCATCGGAGAAATGCCGCTGATCCGAGTTCTCGCTCATGTCGGCGAAAGGCAGCACCGCGATCGATTGATCCGACGGTGTAACGAGCGCCGCGCCGGCCGCATCGAGCGCGACAGCGGCGTCCCGGCTGTCGCGCCGCAGCCCCTGCGGAGTCAAGTCATAGAACCAGGACAACACCAGCACGAACGGAAATGCGATGGCGAGCGTGACGATCAGCGCGCGCACCGGCGAGTTCGGGATATCGAAGTAGGGCGCCACCTGCGTTGAAACCTGGACAAGCAGCCACGCCGCGGCCGCATACATCGCGGCGGCCCCGTAGACCTTGCGGCGCTTCAATTCGGAAAACAGCCGGCGCATCCAGCCCCCGTTCGCAGGCAGTTAATTTACCGCGCCGGACGGGCATTGTCTGGTTTGGTTATCCACGCCGAATTCAGTACGCTGCAAGCGTCGTGGCGAGCACGCGCACGGCCATGAAGATCAGGATTACCGAGCCGATGGTCCAGAACGTCGCGCGGATCTCGTGGATTTGCGCAGTGAAATACGCGGCGAAGTGCAGCAATCGCGAAACGACGTAGCCGTAGAGCAGCCATTGCGCCTGCAGCAGCGGCGGGTCGGTCAACACATAAAGGATCCCTGCGACCAGGAAGAAGGGCACGTTCTCCAGGTCGTTTTGCTGAATTCGCCGAATGCGCTCGACGCGCTCGTCGGGAAGAAGTTGTCTTGGATCGGGTTGCGGATTCAGTGGTGTCTTCTTCAGATCTTCCGGTGAACGCAGGCCCGCGCCGGCTCGCATCATGCGCACCACGGTGAGCCACGACATGGCAACGACCTTGAGGATCATCAGCGCAGCAGCGATCGCGTACGTCGCAAACAGTGGCTCGCGAAGATCGAGGTTGATCATGCCGGTCACTCCGCCACGCCGCAAAGCCGCTGCGCGGCGAGATAACGCTCGACTACCACTTCCTGGCGGAACAGCCGCATCGTGCGCAGATCGCGCAGGCTCGTCTGCTGAACGGCGTCGCGACGGCGCGTCACGTCGCGCGCCAGATCGAGCCGCTGCGTGAGCGCGAGATTGGCAGCGAGCAGACGATGCGGCGTGCCGAAATTCGGGTTGCGCTGAATGGCCTTGCGTGCCGCATCGATGCCGTCTGCATAGCGTTCCAGAGCGAAACTGGCGGCGGCAGCGAACGTCAACCACATGTACGCGAAGCTGTCCGACGGGCTGAGCTTGACGGCAACATCGAGATGTTCGAGCGCACTGCCGAAGCGACCAGCGAAGTGGTTGGCCATGCCCAGAGCGCCCCAGGCAAACGTCGAACCGGGATTGAGCCGAATCGCGTCTTCGGCATGCAGTACGACCTGATCGTATTCGGAGGAAACACTGGCCAGCGCGATGCTGTAGACCGCCTGGGCGAACGCGTTCGTGTCGTCGAGCTCGATCGCTTGGCGTGCATGCCGCAGGGCTTCGGCGAATGTTTCCTCAGGCGGTGCAGCGCCCAGCGGACCGGCGAGGATCAACGACCAAGAGAGCGCGCATTGGGCAGCCACGTCGGTGTTGTCGTGCTGCAGCGATTGTCGCAGCAGCGCGATGGCGATGGCGATCTCTTCCCGCGTTGCGGCCCACATGTGCGGCAGCGCGCGCAAGTAGACATCGTAGGCCGTGAGATCATTGGGCGGCTTGCGCTTTACCCGTTCCACTTCGGCGATCTGCAGTGCGGGTAGCATCACGGCGGCGACATTCCGGCTCACCTCGTCCTGCAGTTCGAAGATGTCGCGCAGATCGCGATCGTAGCGCTCGCGCCAGACCTGGGCGCCGTTGGCGCAGTGCGTCAGCTCGGCGGTCACGCGGATGCATTGGTCCGCCTTGCGCACGCTGCCGGTCAGCACGTAGTGCACGCGCAGGACCCGGCCGATTTCCGCCACGTTGTCCGTATCGCCCTTGAACGCGAACGTCGAACTTCGCGGCGCGGTTCGCAGCTCGCGGAAGCGCGACAGCGCGGTAATGATTTCTTCTGTCATGCCGTCGGCGAAGTAGTCCTGTTGCGGATCGCCGCTAAGGTTCCGGAACGGCAGGACGCCGACGAACGGCTTCTGGGTCACCGCATCGGCCCAGGGCGTCCTTGCCATGCCCGGCGTGGCGACATGAGTCAGACGATAGCCGACGCGGGCGATCGTCTCGATCCGGAACGTGTCGGCACCGAAGACCTCCGCCAGTTCGCGCAGCCGCGAGATCGTGCGGTGGATCGCGTTGTCGCCGACGACCATGCCGCTCCAGCACGCGGCAATCAGCTCGTCACGGGTCAAGACTGCGCCGTTCGCCTGCGCGAGCACGGTGAGAACCTGCATGACGCGGGGCTCGATCGTCTCGCTGCGGCTGCCGCGGATCACTTGCCGCGTCGCGGGGTCTACCTCCAGCGCGCCAAGGCGGAACGACGGCGTCCGGCCGAGCTGGACCTGGTGCGGCTCCCCCACTGAATGTTCCAAGCCCACGGCTCCTCCCGCCCTGAAGCCATTCGACGCGAGGATAGCAGCCATCTATCAGCAATTCATCAGACGCAGGGTGTTCAACCTGACGGGCGCTTGCCTCGACTATTGCCGGCGCGACGTACCACCACATGCCGGAGGGGTGCCGTGTCCGAGCGATCGTTTCGTATCAATGCAAAACGGCGCGCTTGCCGCCACCGTCTGGCTCGCGCGCTCGCGCTGGCCCTGTGCGCAAGCGCCGCCCACGCGGCGACGTTCTCGGTCGGCAACGAAGCAGAATTGGTCCAGGCGATCAACGACGCCAACTCCAACATGGACTTCTCTGCGGACACGATTTCCGTAACTGCCGACATTACGCTCACAGCAGCTTTGCCGTTGATTACCGAGGCGCTGATCATCGAGGGCTCGGGGGGGCGGCGTGCGATCCAGCGCGACGACAGCGGTGCGAATGCGTGTTCGCCGACGGCGACGAATCCATTCCGATTGCTCGACGCCAGTGCCGATCTCACGCTCGACAGCCTGCTGTTGTCGGGCGGCTGCAATCTCGTCGACGGCGGCGGCGCGGTGCGCGTTCAGCATGCGGCGCTCAGCGTGTTGAACAGCACGGTCAGCGGCAATCAGACGTTCTATCCCGGTGCGGCACCCTGCTACACCTGCCTCGGCGGTGGTATCGCCGTGCTGTACGGCAGCGCCAGCATCACGGGCAGCACGATCAGCGACAACGCGACGCATGGCTACGTCGCCATCGGCGGCGGCGTGGGCACGTACCAGGCCGACTTGACCATTACGCAGTCAACGATTTCGGGCAACCTTGCCGCAGGCAGCGCGGGTTCGAGCGGTGGTGGCGCCTACGCCCTCGGCGCCTATCCGAGCGGTCCGGCGGCCAATCTCACGATCACCGGCAGCACGATCTCCGGCAATATTTCGAGTGCCGATGGGGCCTTCGCCGGTGGCGCGGGTGGCTATTTGGCCAACATCAGCGTCGACGGTAGCGTCCTTATCGGCAACCAGGCGAATGGCGGTGGGGCCGGCTACGGCGGCGGCATAGTCCTTAAGAACCATCTTACCTCCACCACGGCGCAAATCCGGCGCACGCTGATCAGCGGCAATTCGGTGGCTGCCAGCGTTGCAGCGGGGGGTGGAGTGCTGGATGAAGCTGTCACCTTTGAGCTTGTGGACAGCGCCGTCGTCGGCAATACCGTTCATGGCGATACGAAGGCGCGCGCCGGCGCCATCAAGATCGCTGTCGCGCAGGCGCGCCTGATCGGCAGCACCCTGTCCGGCAACGCCATCGACTGCGCTGCCGACGAAGGCGGCGGCGCGATCCAGGTATTGAGCGAGAACAGCAACGCGGCTTCGCTCGTCGCGTACAACAGCACGATCGCTGCGAACCAGTCGCCGCACAGCAACGCCGGCGGCATTTTCTTCAAGCGCGAGACGAACACATCCGTACAGCCTTCTGCGGTGTTGGAAAGCACCATCCTTGCGGGCAACGTCGGCGCCAACGGCGATGCCGAAGTCGGCAGCGCCGCCGATACCGGTACTGCGGCGGACCTCACCGCGCGCCACACCTTGTTCCAGGGCAGCGTCGATCCGGGTGCCGGCACGCTGACGCTGGACGCCGTGACTCTGGCGCTGTTCGGCACCGATCCGCTGCTGCAGCCGCTGGCCTACAACGGTGGCACGACGCCGACGCGCGCCCTCGCTCCGAACAGTCCGGTGCTTGCCCAAGGCGTGAATTCGCAGAGTTTGGACTTCGATCAGCGCGGCGCACCCTACGCGCGCATCGTCGGCGCCGCAGCCGACATCGGTGCTTACGAATTCGATGCGGACCGTATATTCGCCGGCAACTTCGAGTGACGACCATGAAGAAGATCACCCCCAATCCGCAACTTCCGCGCCTGCACGCGCTGGCGTCCGCATTTGCCTTGAGCGTGGCGGCAATGGCACCCAGCGTTTGGGCGACCGAAGGCTACTTCATGCACGGCTATGGCGCGCGCCAGACGGCACTGGCCGGCGCGGGCGTCGCCGATTCGAACGATGCGATGGCCCTGAGCCTCAATCCCGCTGGCATCGTCGACGCGCCCGGCGAGTTGCAGATCGGCGCCTCGGTGCTCAGTCCGCACCGCTCGTTCACGGGGTCGGGCGGGCCAGGCTTCACACCCGGCGGCGAAGTCAAAAGCGGCCAGAACTACACGTTCATCCCCAACGTCGCTTACGCGCGGCCCCTCGACGACCGCTCCGCGTTTGCCGTCGCCGTTTACGGCAATGGCGTCAACACGAACTATCCCGAAGTCGCCAATCCCGCATGCGGCGAGGGCAGCGGTGTCTACTGCGGCGGTAGAGCCGGCGTCAATCTGACTCAGGTCTTTTTCGCTTTAGGTTACGCACACCGTATCAGCGACAACCTGTCGCTCGGCCTCGCGCCGATGTTCGCGCTGCAGACATTCAAGGCCGACGGCTTGGGCGCGTTCGCGCCATTCTCCAGCGATCCGGCGCACCTGAGCAACAACGGGCTCGACACCTCGACCGGATTCGGCTTGCGCATCGGCGCCGAACTCGCGTTGAGCCCGCGGTTCCGGCTCGGCGCCGCGTATCAGTCCAGATTCAACATGTCGCGTTTCGAGAAATATGCCGGCCTTTTCGAAGGCCATGGGGCCTTCGACATTCCCTCGAACTGGACGCTCGGCGCGGCGTTCGACGTGATGCCGGACATCACGGCCATGCTCGATTATCGCCGCATTAAATATACCGACGTGCCGGCCGCTGCCGATGCATCGACGAAGCCCGCCCCGCTCGGCAGCTCCGGCGGCCCCGGCTTCGGCTGGAAAGACGTCGGCGTCGCCGAGTTGGGAGTCGAAGGCAAGGCGGACGCGCGCTGGACCTGGCGCGCGGGAGCTGCGTTCAACGGCACGCCGATAAGGTCCGAGAATGTCACGCTCAATATCCTGGCGCCAGCCGTGCAGAAGCAACACTACACGTTCGGCTTGACCTGGCGGCCTGCGCAGAGCGATGGGGTCGACTTCGCCTTCATGTATTCGCCGAGCGCCAACGTTTCGGGCATCGAGGTGACTCCGAACGGACCCAATCCTGGCCATCGCATCGATCTGCAGATGCATCAGTTCGAGGCGACCCTCGGCTGGACGCGCCGCTTCTGACCGCGTCCATGTCACCGTCGAAACTCGCGTCAATCAGTGCCGTGCGCGACGCCATCGCGAGCGCGGAGCGTTGATGATGTTGAAGACGTTCGAAGGCGCACAAGTTCTCGTGACCGGCGCGAGCGAAGGCATCGGCTTCGAGATTGCGCGTCTAGCCGCCGAAGCCGGCGCGTGCGTGCTCATGGTGGCGCGTGACGAGCAGAAGTTGCGAGCTGCCGCTGCGCGAATCCAGGGCAAGCGTCGCCCTGATGTCGCCAGCGTCGACTTGTCCGATGCAGTCGCGCTCGACGGACTTCTGAGCCGGCTGGACCGGAACGCGTTTGTTCCCGACCTGGTCGTAAACAACGCCGGCCACGGCGCGTCGGGCGCGCTCGACGAAGCCGACTGGCAGAAACTCGATGTCATGTTCCGCCTCAACATGATCGCCCTGGCGCGCATCACGCACTGGGCGATCATGCGCATGCGCAGCCGGCGCCGGGGCTCGATCGTGAACCTGTCGGCCGCCGTGGCGACGCGCCCGACGCCGTATTTCGCCGCCTACGCCGCGACGAAAGCATTCGTGACGAATCTGAGCATGGCCGCGAACGCCGAACTCAAAGGTTCGGGCCTCAGTGTCAGCGCAGTCCATCCGCCTATCGTGAAAACGACTTTCGCGGATGCGGACAAAGCCGATCTGCGTTCCACGCTGGTCGTGAAACTGTTTCCGGCCGTTTCGGCGACTGCCGTCGCGCGCGCGGTGCTGCGTGTCGCGAGAAACGGCCGGCGCAGTGTCGTCGTGGGCCCCATCGCCTCGATCGTAATGGCATCGGCCGTGCTGATGCCGCGTACGCTCGATTTGCCTTTCATGAGTCTGCTGTTCAAAGGAAAACGAGCGGAGCCTTAGTCACAATCACGCTCCCAACTGTGACGGCTCAGAGGCTCGGTATCTCCACGCCAGTTCCAGCAAACAAATCGCTCGCGAATTTGCGCTCGGGTCGACTTGCGCCGTCTGTTCTCATAGTCGTACCAGCATGCGATTTGGTCTTGGGTTGCGGAAAGCCGTAGTCTAACGAGACGTTGTCGGGGAGATCGCCGTGCCGCTTCGCTTCGATGCTTCGCTTTGGCGTGCACGCGCGCTCAGCGCGTTGGCGCAGCTCACACTTATCTTCGTGGGCGTGACGCTCGCTTTCGTGTTCGAGGGTTGGCGCAAGCAACTTGATGAAGCCTCGGATGTGCGCCAGACCATTGACGGTCTGATCACCGAGCTTAGCCACTACGAGAAGCATGGCGGCGAGTTGGCACAGCGCATGGAGCAGAGCGTCGAAGCGTGGCGCACGGAGGATCGCGCTGGGCGTCATGCAGTAGTCGACCTCTACCGCATTCCGGGTGCACCTAACCCGCCCGCAGCAGCGTGGACTTCAGCCGTCTCCTCGGGCATAGCCAACCAACTCGACCCCGCATTGCGACTGGAGCTTGGCTGGTACTACAGCGAGATGGGCGGCATCCATGCGAACTACGCGCGTCTCATCGCGTTCCACGAGCGCGAGGTGATGCCGCGCGCACTCCAAGGCGCCGGCTCGTTCTACGATTCGGATGGCAAGCTGAAACCAGAGTTCCGCGTCCACTTGCAGTTGTACGAGGAGTTTGTTTCTGACCTCAAGCGTCTCAGCGCACAGGGCGGTGAGTTGCGCCACAAGCTGGAGGCATTGCGGGCGAAGATGTAGGTCAGCTATGAAGGACGCTGGGTCGGTTATTCGCGTTGTGCGGGCGAACCGAGATCTCGTTCGAGATTCACGTCGATGTCATCAGCCGACCACGCTGACGCAACTGTCCGCTGCTAATGGCCGCTTGGCGCCGCATTGTGAGACCCGGCCGAACCGTCCTGACGATGCGATGCGTCTGAAAGTAGTCGACTCAGTTCCTTCTTGACCACCGCATAGCACTCGCAGGCGCGAGTCTCGAGTCCGGATCGATCGACGACCGAGATATGACCTCGGCGCAGCTTGATGACTCCGGCGCGCTGGAGGTTGCCTGCGGCTTCGGTAATACCTCCGCGCCGCACGCCGAGCATGCTGGCGACGAGTTCCTGGGTCATGATCAACTCGCGCGACGAAACGCGATCAAGAGTCAATAACAGCCAGCGGCACAGTTGCTGTTCGATGGAATGGTGGCGATTGCACGCCGCGGTCTGCGTCATTTGGGTGATCAGCGCCTGGGTGTAGCGCAGCAATAAACCCTGCAGCGAGCCGCCGCGACTGAATTCTTCCTTCAACAAGCGGCTCTCCAGCCGATACGCGTGACCCCCGGTCTGCACGACCGCCGAGCTTGGTGTGGTATCCCCACCCATAAACAGCGAAACCCCGACGATGCCTTCGTTGCCCACGCCCGCGGTTTCGGCGGATGCACCGGATTCCATGACGTAATGCAGTGACACGATCGCCGTCGTCGGAAAATAGGCGTGCCGCATTCGTGCGCCGGGTTCGTACAGGATTTCACCGAGTGGCAGCGGAACGAGTTCCAGGTGCGCAACCAGACGTTCGAAGTCCACGGCGGGCAACGCGGCGAGCAAGTGGTTTTGATTTGGGCTGTGAACGGTTGGCATCGCGGTCGTCGAAGCATCGGCTTCACGTAGCATTGATTTCTACGCCGATTCCGCGATACCCGACGAAGCGGCAGGCCTGGTTGAACATCGGCTCCCCGCTTACGCGAAACTGTTGCTGTGAACCATCGGCATTCACGCGACTGAAGATGAAATCCAGGAACGGCTTGCGTGCGGCAATGCGGGCTTGCAGTTCCTGCCGCTGCGCCTCGTTCCAGCCCGCCCCGTCCGCGCCACTGCTGGCTGCGCCGGCCAGAGAATCCACGCGGATTCCCAGCATTTCCAGCACTGGGCCGGAGACTTTGGTGAAATTGCCGTGCTCGTCCTGTTCCCAGTACCAGTCGGAGGCGAGCTCGGTCAAGCTGCGGAAGCGCGCTTCGCTTTCGCGAAGTTCGGCGGTGCGTTCCTGCACGATCTGCTCCAGAACCGTGGCGTAGTTCTCGAGCTTCTTGTACAGCAGGCGTACTTCGAGCACGTTGCGAATGCGCGTCTTGACTTCGAGCAGGTCGAACGGCTTGCTGATGAAGTCTCTTGCTCCGGCTTGCAATGCGCGCAACTTGTGGCCGGGCTGAGCAGTGATCACGAGCACGGGAAGATAGCCGTCGGCATTATTGGTCTTGAGCCCGTCGATGACCTGGAAGCCATCCATGCCGGGCATCTGCAAATCGAGCAGGATGACGTCATAATTGTTCTTGCGATGCAGAGCGCAGACTTCCTGCGAATTCATCGTCGAGGCAACGTGGAGGTAACCGGCCGCACGCAGCATCTGCTCGAGCAGACTGACATTGGCTTCCTGATCGTCGACGATCAGGATGCTGGCTTTGAGAACCTCGGACTCGGCGATCTTCATGCCGGTTCCACTTTGGCGGTGCGGCCTGGTGACGTTTCGGAAAATTTCAGCGCCACGTCGAGCGCCTCCATGAACTGGTCGACCTTGATCGGTTTGGTCAAGTAGTTGAAGAATCCTGCATCAAGCGCGCGCGCGATGTCGTGTGGCACCGCATTGGCGCTGAGCGCGATGACCGGGATCTGCGTTGTCAAGGGGTCCGCGCGCAAGATCTTGAGCGCTGCGACCCCGCTGAGCCCGGGCAGGTTGATGTCCATGAGGATGACTTCCGGCAGATAGGCGCGCGCAAACTCGATGCCGAGGTCGCCGTCCGCTGCGCTGAGCAGACGCAGGTCCGGGCGGCGCGCGATCAGCTGCTCGACGAGCTCCAGATTCGCCGGATTGTCTTCCACGTAAAGAAGGGTTCGCGGTCTCGCGTCCGCGGCCTGTGCTTGCGGGTGTACCGCTCCCTGCGCCTCGGGCGTTGCGAGCTGCGGCGCCGCTGTCAGATTCAATTCAACCCAGAATACGCTGCCGACGCCAACGGTGCTGTCCACACCGATGGTCCCGCCCATCATTTCGACCAGCCGCTTGGTTACCACCAGGCCGATGCCCGTGCCCTCTTCCGCGCCAGCTTCCTTGCCGAGTCGATTGAACGGTTGAAACAGCTGCGCCAATTGTTCCGGAGCGAGTCCCGCACCGGTATCGCGAACGCTGATGCGAATCGAATCCGCAGTACTCAACGCGTACTCGATCGAAACGGCGCCATCGGGCTTGTTGTATTTGATCGCGTTGAACAGCAGATTGATGAGCACCTGCTTGACCCTGGTTCGATCGGCTTTGACGAAATACGGGGCCTCGAAGCGCGCGAACTTCAATCCGATACCGCGCTTGTGCGCCTGCGGTTCGATCATTGCCCGGCACTCGAGCATCACCTCGGGTAATGAAACGGGCTCGCTCGACAGAGTCGCCTTGCCCGACTCGATGAGGGTGAGATCGAGTACCTCGTTGATCAAATCGAGCAGATACCAGCCGGCCTTGAGGATCTGGTCAAGATTGCGTTTTTGCGAGACCGTCGGCGGCGGAGAGCCGGACTCCATGAGCTGCGCGAAGCCAAGCACCGCATTGAGCGGTGTGCGCAATTCATGGCTCATACCGGAAAGAAAATCCGTCTTCGCGCGGTTCGCTTTCTCGGCTGCGGCCATTGCCTCGTTCAATTCGGACTCCACGAGCTTGCGCACCGAATTGTCCATGCCGATCAACAGGTACCCGATGATGTCGCCATAGTCGTCGCGCAGCGCTGTGACCGAAATGATGGCCGGGAAACGGCTGCCATCCTTGCGGATGTAAGTCAGTTCATAGATGTCCTCGATGCCGCGCGACGCCTTGAAAGCCAGTGCTTCGAAGCCCGGAGCGATGGCGGTTGCAAGCTCGATGCTCAACGCCTCGGCGCGCGCCCGCACTTCTTGCGGATCATGCATGTCGCTGGGGCTGACTTTGTTGACGACTTCGGCAGCGGTGTAGCCGAGTATGCGCTCGGCACCGACGTTGAATAACTGGATGATGCCTTTCTCGTCTGTAGCAATGATCGAAAAACTGGCGCTGGTCAGGATTGCGTTCTGCAGCGCCCCGGCCTTGAGCAAAGCCCTTTGGCGTCGCATCGGGATGTCGTCATCCGCATTGCTGCTCATGGCCTCGTTTTCAATTTCGGACATGGTCGATTCCACGAGTGATGCGCAACTGTCCTTGGCCAGGCAGACGAGGCCCCCTCAGGAACATCGCCATCCCGACAGACCGGCCACGCCCACATGGAAAGCAGAGACTACCCATACCTCGGCGCCGATGGCGACGTGCCGCATCGCAGATGCCTTCGAACCAGGTCGGAATTGCTTCCCACCGTCGCAACGGCATTGCATAGCTGCAGACGCGTGACGCCAAATGTGCGGCACCAGTAATCCAGACGGTCGGCGAGGCAGACATTCACACCGACGGGAAGATGACGAGTGCTGGTGCCGCTCGCTGCCAGTTTCATATTTGCTCCTGGTGCACGGATCGACCGCGACATGCGAGCGCAACCTGATGCGCGGTAGAGTCTGGGCGCATTGGCCGGGATGTTCTGTCTGTTACCGTACGGTGTACAGGGATCTGCCATGCGCTATTTGCCTTGTGTTGAGGACGCCACGGTTGAACAATAAGTACGGTACCGTACCGTAAATTGGGCGCTAATGCGATATATCTTGGCCTCAGAAATCCAAGGCCCATCATATGAAACGCGCACTCAGCACGGCAGCATTGAGTCTTTTCGCCGCCACCGCAGCCATGGCCGGCGAAGGCTACGTGACAACGAACGTCAATTTGCGAGCGGGACCGGATGCAAGTTATCCGGATGTCGCCATGTTGGACGCCGGCACACCTGTCGCGATCGAGGGTTGCGTCGATGGCTGGTCATGGTGCGACGTGATCAGCGGGGATTCCCGTGGCTGGATGCCCGCGAATTACCTTCAGCAAGAATATGAAGGTCGCCGCGTTCTGATCCCGGAATACGGCGTTCGCATCGGTATCCCGGTCATTACTTTCGTGTTTGGTTCCTATTGGGACAGCTACTATCGCCACCGCTCCTGGTATGGCGAACGTGAACGCTGGAGCCGCGTAACACCTCATTATCAAACACACGTAGAACATGACTACTCGCACACCACGCAAACGCACAGTCAGCACAGTGCGGAAATGCGAGCGTCGGCAGTCGTCACGACGCACTCCATCCATCAAGCCAGCACGGCAACCGGCACAGCCCGCCAGCGTTCCGCCACGACGGAAGTTCGGTCTTCGACGCATTCTGCCGAGCACACGCAGCCGGTGCAGCACCACTCTGCCGAAGCGCGCGTGGCCGCGCAGCCGCATTCTTCCGCAACGTCGGTTCAAGCCCACGACAATCACGCGAGCCATGCCAATCAGGCTGGGCCAAATGCGGCGCAGTCGCGACCGCTAGCGGAACACCGTGCGTCGCAACCCAAGGCGAGCGCTGAGCACAACGTGGCGCAAGCCAAGGCGTCCAAGAAAGAACCTGTAGCGAAGCCGCGATCTGAGCATCAAGGCAGCAAGGACACAGAACAACACTGATGTCCCAATTCCTCCTTGGCAGAACGGGAATTAGTGCCCTGCGCGCGAGCGTGGCCTGCGTATCCAACGCGCGCCTACATGTCCTGATGGCGGCCGTGATCGTTTCGGGCATCTGCTCAACGGCGCTGGCATTTCCACCGGCCGATGGTGATCTGGATTCGACCTTCGGCGCTACGGGGCCGGGCTACACCATTGTCGATTTCGGCAATGGCGCGGACGCCAATCAGGACGGCGCGCATCGGATGCTGCGCCAGCCCGACGGAAAATTCGTCGCGGTCGGCAGTGTCGACAACGGCTCTGGCAACCAGGTCATCGGTCTCGCGCGCATCCTCAACGACGGCCAACTCGACACGTCGTTCGGCGACGCGGCAACTCCGGGCCGGTTCAGGACGGGTGGCGGTTTCTACAACAGGACCGGCAACGGCGTAGCGGTGTTGCCGAGCGGGCAGCTCGTCGTGGCAGGTACGATCTTCTATGCGCCGCTGGCGCGCGGAGAACTTTTCTTTCCGATCAACAACGCTCCCAATGCCACGGAAACGTATTTCCAATGGCTGGATGGATCGGCGTTCAACGACATTCTGGCGCTTGCCGATGGCCGGCTGCTGGTAGGCGGCACGGCGCCGGGCCTATCTTCTACGGGCGATTTCGCTCTGATCCTGTATGACGGTGCAGGTGGTTTTATCGAATCACTCACTGTTCCGTTCAACGCCGGCGGATCCAACGACGACCAGGTACAGCGCATCGCCTTCATGCCAGCCGCCAATGCGGTGAGCGGCCGGATCGGTTACGTCTATGCGATCGGTTCGGTGGCATTGCCCAACTACGCGAGCGGGCATCCGAACATCGAGTGCGGAGTCGTCAAGGCTGGGCTCTATTCGGCGGCGCCGAGACTGCGCCTGGAAACAAGCTTCGGCACCGCGAACAGCGGCAAACTCGTGCTTGACGTCAACGCAGGGTGGCTGGCCTTCTACACGCATGGTATCGACGGCAACGCGTATTGCCGCGGGATTACCGTACGCAAGGATGGCGGGTTGTTGATTGCCGGGGAACGCTACTACTTCGGTTACGACAACAGTCATGCAACCGCCGACAACAGCGTGGGTTTCGCCGCCAAGGTCGACGCCAACGGCGTTGCCGATGCGACGTTTCAGAACGGCTTCAACAGCGGCGGCTTTACCTTCTACTGGCGTTATTTCATCGACACCGCAAATGCGCTGTATCAGGGCCTGTGGTTCTCCCTGATCCAGAGCGACGGGTTGCCGCTGTTTGGCGGGTTGACCGAGGTCGATTGCAATTCCGGCGGTTCCTCGAATCCGCGCAATCGCACGTCGGTATTACGGACCACGGCGACGGGTTCCCAGGACGCAACGTATTCGCCTTATTTCTGCGCTTCGCCGAGACCGGCCGCTGACAATGGCTTCGACGTCGCACTGGATGGTGTTTTCGATGCCGGTGAGGTGGTCACGGTCGGCAACGTCTTCAGCAGCCTCAGTCCCGCAAGCGCGACGGACTTTGTCTTCATGCGTCATTACAGCGATCTGATTTTCACCGACAACTTTGATTCGGGATATTGAACTGCCGCTGGCGTCGCGTTACGCGGCCCGACGCTTTCGCATTGCAGCGATGGCGGGTCCGCCCGCCTCATTCCAACCGGCAGCAAAGTTGTCTTGTTCATGCACTCACGGGAGATTGTCATGCGTACACTTTTGCTTCTTGCGGTATCGGTACTTCTGGGGTCGGCTGCGCTGCGCGCGCAGGATGTTGAGACAGACTGCGACGGCTGCAAGGATCATTCGATGCTTGCGCGCTATCCGGGATCGATCCTGTTCGGCGCCGATCAAAAGGCCTTTGAAGAAGCCGCGTTGCCGATCGGCCCGATTGTCCAGAATGAGGCCGGCGAGGCGGTGCCGCCGAAGCTGCTCAATCTGACCGGCAAGCGCACTCGCTTGTTCTATGTCGCGCCAGGCGAACGAAGTGCGCTCGAGGTTTTCAGCAATTACAAGGAAGCCTTGGCGAAGGCCGGCATGAGTGTGGTCTGGACTTGCTCGGATACGGAATGCGGCGCCGATTTCTCGAACAAGGCCGTCGAACTCATGCACCTGAGCCTGTCCAACACGCCCGAGGCATCGCTCGGCCTGACTCTTTCCGAACGGCCGCGCTATGTACTCGCCAAGCTCGCACGCCCGCAAGGCGACGTGCACGTCATGGTGATGGCGGCGGATTTGACCGACAAGCATCGCCCGGCCGTGTATGTGATGCTGATCGAGAGCAAGCCGATGGATACCGGCATGGTAACGATCGATGCCACCGCGCTCGACCAAAACCTCATCAGCACCGGCAAGGCAGTGATCTACGGCATCACATTCGATTTCGACAAGGCCGACATCAAGCCGGAGTCCAAACCGCAGCTCGACCAGATTGCCAAGCTCATGAGCGATCACGCGGATCTGAAACTGGCTATCACCGGACACACCGACAATCAGGGCGCCGCGGACTACAACCAGAAGCTGTCACAGCGTCGTGCCGAAGCCATCGTCAACGCATTGGTCGGAAGCTACGCGATCACATCGAGCCGGCTCAGTGCGCAGGGAATGGGTGCCGCATCGCCGGTCGCGAGCAACGATACCGACGAGGGACGCGCCAGGAATCGACGCGTGGAATTGGTGCGGCAATAGACTGCAACGCGCGCGCCGCGCTGGTGCCCCGGCTTCATAGGGGCGCGTTTCTTTCGCTGATATCTGCATTGCTGATCGTCACAAAAAAAACGGCGCCCATGAGGCGCCGTCGTCATATTCCTGACAAAGTTATTGGTTGTCAGCTCAGTGCTGTTCGTGTTCTTGCTGATCGTCACGATCGTGCAGGTGCTTGTAATGGCCGACGACCCATTCGTTGCGCTCGTACGGATGTTCCGTGTCGAGATCCATCTCCACGCCGCCCGTCCTGACAAACGCCTGGCTTTCGACCGGCAGAGCCGTGCCCGACTGCCACGGACCCGTGCTGTTGACCTGCCAGTAGTACGTCTTGGTCTCCGGCGCGAAGTAGATCTGATGATCACCGTAGTAGACATAGTGATGGTGGGTCGTTTTTTGCACCGTTGTCACGGTCGTATCCGTTTCCGCGATCGCTGGAGCTGCGCCGGCAAATCCGATTGCGAGCGCTGCGGCCGTGATGAAGTTGCGACTGATATTCATGGTTTTCTCCGTCAATGCATTGGTAAGGGTTATCCGCTGCTCTTCGCATACGAGTTCCGCGCCCTGATTGCAGGTGCAGGTCTCGGTCCATTGCACGAAGTGCGGTTCGGTAGGAGCCTTAGCGAGCGCTCAAAACATAGTGATACTTTGTTCCTTCGCATCAGACGTGTCGCTGCTTTGCAACGTGCCTGTGAGGTTTGTCGATGCCCCCGAAAGAACGAATCAGTCCTTGCCAACGAGCATGCGCCTTCGAGACACATTTGTATGTGCGGCGTCGGGCATACGACGCGCGTCGATGCGCCACTGATTCGCGCGAACTCGTGGGAGTTACACTGCAAGCCGGAGCCGAAATTGTCCGGGATGGAAAGTGATCATGAAATTCACGCAGCTGCTTAATTCGACGGGCCTGGTACTTGGAATGATCGGCGTGCTGGTAATTTTCCGCTTTGGCCCACCAATGCCGGATCTGGAACACGGGGTCGGTTTCGGCCTCGATGAGGCAACGCGTCTTGCGGATGGACGCACCGTTGCCCAGCACAATGTCGACCGGCTGCGGCTAAGAACCCGCCACTCACGTATATCTCAGTTGGGGCTGTTGCTGGTCTTTGCTGGATTCGCCCTGCAATTGTGGGCTACATGGAGCTAAGGAGTTAAAGGCTATCGTTCCCATCCAGTTAGACAAGCCCGCGATATCAAGCGGGCACCCCGCTCACTTCCGTTCGATCTGGATGTTTTCCTTGTTGCCGCTGTGCGTGACGGCAATCATGATTCCAAGTCCGAATGCGATGACGACGCCGATCACCGTCCACGTCGTGCCGATTGTGGCCAGGATGCCCAGTTTCCAGAGTGCGGCCAGGATACCCCCGATCAGGATGATGAAACCCGCCAAATACATGTTTGCCCATTTCATTGATGATCTCCGGTGGGGAGGACGCCCTGTGCCGGCGCCGTGTAGGAGGCTAGCCTCTCACGCAGAAACATTGCTGCTGCGAGGATGTGGCCATCCGCGAACTGGATCTGGTACGCGCCTCCCGTCAACGACGAGCCGGTTGCGCAGTAGGTGATGAAGTCTTCGGCTGTTTTGACGCGTCCGCGGGCATACTGAAGCTTCACGCGCAGGTGATCTGCGGCGCGTTTCGAGTCGTATTGGCTGCCGTTGCGAATAAATCGCGCGCCGTGGAGGTCGGCGATCGAGCTGATCAGATATTCGATCTTGGTCTGCTCCACGTCCTGTTGGCCGAACACCGGCGTGGCAAGAAATCCAGCGAGAAGAAACAGGCAGAGCGCATGGCGCAAGCGCGACAGACTCCGCCCGTGTACCGTCCGCGACATGACTTGTTCACCTGGCATATGCGATGTTCCCACGTAATGAAAAAGAGCAAATATCTAGAGCAGACTTTCGATGGGCAGCAGTCGCAGAAGAAAAACTTCCATGCGCCGTTTTCCGGAAACACCGGGGTCGCTTTGCGCGCTCATAGCGTGGCCGCCGTCGCTCCATAGCCAGGTCATTTTTGCTTGACCTTTTTTTGCTTCCGACGACTGCAACACCACGGCAAAGGCATTCTCAGGCTGGGTTGCGGTGTCGAAAAATTCGCGGACCGCTTGCGCGAGCCGAGTCGAATCGACGATCAGGCCCATCTCGGTATTGAGCAGCTTGGAACGCTGATCCATGTTCAGCGAACCGATGAACACGTATTGACGGTCCACGACCAGGGCTTTCGCGTGCAGACTGACGCCGGATGAGGTGCCGCCCGCGGTTGCAGGTTGCGCGGCTCCGGGCTCCGGCCGCAACTCGCGCAGCTGCACGCCCGCTTCGAGAAGCTGCCGCCGGTAATGCGCGTACCCGGAGTGCACCGCCGGTTCATCGGTGGACGCGAGCGAGTTGGTGAGTACCCGCACGCTCACGCCGCGATGTGCGACCTCGGTCAGAAAACGCGTCCCGGACGCGCCGGGAACGAAATACGGCGAAGTCATGATCACCTCGCTTTGCGCCGCGTCGACCATGGCTTTGAGTTTCGGGCCGATGCTGAGTGCAGTCTCATTGCCGCGCGCGTCGATTTTTTCCGGCTCATCGGCGACGAGCATCGCCGGACCCCAGAACCAGTCACCGTGACGGTCCGCGGTAGGGCCACCGGGAACCTCGTCCAGAGCTGCCTGGGCGTAGTCGGACTGGGCAAAAGCGCGCGCATCGCGCGCGAGCGCAACGCGCAAAGCTGTCAGATCGGCATGCGTATCGCGACTGTTGGCAAATGCGGTGACCGGATAAGCGGCATCGCAGTTCCAGTAGTCGTCGAAAACACCGGAAGCCTCCGCGACGACCGGTCCGATCGCGACGAGATCCAGGTCGCGGAAATTGGTGTCGCTGCCGGCGTCGAAATAATCATCGCCGATATTGCGCCCGCCGATGATCGCCACGGAATTGTCGGCGATGAACGATTTGTTGTGCATGCGTCGATTGAGCCGCCGCCCTTCCAGCAGGAATTGTCCGACCTTCGACACCAGGGAGGCCTCGCGCGTGCGGAACGGATTGAACAACCGCACTTCGATGTTCTCGTGCGCATCGAGTGCGTCAAGCATCTGGCCTTCATCCTTGAGATTGACATCGTCGAGCAGTATGCGCACGCGCACGCCGCGATCCGCCGCGGCGAGCAGGCGCTGCGCCAGCAATCGGCCGGTCGCGTCATTCTGGAAGATGTAGTACTGCAGATCGATCGAGCGCTTGGCGTGATCGGCCAGAGCGACTCGGCTCATCAAAGCGTTCGTGCTTCGGGTCAGCAGACGGAATCCGGACTGCTCGCCACGTCGGCTCAGTTCCGCCGCGATGTAGCGCGCCGATGGTGTATCCGTCGTCGGCGGCAGTGCACTCGACGGGTGCTTGGCGAAATCCGTGCGCAACGAAGAGCAAGCGGTCATCGCGGCTGCCAACGCGATGCCCGAGAGCAGGCGGACGGAAACCTTGAAACATTCGGGTCGCATAAAAGTCCAAACAGCAGCAGAAGCGAACATGCGACGGCCGATGCGTGACTGCGCACATCGTGCGCAGATGCACGCCTCGCTTAGATGCGCCCCATGACCAACAGCACGACGATGATGATCAGCACGATGCCCAGCCCGCTGCTGGGGCCGTAACCCCAGCTGCGACTATGCGGCCACGCCGGGATCACGCCGAGCAGGAGCAGGACCAGAACGACTAACAGAATTGTGCCTAACGACATACGTTTCTCCTTGAAATATTCCGCAGCTCATGCCGATTCCGGCAGCGGCTTCGCGTGGATTTCACAGCGATGCGTTACGGGCGATCAGTGGAAGTTGCCCAAACCGGGAAACAGCCCGAGCAGCCCGATGACGATCAGGTAGATAGCGACGATGTAATTCAGCAATCGCGGAACCATCAAGATCAGTATTCCGGCGATCAATGAAACAAGCGGCGCGAGACTCAATGACATATTCATGGAAATATCCTTTATCGGTTACGGGTGACGGCAGGTGTTACTTGCCGTCCGCTTGATCGCCCTTGCCCTTCTTGTCGGCATCCTTGCTCTCGTCGTTCCTGTCGGTGTTCTTGGCTTTCTCATGCGCAGCCGGCGCGTTATGCGACGGCGCGCTTCGCGGTGCGTTCTGCTGGGATGGCGACGCGGCCGTCGTGCGTTCCGGGACATGCCTGGTCGGCGCCGGCTGCTGCTGTTGTGGCACAGCTGCGGCCTTGCGCTCTTGCGGGTGCACCGAGGCTGCCGCCTGTTGCTGTTGTTGTTCTGCCGCCGCGGACTTGCGCTCCTGCGCGTGTGCCGAAGCTGCCGCCCGCTGCTGATGTTGCTCCGCTGCTGCGGCCTTGCGCTCCTGCATATGGGCTGAGGCTGCCGCCTGTTGTTGTTGCTGTTCCGCCACCGCGGCCTTGCGCTCCTGCACGTGTGCCGAGGCCGCCGCTTGCTGCTGTTGTTGTTCCGCCGCTGCGGATTTGCGCTCTTGCGCGTGCGCCGAGGCTGCCGCTTGCTGCTGTTGTTGCTCCGCTGCTGCGGCTTTGCGCTCCTGCGCGTGTGCCGAAGCTGCCGTCTGCGGTTGCGCGGATGCTGAGTCGGCACGCTCCTGGGTTTTCGCTGGCGAGCGCTTCTGCCGATCGGAAGAAGCAGCCGCCGTGTCGCGCTCGCGAGTAGTCATTGCTTGCGGAGGCGGTGACGCCACTTTGTGATTCGGTTGCGGCTTCTGATCTGAAGCGCTTGCGTTCGCTGATGTTGGCTTGGCACTCGCCTGCGGCGAAGCTTTGGCTTCCGGAGCGGCTGCTGCATGCGCCGCGTGGGCGGCACGCGCATTTACCGCACCGGCTTGCGCGCCGAGTACGTGCACATTTTGCGCAGCAGCTGTCGTGGCCGTGCGCGGCTGCAGTGCAGCGATCGCGCTCGGTGCCAGCGGACGCCCCGGTGTGCGCTGCAACTCCTGCTGCCGCGCCGCGAACGGGACCGGTTTGGCCGGCGGCGCGGTTCGCGCGACCACCTTGCGTTCGACGATGGCGTTGGAAGGCGCGGCCTTCGCGGCGCCGGCGCTGCCGATCACGCTGTGCATACTGGGCGCGACCGGGGCTATGCGTGTGACTTGGGCACTGGCCAACTGCTTGCCATCCATCCTGATGGCCGCCGTGCGCACCGGTTGAGCATCGGCGAACGCGTTGCCGGGCACTACGGTCACCGCACCGGGAATCGCGCGGTTGACATAGTGGGTCTGCGCCAGCGGCTGGCCGCTCGAATAGTTGTTGTATACATTGGTAATCGTGGTGTTGTTGACCGTGGTGTTGGTCACGTTGACGCGCGTGAAATAGTCGCGGCTGGCGTGGTAGGAAGGTTCATAGACCTCACGGGCGCCGAGCGGGAACCAGCCGATCGGGCCGCTGCTTCCTGCCGAGATGCCGACGCTCCAGCCACCACCGCCGACGAAGGCGACCAGTGCCGGCGCATACACGGCGTGGTCGTCGCGCGGTCCCGGAACCCAACCCCAGCGGTTATCGACAGAAATCCAGCGTCCATAATGCGACGGCGCGAAGCCCCACGGCGCGTTGTCCACCCAGGTCCAGCCCCAGGGATCCTGCCAGATCCAGTGACCATCGCTGTATGGCGCCCAATTGGATTCCACATGGCTCGGATACCACACGTGCCCGTAGTCGGCTTGCGCACTCCAACTGCCGTATTCGTCGAGATCGGAAGCACCCACGACGTCACTGCCGACATATTGCAGCGATGCGCTGCGCTCGGCGCGCGTGTCGCGCTCGGCGCTGAAACGATCGAACTCGTCCGGCGCGGGCGCGCCAAGTTGTTCGGCATCGCTCAGATTCATGTCGTGAAAGCGGATGCGATCACCGGCTTGCAATGGATAGTTGGCGTTGTCGCCCAGTGCTTCCGCGCTGCCGTGTATCACGGCGACGGTGGTGTGCTGGCCGTCCGCGTCGACCTCGATGCGATATTGGCCGGCTTGCGCCAGGGTCACCGCCGTCGTGGGCGTATCGACTTCGTAATTCTGGCCTTTGGAAAAGTGACGCAGGCTGACATCGAGCGTGCCCTGGGTGACCTGGACTTGCGTCGTGTGGTCATCCAGATTTACCAGTTCGAAGCTTGTATTCGCGTCGAGTCGCAACGCAGACGATCCGACTTCGAGTTCGGCGCGCCCGTCCTGGTCGGTCCAGAGGCGATCACCGCTGACGAACGGTCGGTTGACGACCGTGTCGACCCATTCGGTCTCGCCGGCCGGCGAAAAACTCGTCGTGCCATGCACGTAACTCAATCGCGCGGCGCGGCCGGAAGGATCGTCGTTGTCCGCCCTGGCGTTGGCAACGGCAACAACGGCGAGCGCGGCGCCGAATACGGAAGAAGTGCGTCGGGATTGCGTGGACATCGAGATCACCTATAAAGCAAATGTGTTGCGTTGCCGGGAAGACCTCGGGACACCAGTGTCCGTATCCGCACGGGCCGATTCGTGCGGGTCAGCGTTTCGCGCGCACCGTCACGAGGAATCCACCGATGACAATGGCGCCGATGCCGGCCCACAGCGGGATGTTGACGGTTTCCTTGTCCTTGACCGAAAACTCGATCGGGCCAAGCTTGGTTTCGTGCGTCTCTTTCGTGTAAGTGAAACCGCCGTAAGCCAACGCCAGGGCGCCTGCCACGATAAGCGTGACTGCAAATAACCGGATTGCGTCCATCGATCTACTCCTTGGAATTGCTCGCTCGAATATTTCGACGTCGCGGGAACAAGAAGTGCGATGTCGGCTCAGGCCAATACGTTACGCGAGTGCAAGCGGAATATCGGTACGCTGCCGTACGTAGCGGGGACGCGCCGTTATGCGCCCAGCATCTTCGCCAGAGCGTTCCATGCAGGTATGCGTTCGGCAACGATCCTCACGCAGGTCAGCAGCGGCATGGCCAATAGCAAACCGACGACACCCCACAGCCAGCCGAACAGCATGAGCGAAAGGAACACCATTACCGGATCGAGCGCCAACTGGCGCCCGACGATCAGCGGTGTCACCAATTGTCCTTCGACCAGATGGAGCACGAGGAAAGCGCCGGGGACGCTGAGCGCGGCGAGCGGCGTCTCGAAACGCGAAAAGCCGACCACGACGAGGATCGCCACGGCGAGCATGGGGCCGACGAATGGAGCGAAATTCAGCGCCGCGACGATGCCACCCCAGAGCAGCGGCGCGTCCACGCCCAGCCACCACAGAACCGTAGCCGTGAGCAGACCGAGCACGCTGTTGATCGCGGCAATGGTCACCATATAGGTCGACAAGTCATGCTGCGCACTGCGCGTGGCGATGACGATGTCTTTCTTCATGTACAACTCGGGCGCCAGCTCGACGAACTTGCGCAGCAGCGCGTCGCCGTGCAACAGGAAGATGAAGATCAGCAGCAAGGTTGCGACGATGCTGGCGAGCGCCGCCGGCGTCGCGCTGAGCATCTGCGCGATGCGGCTTGGACCGGCGTCGACGACGCGCTGAACCTTGTTGTCGCCGTCGACGCTCGTGAGCTTTGCGATCTGCTCGGTCGCATGCGTGGCGGCCAACAAGGGTCGGCGCAATTCGCTCAGCGCGAGTTCGATGCGCTCGATCGATTTGGGTACCTGCACCATCCAGGCCCGCGCGGGCGCGACCAGGCTCGTGAGCAGCGCTCCCGACAAGACAATCGCGCCTACCAGCACGAGCAGAGTCGCGAGCACGCGCGGCAGATGCCAGCGGCAGAGCAGGCGCACCAACGGTGCGAGCATCAGGCTCAACAACAAGGCGAGCAGGAACGGCACGATCAATACCGAAGCGACGGCGCAGGCGTAGAGCGCGAGCAGTATGAGAATGCCGGCGAGCAGCCGATTGCGTGTCGGATGTTCGGCGATGGCGACAACTTCATCGGTCTGAATACCCGTACTCATCGCGATGTGCTCGGCGAATCTGCAGGCGTCGTCACGGCAGGTGCACGGGCTGAAGAACCTTGAACCCGGGTCCACAATGCGCCGAGCACTGCCGGACCTATGGCTGAGCGGGTGAGCCACGCAGCGCCGCCGAACACGGCTGCACCAAGGCGTGCCCAATGTTTTGGCGGCACCGTTGCCGCCGCGAACCCGCCGAGCAATCCAGCGCCGATCAGCGCGGACAATCGATGGTTCCGGAAACCGGCACGCCACGGTTGCCAGCCGGCTGCCAGTTGTTGCTCCGCCGCGTCCAGTTCCACTCGGGCGCGACGCACTCGAGCACGCGCGCTGCTGCGATTCATGACATGCGCTCCATGGCGTGCACCAACGCGGCCCGGCTGTGCGGCAACGTGAGATCGCGTGTCCAACGCCGCAGTCGAATCAGCAAGAGTGCCAGGGTAAGCAATTGCATGCCGGTTCCAAGCAGCAAAGCCAGCAACCAGCTATTCGTATACCGATGTGCGAGCGCAACGAACAGCGCATTGAGGCTGAGCCACGCACTGAAAACGGCGACGGGCACAAATATCGCGCCGATCAGCAGCGAGCGCAGGCTGCGTTGTGCCAATGCGAGTTCCCGATCCAGCAGACCTGCCCAGGCGCCAACCACCTCGGCAACGTCGGCTGCCAGGGCGCCAATCGAATCCGCATCGGGCTCGGTCGCGGCGCCGGGCAGCGGCACCGTGCGTTCGGGCGTGGCACTCATCGGAGTGTCTGGCTAGCGACGCAAAGCGCGCGCGACAATGACGCCCGCGACAAAGGCGATCCCGAGCACGGCCAGCGGACGCAGACGCGCCTGCTTGGCGGCTTCATCTCCGAGTTCCTTGCTGGTGTCGAGCAAGCGCCTGCCGATGTCGCGCAATTTCTCCTGCAGCTCTTCGCTTTCTTCACCCAGCGCCTCGGCGCCGTTCGTGAGGCTCTCCGCGGCCTCGGCGACGCCGCTTTCGACGTGCTCGGCGGTCTTGCGGATTCGCGCCTTCGTCTCATTCATGTTCATGGGTCTGTCCTGATTTGACTGGATTCTTGAATCGCAGAAAGAGCGGGCCGTCGCGGTTCACGCGCCGGCCCGCGAACGCCACGCCGCAATCAATGCAGCGAGCGTTCAAACTCGTTGACTTGCACGTCTGCCTGATCCTTGGCGATGCCGTAGCGTTCCTGCAGCTTGCCGACCAGGTATTCGCGGTGACCGTCGAGCTGGTTGACATCGTCGTCCGTGAGCTTGCCCCACTTCTCCTTGAGCTTGCCGCTGAGCTGCGACCACTTGCCTTTGATAATGTCCTGATTCATCTCGTTGCTCCTTGATCTTGTTTAGATGGCCAAACACGCCCCGCCGCGGTCGCTGCGTCTGTGACCGTGCAGAGGTATGGGCGGAGGTACGATGTGCTCGATGAGCGACGAAGACTAAGTGAAGGAGCGAGCGTCGGTCGGCACGGTAGCGAACATACAAACGATGTTCACAAGCACGAGTAGCAACCGGCGCACAGTGACGGCATCCATTTAGTACGCTATCGTACAGACACGTGAACTTCGGCGGCGGCATGATGCAGTCGCAATTTCCAGATGCGCGGCAACACGCCTGATCGTCAACGACAGCGATTCGAGCTCGTCAACCGTCGGTCCTCTCGACGCCGCGGAAGCAATCCTTCCCAATACTGCGAAAACCACAAATCATCTGGCAAGGTTACGCGGCATGGACATCAACCCTCAATGGAGCAACATCATGACACGTAGCACACAGATCGCAGCCGCGCTCATCGCATTCGCAGCCGTCGCCGTTTATCCCGGTCAGGCGCGCGCGGAAGGTTCCGCGGAACTGGATTGCAACCTGAAATTCTCGCTTTCCACCTGGTCGGCCATCTACAAACATTCGGAAGGAACCGGTGTCGTCACTTGCGAGAACGGCAAGTCAATGCGCGTCAATATCGCCGCCAAAGGGGCGGGTTTGACGGTCGGCAAGTCACACGTAGACAACGGTACCGGGCGCTTTTCCGATATCCACAACATCTCGGAAGTGCTCGGCGACTACGCGCAAGCCGAAGCGCATGCCGGGGTTGTCAAATCCGGAACTGCCCAGGTACTCACCAAGGGTACCGTCTCGCTGGCACTGGCCGGTGCCGGTGAAGGCGTCGATCTCGGCATCGATGTCGGCCAATTCACCCTGACGCATGCGAAGTAATCCGACCGCGCTTTGATTAGCAGGTAAATGATAAGCGCCGATGCCTCACATGGCTCGGCGCTTTTTTCATATGTGCTCGTCGAATTGCAATGATCGGCGCGATGACCGCCGGATGCTTGTCCGGTTCATGCCCCGCGTTATTGGTCGGCAAGGCTGAGCCTTATCTTCGCCCTTTCAGCCGCCTCGTCGCGTATCAGGCGAGCGTTGGCCGCGCACGCAGGTAACGCGCGCGCGGGAATCAGCTTGCATTTTTCGAGGGCATCCGTGAGGTCATGATTCGCCTTGGCGATTGCTTCGCCATAGTCAACTCTGGCTTGCTTCAAATTCAACCTCAGCGCAGCGCTGTTGATTTCGCGGCTGGCCGCCGCATGAGCGTCAGCGGCTCTTGCATCCTCTTCGTGTGCTCTGGCCAGTTCGATGTTGTTGGCATCGGGCGCGCTGGCGATATCGCTCGACGTGGATACGCCACACGCAACAAGGACGATTGCAAAAGCGCAGGTCAGCGTTTTCAAAGCGATGTTCACAAGACAGCCATCTCGCGATTACTCTCGCTCCCGGTCATATTCGTGTTGAGAGCGCACGTATCCGGCGTCGACGACGATGCGATTGACGACGAATTTGATACCGCCCATGCCGGTCGCAATCCTCTCGGCGAGATCCCTGTTGACGCGATCATCAACCGTGCCGCCGAGCACGGCGGTGCCGACATCGACCGAGACGGAAAAGTCGAAAGCGTGCAATCGCGGGTCCCTACCGAAAGCCGTCAGGATCTGCACCTCGAGATGGGCATTGCTGACCGGTTCACTGATCGCGCGACGATTCGAATCGACAGTCAAGTCGGATGCTATTCCACCGAACGACAGTGCGAAGCTGCTGCCGAGCAGCATTTTGATCATCGCATGTTTCATGGGATCCCCGGAAGATTTCCGGGGACAGACGTTACGCTCAAACCGCTACCCAATCTGTACGTAACCGTACATACGATCCAGACAAGACATCGTCGAAGCCCTTCAGGAGCCAAATCGACATTTCGATCTAGCTCAAGACGCTGTCGTACAATTCCCTGGCGGCCCGATAACATCCGCAGGCTCGGCTTTCCAATCCGCGCCGGTTGAGGATCGTGATGTTGCCGCGGCTATAACGAATAAGTCGCAGCTTTTGCAGCGAAGTCGCCGCGTTGGTGATTCCGGCGCGACGCACACCGAGCATGGACGCAAGAAACTCGTGCGTGGCATGGCACGAATTCGAAGGCGAGCGATCATGTGCCATCAACAGCAGTCGTGCCAGGCGCTCTTCGACCAGATGGAAACGCGTGCAGGCCGCCGTTTGTGCCATCTGGTGAATCTTCACGTACACATAAAGATTGAGGCGGTGTCGCAGTGCGGGGCTCAGTTCGAGCGCGCTACGGAACGACGCTACCGAGATGCGCAATGCGCTGCCGGCTCCGTGAACAAGGTGACGCAACGGCGATACGGCAACACCCAGTACGGCCGCGATACCCACCATGCCTTCATTCCCGATCAGGGCGACTTCCAATCCGGCTTTGGAATTGACTGGACTTACCAGAGAGACAAACCCGCCGGTTGGGAAGTAAACATGGCGCTGGGAGGCGCCAGCTTCATGCAGAACAGCGCCGGCTTCGAGTTCGACTTGATCACAATGCCCAAGAACGCGGCCGCGGTCCTTATCCGGTAGCGCCGCAAGCAGGCGATTGTTGGTAATGGCGGGCCTTAGTGCTGGCATGTCAATTCCGTTTGCCTCCTGCTACCCGGTCGTTGATTTCGCGAGTGCATCACGTGGCGATTGTATCGGGCAGCAAGCGATCGAATTCCCTCTTCACGACCTGATAGCACTCGCAGCACTGCCGCTCCAGACGCGGCCTGTCCAAGACAGTAATGTGTCCGCGGCTGTAGCGGATCAGCCCGTCTGCCTGCAACTTGCCGGCTGCTTCGGTCACGCCTTCGCGGCGCACACCGAGCATGTTGGCAATCAATTCCTGGGTCATGCTCAGCTTGTTCGATGGCAAACGGTCGAGGCTCAATAGCAGCCAACGGCACAGCTGCTGATCGACCGAATGATGCCGGTTGCAGACGGCGGTCTGCGCCATTTGCGTGAGCAGCGCCTGTGTGTAGCGCAGCAACAGATGCTGCAGCGCCGTGGCCCGATGGAATTCTTCTTTCAGAACCTGGCCTTTCAGGCGATACGCAAATCCCGCGCTCTGCACCAGCGCGCGGCTTGGCGTGGTCTCGCCGCCCATGAAGAGCGCAACTCCCACCATGCCTTCGTTGCCGACCACGGCGATTTCCGCTGATGCGCCATCTTCCATCACATAGAGCAGCGAGACGATGGAGGTCGTCGGGAAATAAACGTGGCGCATCGTGGTGCCCGACTCGTACAGCACATCGCCCAGGGCCATCGGCACCAATTCAAGATGCGGAAAAAGGCGCTCCGATTCTGCCGCAGGCAAGGCGCGCAGAAGATGATTCTGGCCCGGGTCGTGTTGCTGCGACATACGCGAGTCGGCCCTCCTCGGCACCTTCTTGTTTACTCCAACGCCAAGCATAAGCGATAGAAAATCAAGATTCCATCCATCATGTGCGCTAGCGCGCAGTGCGTTGTCCTGCTCGTACGGCCATCGTGCAGATATCCGCAAACGCTTGATTGATCGCGGGATGTGCGCGCTTAGAGAGCACTAACCTGCTTGAGCGTCTTCATCTCGTTGTGATCGCGCAAGACCTCTGGCAAGTAGCGGTTCGCAATCGTGCGCACCGCTTGATCGTCGGACGTGGATGCTGCGTTTTTGAACGCACACATGATGCGATCCTCGAATTCCTCGAGCTGCGTCACGTATTCGTCGTCTTTGTGAGAACTGAGTTTCGTGCGCACTTCGGCGTATGCGGTGCGCAACTTGCCCGCAAAGCTGCCGCCCTCGGCCGGTGTTGCATCATTGGCGACAACCACCGTCCTCAGGTCATTTGCAATCGCGCGTTTGATCCGGGCCATGCGAATGAACAGGGTTTGCAAGTCCGCTCGTTTTACTTCGCTAGACGCCTCTTCATAAAACTTTCTGCCGTCGTTGAGAACTTCGATCATTTCGTTCAACGTAGCCGTATCCGTGTTGCCGATGGATTTGTTCGTGTTCATGCTTACCTCGTGGTCGATTGAACGTGGGTGCCGAATCCCCGAAGCGCCCGCTGCGGTCGCCCGGATTCGTCTTCAGGCGATAATGCGCCTGCTCTAAAATTGCCGAGAAGCCCATCGTCCGCAACTGTTCTTTACGGCGCGGCCCAGAATGCATCAAAGGCGATTCAATGTCCGTACGGGAGCGTACACATCGCAAGCAGGCCGCCCGATACGAGTACGAACGGGTTTTTCGCCGGAGCAAAAAAACGCCGATCTCGGGGAAGGAGATCGGCGCGTTTTCGTTGTACCACTGCTCCCTAGCCTTCCTGGCAATCGGTCCTCAGTAGGCGGCGCTCCCGCGCGGCTATTTCTACCCTGATTGCGGCGAGGCCGCAGTCCATAAAATACCATTGGTTGCGCCCGCAATGCTGTACGGTACCGAACATTGTGGACGCGTCTCTTGCGTTCACCGATTGGGAGCTGCTTGAGCTTTTGAGCGATACATGGCTGCATCGGCTTGGCGCAGAAGAGAATCCCAGGTGTTCCCATCTTGCGGATATATCGCTATTCCGAGACTCGACTGCAACGTGATGGCGACACCGTCTATGTCATAGGAATAAGCCAGACGGGTCTGGATGGTTTGAGCAAGATCGTCGATGGTCGCAGTATTCACGAGATCGGGGAGCATGATCACGAACTCGTCGCCGCCATAGCGACAGGCTGTATCCGTCACACGAATTGTAAGCCGAATGCGCTCAGCCACAACCTGCAGGACCATGTCGCCGGCCCAATGTCCGAACCGGTCGTTAATTCGCTTGAAGCGATCCAGATCCACGAACAACAACGCCACTTGTCTTCTGTGGCGATCGGCGCTCGCTGCGGCTTGCTGAAATCGATCCATGAGGAGCCGCCGGTTGGGAAGCGCCGTCAAGCCATCATGGTACGCAAGGTAATTGGACGCGGCTTCTTTCCTCGAAAGTTCCGCGAGGGCAGATTCGAGGCGCAGGTTGTCTTTCTGAAGAACCTCTATCTGGTTCGTCATCGCGGCCACCAGCAGCCGGCGATCCGCAGGCGTTTGCTCCACTTTGACAAGGGCGTCGACGGTCCCCGCCACTTCCCCAAAGGCTACGGACTTGTTCGCGGCTACTGATTTCCGACTCGCGACATTGACGACGGCACCGCTCGGTTCTTGCGTGGTATCCGGCCGGCCGATATTCTTTGTATCGTTCATTTCGATTTTCCAGCCCTCGTTTTCCGCGGTCTGCAGCGCGTATGTCACTGCCGCTGCATCGAATGTCCCGCATCCCACGGCAGTTGGCCACTCTGTTTCCTCGATGACAGGGCTTTGCATTCGTTGTGAACCTCGAAACGAGGCGCCTTTCCTATGTGTTCGAGAACACCATGAGGGCAACGTTGCGGCATGTCTGTACGCAAGCGTATATATGGCAGTGATTTCCAAAAATACAATTCGCTAAAATCACTCTCACGTAACATTCAATGCATGCCAAAACTTCACTGAGCCTGTCGAAGATGTTGCAAGCGAATGCGTCTGCGCAAATCGATAAATTTGATCCGGTGGAAACGAACCTAGACGTTTGCGTGTGCTGCAACGCAGTCGAACCATAGTTATTTATGTTCGGTAGCGTACGGTTATTACAGGCCACCCCAGTATATCTTTTCGGCAAGAATCCAGCGTGTGGAGCGAGGGATGCATGAAGGTCCAAGGTTCACCGCGCTTAGCCTCGCCCGGGGTTCATCTACCCGGGATAAATTTATCGGAGCACAACATGTCCCCTGCATGGGTAGCCAGCTCGATTGCATTACCGCCCGAGGGTGAGTCCGTCGAATTCGTTCTCGATGGGCGTGAAGTCGCGATGGACGGAACCTACACACACCAGACGTTCCAGTCGCGCTGGTCCGGATATGACGTGCAGCGGGTTCGTAGCTGGCGCCCAGTCGGCATTCCCCTCTGATCGATCCGCCGGCATTGCGGTGTACATCGCGATCCACTGCCATTTGAATGGTCATTGCACGCAGCGCTGGGAAGGTTTGGAGCCTCTGCGTCACGCACCGCTTGTTCGTTATTGCAACGAATGCCAGGCGGCAGTCCATCTGGTCAAACGCGAAGCGGAACTGTTGCAACTCACCCGATTGGGCAAGTGCACCGCGATAATGCGAGGTTGACCGTGGCATCCACTGCTCGCATTCCGCGCGAAGCGTCGCCATGAGCGTTAATATCCATTGATGTTTGAACAACTTCAGGCTCGCATCAGAGCAATGCGCTGGCGGCATCTCGCGCGCCAGCCGGGCACTCGCGAGCAGCCGCTGCGCTCGGAACTGTACAGCGCGGGTCAGATGGAGCAGCACGGCGAGATTCTGGCCGAATCCCACAAGGGCGCGCGCAAGCATGGGCCGGACCGGCTGCTGCCGCGGCTGTCGGAAAACGAACTCGTACTTACCGACGCGTGCCGTCTGCTGTCGCAGGCAATTGAAGCCGAACGTCGCATCACACCGGCGGGCGAATGGTTGCTCGACAACTTCTACCTGATCGAGGAACAGATTCGCACGGCGCGGCGCCACTTGCCCAAACGCTACAGCTGGGATCTGCCGCGTCTGACCAGCGGCCCCTCGGATGGATTTCCGCGCGTCTACGACATAGCCCTGCATGCCATATCGCACGGCGATGGACGCATCGATGGCGAAAGCCTGCTGCGTTTCGTCGCCGCCTACCAGCGCACCACCCCGCTGCAGCTCGGCGAATTGTGGGCGATTCCGATCATGTTGCGGCTGGCATTGATCGAGAACCTGCGCCGCATCGCCGGGCAACTCTCCGCAGATCGCGTCGATCGCAATCTGGCTGATTCGTGGGCAGACAAGATCGTCGACATCGCCGAACGCGATTCCAAGAACCTGATCCTGGTGCTCGCCGACATGGCGCGTTCGAGTCCGCCGATGGTGAGCGCATTCGTGGCCGAGTTCGCGCGGCGCCTGCAAGGTCACAGCCATGTGCTCGCTTTGCCGTTGTCCTGGGTCGAGCAGTCGCTCGCCGAATCCGGCCTGACCATCGCGCAGCTGGTACAGGCGGAGAATCAGCAGCAAGCCGCCAACCAGCTGTCGGTCAGCAATTGCATCGGCAGCTTGCGCCTTCTCGCTGTTCTGGATTGGCGCGAATTCGTCGAAAGCCTGAGCCTGACCGAACACGCCTTGCGCCGCGATCCGAGCGGCGTCTACGCAAAAATGGATTTTGCAACACGCGATCGCTACCGGCACGTCGTCGAGAAGATCGCACGGCGCGGCGCGCTGCCGGAGGCTGCTGTCGGCGAGGCGGCGTTGCACCTGGCAGCGCAAGCCGCTGCGCAGTTCGGTGCCGACGACCGCATGGCGCACGTCGGCTACTACCTGGTGGATGACGGCAGGGCCACGCTCGAAAGCGTCGCGCAAGCACGCGCGCCGCCGCGGCGCCCCGTCGACATGCTTCCGCGCGTGTCTTTGTACCTGGGTTCGATTCTGATTCTTGCCTTCACCGGCACCGCGATTGCCACATTCAAGGCACACAGTGAAGGCATCCGCGGCGCATTGTTGGCCGCGGTCGTGGTGCTTGCCATGTTTTGCATGAGCCAGCTTGCCGTGGCGATCGTCAATCGTCTCGCCAGCCTGCTTATTGCGCCGCGCCTGCTGCCGCGCATGGACTTCAAAGATGGCGTTCCGGCGCATGCGCGCACGCTCGTCGTCGTACCGACTCTGCTCGGCAGTCCCGCATCCGTCGATTCACTGCTCGAGAACCTGGAAGTGTGTTTTCTCGCGAATCGCGACGCCAATGTGCGCTTCGGATTGCTGACCGACTTCAATGATGCCGCGCACGAGACGCTGCCCGAAGATGCGGCGATCCTGCAACGCGCCGCGCAGGGGATCGAACAACTCAACGGCAAATATCGCGAGGACGACGGAGCGACGTTTTTTTTCCTGTTCCAGCGCCCGCGCCGTTGGAATCCGTCCGAGCGCGTCTGGATGGGGCATGAGCGCAAGCGCGGCAAGCTCGGCGACCTCAACGCCCTGCTTCGCGATGGCGCCGATAGCAGTTTTTCCCGGATTGTCGGCGAGCTGGCGGCGCTCGCCGACATCAAGTACGTCATAACGCTGGATACCGATACGCAGCTGCCGCGCGATAGTGCGCGTCTGCTCATCGCAACGATGGCGCATCCGCTCAATCGCGCGCACTGGGATCCCGCCTCAGGGATTACGGCGCAGGGTTACGGCATCCTGCAGCCACGCGTCGCCGCGAGCCTGCCGAGCACGCAACGCACTCGCTATGCGCGAATGAACGCGGGCGATGCGGGGATTGATCCGTATACCCGCGCGGTTTCAGACGTCTATCAGGATGTGTTCGGCGAAGGCTCGTTCATCGGCAAGGGCATCTACGACATCGATGCGTTCGAGCAGGCGCTCAAGCATCGGTTACCGGAAAACTGCATCCTCAGCCACGATCTGCTCGAAGGCTGTTATGCGCGCTCGGGGCTGCTCAGCGACGTCGAGCTGATCGAGCCGTATCCGTCGAGCTATGCCGCGGATGTGCGCCGGCGCCATCGCTGGATTCGTGGCGACTGGCAGATTGCGCACTGGCTGCTGCCGCACGTGCGCGACGCCGACGGCGCCAGCGTCAAGAATCCGTTGAGCGCACTGTCGCGCTGGAAGATTCTCGACAACTTGCGCCGCAGCCTCGTGCCGGCTGCGCTGCTGCTGTTGCTGCTGCTGGGCTGGACCGTGCTGCCGGCCCCGGAATTTTGGACCTTCCTCGTCCTCGCCATCACGTTCGCGGGACCCGCTGTGGAAACCCTGGTGGATGTGCTGCACAAGCCCATGGAGTCATCGCTGGCATTGCATCTCGGCGCGACCGCACAGACGATGGGACGACGCTTGGGCAATGCGTTGTTCACGTTCGCCTGTATCCCCCACGAAGCGGCTTTCAGCATCGATGCCGTCGTGCGAACTGCGGTGCGCATGCTGATTACGCGGCGCAATCGATTGCAGTGGACACCGTCGAGCGATGCGAACCGCGCCGTTCGTGTTTCGCTGCTCGGCTCGATCCGTTCGATGTGGTTTTCGCCTGCACTGGCGATGGCCACGGCAATGTATCTGATCACCGCACGACCGCTTGCACTCATCGTTGCCGCACCCGTGTTGCTGCTGTGGTTGTGCGCGCCGCTGATCGTCTGGTGGCTGAGTCGCCCGCTCGTTCCCGTCGTGACCGAATTGACCACCGATGAAACGCTGTTCCTGCGCAAGACCGCGCGGCGCACGTGGGCCTTCTTCGATCAAATGGTCACTGCGGGGCATCATTGGCTGCCGCCGGACAATTTCCAGGAACATCCCAGCGCCGTCGTCGCAGCGCGCACGTCGCCGACCAATATCGGCCTGGCGCTGTTGGCCAATCTGTCGGCGCACGATTTCGGCTACGCGACCGGTGGATCGCTGCTTGAGCGCGTCGGTCGCACACTCGACACGCTGAGCGGAATGGAGCGCGAACGCGGCCATTTCTACAACTGGTACGATACGCATTCGCTGCAACCGTTGTCGCCGCGTTACATCTCGACCGTCGATAGCGGCAATTTGTCGGCACATTTGTATACGTTGCAGAGCGGTCTCGGCACGCTGGCGGATCAACCGATTTTCGGCACGCAGATCTGGCGCGGACTTGCCGATACGCTGGCTATCCTCACCGAGGCGCCTATCCCCGGTTGCGATGATCTCGTCGCCTCGTTTCGCGCTCTGCTCGAAACGGCCATGCGCGAACGCTCTCCGAGTGTCGCGTCGATCCAGCAGTCTCTGCAAACTCTGAACACCAATGCGAAGTCGATCGTGGCGGCGCTCGACGCCGGTGCCGGCGCGTGGGCGAACGCGTTGCTCGCGCAATCGGTCGATGCGCTCGATGAATTGCGCTTTCTGCTGCCGTGCGTGGAGATGCTGCCCGATGCGGGTGCACTCGGCGATTTCCTCGCGCACGCCGACGTTCCGACATTACGCACCTTGCCGGCGTTCGTGTCCGAGCTGCTGCGCGCGGTCCAGAATCCGGACGCCGCCGCACTCGCGCCGTCTTTGCCGAGCGAGCGCCTCGCTACGCTCAAACATCATGTCTCCGACACCTTGCAGCGAGCCGCTGCGCGCATCGCATCGATCGACTATTACGCACAGCAGGCGGGTGAACTTGCGGCCATGGATTTCCGTTTTCTGTATGGCGAGGATCGCCACTTATTCACGATTGGCTACAACGTCGACGATCGTCGGCGCGATTCCGGCTACTACGACTTGCTGGCATCGGAAGCGCGCCTGGCCGTGTTCGTCGCGATCGCGCTTGGGCAAGTGCCGCAGGACAGCTGGTTCGCGCTCGGCCGCTCGCTCACGCAGAGCGGTGGCCAGCGCGCCTTGCTGTCGTGGAGCGGCTCGATGTTCGAATACCTCATGCCGCTGCTCGTGATGCCGAACTATGCCGACACCCTGCTCGATCAAACCTGCACGGCGGCAGTCAGACGCCAGATCGGCTATGGCGAGCAGCGGCACGTGCCGTGGGGCATCTCCGAATCAGGCTACAACGCGGTCGATACCGCGCTCAATTATCAATATCACGCGTTCGGCGTCCCGGGTCTGGGACTCACGCGCGGCCTGGCCGAAAACCTCGTCGTTACGCCGCATGCAAGCGTACTCGCCGCATTGATCGCGCCGAACGAGGCCGTGCGCAATCTGCTGGCGCTCGCCGCGCTCGGCATGGTCGGCCGCTACGGATTCTACGAGGCCATCGACTACACGCCCGCGCGCCTGCAGCGCGGCGAATCGTTCGCGATCGTGCAATCTTTCATGGCCCATCATCAGGGCATGAGTCTGGTCGCGCTCGCCGACGTGCTGCTCGGGCGGCCTATGCAAAAGCGCTTTATGGCGCAGCCGATGTTCCGCGCCACGTTGCCGCTGCTGCACGAACGCGTGCCGCACGCCGCGGCGGCGCTTTCGCACAGCTCGGAATGGGTCGACTCCCGCGTCAGCGAAAGCGCCGAAATGCCGGTGCGCGTCTTTTCGACGGCGGCCACTGCGGCACCGGCCGTGCAGTTGCTGTCGAACGGGCGCTATCACGTGATGGTCACGAATGCCGGCGGCGGTTACAGCCGCTGGAACGACCTCGCCATCACGCGTTGGCGCGAAGATGCCACGTGCGATGACTGGGGCACATTTTGCTATCTATGCGACGTCGACAGCGGCAAGGTCTGGTCGAATACCTTGCAGCCTACACGGGCGCGTCCGGAGAGCTACGAAGCGATTTTTACCGGGCCGCGCGTCGAATTCAATCGCCGCGATGACGCCATTGAAACGCGCACCGACGTCGCGGTTTCGCCGGAGGACGATATCGAACTGCGCCGCGTGCGCATCAGCAATCGGTCGCCGGTTCGACGCACGATCGAGATCACGAGTTATGCCGAAGTCGTACTCGGTGCCGCGACGGCCGATGCGATGCATCGCGTTTTCAGCAACCTGTTCGTGCAAACCGAAGTCGTCGACCCGCACGCGCTGATCTTGTGTTCGCGTAGACCCCGTGCCGCTTCCGAACATTGGCCGTGTCTGCTGCATCTGCTGGTTGTGCACGGAGCGCCGGTGATCGCGACCTCCTGCGAGACCGACCGCTCGCGTTTCATCGGCCGCGGCAACTCGCTCGCCGATCCGCACGCATTGCGCGAGCCGGGTCCTTTATCCGGAACCCAGGGCGCGGTACTCGACCCGATCGTCGCCGTGCGGCACCGCTTCGTGCTCGAACCCGAACAGTCGGTCACGATCGACATGGTCACGGGCATCGGCGAAAACCGCGCGGCGTGTCTGGCCCTGGCGGAAAAATATCGGGACAAGCACCTGGGCGATCGCGTCTTCGATCTGGCCTGGACCCACAGCCAGGTCGCACTGCGGCAGTTGAATATTTCCGATGCCGACGCGCAACTCTACGAACGCCTTGCCGGTCACGTGCTCTACGCGAATGGCAGGCTGCGTGCGGATCCGAGCCTGATCAGCAGCAACCGTCGCGGCCAATCCGGTTTGTGGGGCTATTCGATTTCCGGCGACCTGCCGATCGTGTTGTTGCAGATCAACGATCGCAAGAACATCGAACTCGTGCGCCAGTTGGTGCAGGCGCATGCGTACTGGCGCATGAAAGGACTCGCGGTCGATCTGGTCATCTGGAACGATGACCGTGGCGGCTATCGACAGGCCTTGCAGGATCAGATTCTCGGTTTGATCGCGGCCGGTACCGAGGCCAATGTCATCGATAGACCCGGCGGCATTTTCGTGCGGCCGGCTGAGCAGATCGCCGCCGAGGATCGGATGTTGTTGCAGGCCGTTGCGCGCGCGATCGTGTCGGATACCCGCGGCGCACTGGTCGAACAGATCAAGCGCCGCGAACCGGTCGAATCGCCGATTCCGCGCTTCATCCCGGTGCGAAGCGAGCGCGCGGATACGAATGCGGCAGTGTCATTGCCCCCACGCGAACTGCTGTTCGACAACGGTTACGGCGGTTTCAGCAGCGATGGCCGCGAATACATCATCACGACGCGTCGCGATACGCGCACACCGGCGCCATGGGCAAATGTACTTTCCAATCCGACCTTCGGTTGCGTGGTGTCGGAAACCGGCGGCGCCTACACCTGGGCCGAGAATGCCCACGAATTCCGCTTGACGCCGTGGCATAACGATCCGGTGTCCGATCCGTCGGGCGAAGCGTTCTACGTGCGCGACGAAGACAGCGGGCGTTACTGGTCGCCGACACCGCAACCCTGCTGCGGCGAGACCGCCTACATCACGCGTCACGGCTTCGGCTACAGCGTCTTCGAGCACCTGGAAGACGGCATAAAAACGGAATTGTGGACTTATGTCGCGCTCGACGCACCGGTCAAGTTCACCGTCATCAAGCTGCACAATGTTTCCGGCCGACCGCGCCGACTGTCGCTGACCGGTTATGTCGAATGGGTGCTCGGCGATTTGCGTCCGCGCTCGGCGCCGCACACGGTCACCGAGATCGACCCCAACGGCGGCGCGTTGTTGGCGCGCAATGCATTCAATCCCGAGTTCGCAGACTGCGTCGCGTTCTTCGATGTCGACGATGCGACCAAAACCCTCAGCGGCGATCGCAGCGAGTTCATCGGCCGCAACGGCAGCTTGCAAAAACCAGCGGCCATGCTGCGGGCACGCTTGTCGGGCCGGGTCGGTGCCGCAATGGACCCGTGCGGCGCGATCCAAGTCCCGATCGAACTCGGCGCGGAGCAGTCGCGCGACGTGATTTTCCGGCTCGGTATGCAACGTGGCGTCGAAAATGCGAGCGATCTGATTCTGCGCTTGCGCCAATCCGGCAGCGCACGCGCCGCACTCGATGCGATCCGTGCTCATTGGAAACGTACGCTCGGTGCCGTGCAGGTGCAGACCGGCCGACCGGCACTCGACGTGCTGACCAATGGCTGGCTGTTGTATCAGACGATTGCCTGCCGTATCTGGGGCCGCAGCGGCTACTACCAGTCCGGCGGCGCCTTTGGTTTCCGCGATCAGTTGCAGGATGCAATGGCGCTGGTGCACGCCGCGCCGGATCTGTTGCGCGAACAGATACTGCGCTGCGCCGCGCGCCAGTTCCGACAAGGCGATGTCCAGCACTGGTGGCATCCACCGTCGGGTCGCGGCGTGCGCACGCGCTGCTCGGACGACTATCTGTGGCTGCCACTAGCGACGTGCCGCTATATCACAGCGACCGGCGACGTCGATGTGCTCGCCGAACAGGCGCCATTTCTTGACGGGCGCCTCGTCGACGCCGGCGAAGATTCGTATTACGACCTGCCGGTGCAATCGTCGGAACATGCCGACCTGTATGAGCACTGCGTGCGCGCGATTCGCCACGGCTTGACCTTCGGCGCTCACGGCCTGCCGCTGATGGGCAGCGGCGACTGGAACGACGGTTTGAACAACGTCGGCCTGCAAGGTCGCGGCGAGAGTGTCTGGCTCGGATTCTTCCTATATCACGTGCTGTTGAATTTCGCCGACGTGTCCACGCGGCGTGCCGACCTGCCATTCGCACAACTGTGCCGCGATGAAAGCGCCAAATTGCGCGCGAACCTGGAGAAGCACGCATGGGATGGCGGGTGGTACCGGCGCGCGTACTTCGACGACGGCTCGCCATTGGGCTCGGCGACGAACGCCGAATGCCGGATCGACTCGATCGCGCAGAGCTGGTCGGTGTTGTCGCAAGCCGCCGATCCCGCGCGCGCACGCACCGCCATGCAGGCGCTCGATGAACGCCTCGTCGATCGCGAGCATGGACTGATCAAGCTGCTCGATCCGCCGTTCGATACGTCCGCGGTCGACCCCGGTTACATCAAAGGCTATCTGCCGGGCGTGCGCGAAAACGGCGGGCAGTACACACACGCCGCGATCTGGGCGGCAATGGCATTCACAGCGCTAGGCGACGCGCAACGCGGCAGCGAACTGCTCGAGATGATCCTGCCGACCAATCACTCGATGTCGCAGCAGGCGAGCGATATTTTCAAAGTCGAACCTTATGTAGTCGTTGCAGATGTCTACAGCGTGGACCCGCACTGCGGTCGCGGTGGCTGGACCTGGTACACCGGCTCGGCGGCCTGGCTTTATCGTCTGATCACCGAGTCGCTGTTGGGTTTGCGCCTGGAAAGCAGCCGCCTGCGCATCGCACCCTGCATTCCCGAAAGCTGGGGTGACGTCGCCGTCACTTACCGCTACCACGAAACCACGTACGAGATCGCCGTAGCGCATGACGCCACCGCGACTGCCGCGTTGACCGTGATGCTGGACGACGAAGAGCAACTCGATCAGGCGATCACACTCGTCAATGACGGAAAGACTCGCCGCGTCACGGTGATGCTGGGGCAAAGTCGCCATGGAAGCGGAGCATTTTCAGTTGGCCACGAGTAGAGCAATTTGGCTGGCCGTCCGAGCGCAGGGAGCGCGGGACCGTGCTCGGGTCGAATCCAACCGGGAGTTCGAAATTCGCGTTCGCTGATGGGCACAAACCAGCCAGAAACTGGGCACACTAGAAAAATGATGATTTCCCAAACGCGCCGAAAAATTTCAGTACCGATGACCCAAACCCATCGGGTGCTTAGTTTTGGACACAAAAAAACCCCGCGACGAAGGCGGGGTTTTTGTTTATCAATCAATGTGTTCTGGTGGCTAGAGGCGGGATCGAACCGCCGACCTCAGCATTATGAGTGCCGCGCTCTAACCGTCTGAGCTACCTAGCCGAAGGGGGCGAATTATACACGTAGGCCTGGGCATTATGAGTGCCGCGCTCTGATCGTCTGAGCTACCCAAGCGTGCGGGACAGCGAGCCGCATAGTGTAGCGCCGTGCATCCACGGCGTAAATGGCACGCTGCTGGCATCGCCTTGCCGTACGCGTCGTTGCTGTGGAAGAATCGACATCAGAAGATTTGGAGTTTGCCGTGATCGACCCCGATGGTTATCGGCCGAACGTCGGCATCATTCTCGTGCGCGACAATGGCAGCGTGTTCTGGGCGCGGCGCGCGTTCCGCGACGGCTGGCAGTTTCCGCAGGGCGGCATGCACAGCGACGAAACGCCGTTGGAGGCGATGTACCGCGAATTGCGCGAGGAAACCGGGCTCAAACCCGAGCACGTCGAAGTGCTCGGCGCGACGCCCGGCTGGCTGCGTTATCGATTGCCGCAACGCTACGTGCGCCGCAACGAGAAGCCGACGTGCATCGGCCAGAAACAGGTGTGGTTTCTGCTGCGCTTCGTCGGCGAGGAATCGCACGTGCAACTGGATCTGACCGACACGCCGGAATTCGATCTCTGGCGCTGGGTGGATTTCTGGTATCCGCTGGCGCACGTGGTGTCGTTCAAGCGCGAAGTTTACGAGCGCGCATTGCGCCATCTTGCGCCGCTGGCCGAGCGGCTGCGCGGTGTCGGCGATGATGATTTGGTCGCCGGCTGAGCGATGCCGAGCCTGATCGTCACCTCGGGAGTTCTCGCCGGTCAGGTGTTCAGTTTTTCCGACATCGCCGTGGTCGGCCGTGGCCAGTTTTCCGACGTGCGCCTGAACGATCCGACCGTATCGCGGCGGCACGCGGTGATTCGGCGCAATTCCGAGCATTACGAACTGCGCGATCAGGACAGCGCGAACGGCACGCAGCACAAAGGACAGCGCGTCAGCGGACCGGTGGCCCTCGTCGATGGCGATGAACTGCAGTTCGGCGAGGTAAAAACATTGTTCCGCAGCGCCGCCAGCGAGCAGCCTTCCTTGCCCGCCTTGATGCTGCCGGGCGACAAAGCCACGCGTGCGCGTGCGACCGTCGCGCCACCGCGCGCGGCCGAGGATGGCTCGGCGGCGGGGCTGCGCGACCTGCTGAGCCGCTTGAAACTGCTCTGCGATTTGGGCGCGTTGGCGCGTCAGCCGCAGGACTTGCGCGCGCTGCTCGAGCGCATGCTCGGTGCAATCCTCGCGGCGTTTCCGCAAGTCAGCCGAGCCGCGGTATATCGGCTGACCACGGGTGCGGAGCACCTGGCGCCGTTGGCACGTCGCGCCATGCCTTCCGCCGGGGCGGAATTTCCCGAACTGGAGGCATTCCTTCACGAAGCGCTGCGCCTGGAATACGGATTGAACATCAATAGCGTCGACGGGCGCGAAGCGCTGGCCTCGCGCCTGCGCGTGAGCGCGTTGCCGGCCGCCCTGCTGGCCATGCCGATCCGCCTCGCCGATGAAGTCCTCGGCGTACTCTATCTGGAGAGCGCGATCGTCGAACACGCCTGGCGCACGGCCGATCAGGAATTGTTCGTCGGCCTCGCCGGGCAGCTGGCCTGGCTCATCGCCAGCAGTCAGGCACAGTCGCCGGAACGCGCGATCGAGGCACACGATCTGGCGCTCGCGCGCCGCATTCAACAGCATTTCCTGCCGCAATCGCCACCGACAATCGCGGGATATCGTATCGCCGACAGCTACGCGGCGGCGCGCGTGATCGGCGGCGATTATTACGACTTCTTTCAGTTCCGCGACGGTCGTCACGGGCTGGTCATTGCCGATGTCTCGGGCAAGGCGGTTTCCGGGGCGTTGTACATGGCGCGATTGAGTGTGCAGGTGCGCGTGCTGGCGCGCAATCTGGCCGGTCCCGATGAACTGCTCGCCGGCTTGAACCGCAAACTGAATCAGGAGCTCGAGCCGGGCATGTTCGTGACGATGTTCGCGGCGGCACTCGAACCGGCGTCGGGCACGCTGGAATTTGCCAACGCCGGCCACCCGGTTCCGCTGCTGCGCAACGCCGATGGCGGTGTGGGCGAAATCGGCGAACCCGGTGCGCTGCCGCTCGGCGCCATGGCCGATTCGGTATTCCGCCCGCGCCGTACCGTGATCGAGCCGGGCAGTTGCGTGCTGTTCTACACCGATGGCCTCGATGAGGCGCACAATGGAAAAAAAGAACTTTTTGGAAAAGAGCGCATTGTGAAAGCGCTCGGCGACGGCGGCGCGAGCGCACAGGGCACGATCGACGCGTTGCTGACGGATGTCGCGCGTTTTACCGACGGCGAAGCGCAATCGGATGATTTGACCTTGATTACGCTGGCGCGCGAAAGCCGCTAAGGCTTTGCGCCAAACAGCCTGCGCAGCCTGGCCAGAAAGCCGTCCGCCGGCACTTGCGCCTGCCGCGCGCTGCGTTGCCGTTCGAATGCGGATGGCGACGCCGCGGGGGCACGCAGCGAAGGCCCCGACTTGCCGACCGCGGCCGTGGGCGTGATGCCCAACAACAGCGCCGCGGCGCGAGCAATTTGCGCGGCTTGCGGCGACGGCTTCGCTGACGCTCGCACGCCAAGCAGTTGTGCGGCTTTCTGTGCCGTCACCGCCGCGGGCTCGGGCTGCGGCATGTCGCCCAGCGCCGCATTGCGGTTGGGGAAAATCGCAAACAGTTTGCTGAAGCCCGCAACGTCGAACACCTCGCGCACGGCCGGGCTCAACCCGCACAGGCGCACGCTGCCGTTGCCGCCGTCGAGCTGCTTGGCCAGGCTCAGCAGCACGCGCAAACCCGCGCTACTCACGTAACCGATGCCGGCCAGATCGATGAGGAATTCGTGTTCGCCGGCACTGCGCAGATCCTGCAGGGCGAGTTCGAAATCCGCCGCGGTTTCAGTATCGAGACGGCCTTCGAGCATCAGCAAGCGGACGGCGCCGATTTCCTCCTGGCGGATATTCAAACCCATGCCTCGCTCCCGTGCAGTCGCGCCCGATCTCATCCTTCCCTGAAAACGAAGCGCGCGGCGCCAATCTGCACGACGTCCTCATTGGCCAGCGGACGTTCGCGGATTTTTTCGGCGTTGACGCGGGTGCCGTGCTTGGTACCGAGGTCGACGATCGTGAAGCCGCCCATGCTGACCGTGATCTGCGCGTGTTTGGCCTCGACGCCGGGACCGGCGATGCGAATGTCGTTGCTGGTGTCGGCGCCGATGCTCATCGGTTTCAGCGTCAGCGCAAAGGTTTGTTTGCCTGCCTCGGGATTTTGCGGCACCAGGCGCGCGGCGCTGAAGATTTTGGTCGCTCCGTCCGCCACCGGGGCGGCCGGGGCAGCGGCGGGTGACTCGGCAATGTTGATCGCGGTCATCACTTGCGTCCGGTTTGGCGGCCGGTCGCCGACGATCCGCGACACTTCATGCGTTCGCGCATCGGCGGCGGCGAGGTCTGCGGCGCTCAGCACCGGCGCGCGCACGGTCGCGGCCTCGATCGGGCGTGGCGACGCATCCAGCTCGCTCTCGCTGCTGAACGCTTCGAGGAAGCGGCTCTTGAGCTCGAGCCCGCGCGCGCGCGATTCGGCGCGCTCCTTCACCGTCGCTTCGACCGACTTGATCCGGCGCGCGAATTCCTTGTCGTCGAACTCGCCCAGCTGATGGCGCAATTCCAGTTCCTGCTGATCGAGCTTGATCGCGTCGTGCTCGGCTTCGAAGCGCTCCAGCAAGCCGCGCAAACGCGAGTACTGCTCGCGCGCGGTCTGCTTGAGCGGCGCGGATTTTTCCTCGAGGCCGCGCAGACGTTGCGTGTAATCCTCGCGTACGCGCTTGTAGACGGCATCGGCGAAATTCGCCTTCATGCTCTCCATCGATTGCAGGCGCCCGTCGAGCTGGTCGTGTTCCTGCTTGAGCGTCTTCAGCGCATCGATGGACGACAGATCAATCGCCGCCAGCGCCGCCTGCCACTCGTTGTCTTTGTCGGTCATGTTGCCTCCGGGCTATGCGGCGACGACTTCCACTTCGATCGAGCCGAAGCGCAACTTGTCGCCGGATTTGAGCGCGACCGCGACGCCGGTCTGCAGGCGCTGGTCGTTGAGATAGGTGCCGTTCGTGGTCGTGGTGTCTTCGCGCACGAGATATTGCCCGCCCTCTCGCAAAATCCTGGCGTGACGCCGGCTCAATGTGCGATTGGCATCGAACGGGCCGAGGTCGATTTCCGGCGTGGTACCGCTGACCGGATCGGGGCGGCCGACCAGGAATTCGTTGCGCGCAGGGTCCAGAGCCACGATTTGTCCGGTCGCGGAAACGCGCAATCCCAGACGCGCCGGTGCCAACGGCATCTCGCGAACGAATACGGATTCGGCCGCGGCAACCGGTACTGGCGGTGCGGGCGGAGGTTCGGTGATCGGTGCCGAAGACTCGGGTTTGGTCGCAGCTTTGGCCAGCTCGCGCATTCGCTGCTCTTGTTGTATGTACCGCATCAGGATCTGGCGCAGCAGTCCCAGCCCGATCTCCCCGTTCTGGCGTAAAACGTCCGGCAGGTCGAGTGCTTTGATACGCAACAGGCGGGCCTTGCCCTTGCTCGACGCGGTGGCGGCGTGCGGCTGGTTTTCGAGCAAGGCCATTTCGCCGAACACGTCGCCGGGCCCGAGCGTGGATTGCACCGAGCCGCTGCGCGATGCGAGCTGGACCTGGCCCGACTCGACAATGTACAGATCGGCGCCGACCTCGCCTTCACTGAAGACAATGGCGCCGGCCGGTACCTCGACATACGGGTCTTTCGCGTTGCTCATACAGGCATACGCTTGCCGCAAAGGACATTCGATTATGCCGAGCAGCCGGCCGCCGCCGCAAGGCGAAACGGCGGCTTCTTAACAGTTTCTAATGGCCGCGCGACGTAAGATCCTTGCATGGGTTTGTCGTATTTTTGCCTGCGCACGCGACTGTGCGCGCTTGCGCTGGTCGCGTGCACGGGCACCGTCTGCGCCGCACAAACGGTGCATTTGCCGGATTGGGCCTGCGCTCATCCGGACAGCATCTTTGTGGGCGCGTTCGAACCCGGCGAAGCGATGGTTCCAAGCGACCCGTCATTGGGCAGCGGTGGTGCAACAGCCGTGAACGGAAACGTGGCCCGGACAGTCAGCGTGGCCGGCGACGGAGACCACACCTATTATCTGCATTTGCCCACGGGCTACACGCCGACCCGCGCGTGGCCGTTGCTGCTGGCCTTGGAGGGCGCGGCAGGCAGTCGGATACTTGCGCTCAGCGAGGCACAAACCGTAAGAAGCGATTGGAGTGCGCTTGCCGATGCCTCGGGATTTGTCGTCGCGGTGCCGGTCGCGAGCGGCAGTCAAGGCGGCTGGACGGAGCCGAACCCCGACGGCAGCGGGCCGTCTGACTATGACGTCATCGCTGCAGTGCTCGCCGACGTTGCGAGCGCCTATAACGTCGAGCGCACGCGCGAATACGCGTGGGGATATTCTGCCGGCGGCGAAGTCCTTTACGACATCGTGTTGACCGGATGGGATGGTCTTGATGCCAATTCATTTGCCGGCTTCGCGGTGACCGGAGCCGTGATTGCCGGCTGCCCGACGTATTCCATCGTCGCCAGTTGCATTCCCGCGAGTGCCGCCCGCCACATACCTCTGGATATCCACGCCGGCACGAACGATTCCAACATTCCGATCAGCTATCCGCGCAGCGATGAATCAGCGTTCATGAGTGCAGGATGGGATCTCGGAAGCACGCTTTTTTACACCGAATTCAGCGACGGCAATCCACCAGGCGGACACACCTATACAACTGGCCATCTGCAACAAGTTTGGCAAAACCTTTGCCCAAATGCCGTAATCCCCTAGTGCAAAGGCAAAATTTGGTTCAGAGTACCCACTCGTGCGGTTCCGACAGGGGTGAACATCATGCTTCGCGTGATGGCGTCGATAGCACTGTATACATTGCTGAGCGGTTCGGCGCTCGCGGCGAGCGCCGTCGTCGTTTATGACGACACCAGCAAGAACGGCTTCGACCCGAACTGCAGCTTCTTCGTTACACCGAATTTCGCCAACACCAGCCCGGTACACTCCGGCAGCGCGAGCATCAGCTTCGCGCCGTCGCAATTCGGCGCGGTGAGCTGGTGCACACCGGTCACCGAGTCGACTTCCGCCTACTCCGGGCTTTCGTTCTGGGTCAATGGCGGCGCCGGCGGCGGCCAGGATCTGGAGGTCGCTTTCCTGGCGCTCGGTAGTGTCCAGGCGGAAGCGCCGATCGCAGCATTGCTGGGCCATTCGATTGCGGCGAACAGCTGGGCGCAGGTCACGGCGTCGCTCGACGCCCCGCCGCTGCAATACGCCGGAAATTTCGATCAGCTGGTGATCCAGGACAATTCCGGCAACCCCGCGGGCAGCCCGCAGCCGACGGTGTACTTCGACGATGTAATCCTGCTCGGCCGTCAAGCCGATGGAATTTTCACGAACAGCTTCGAAGCGCCAGCCGGTCCATACAACGTCAGCGCAACCGTCAGCGGTGGCAACGGCACGATTGCTCCGGGGACACAATCTGTGGCGGTCGGCAGCACCGCGACGTTCACCGTGACGCCGAGTCCTGGCTATCACGTGACGAGCGTGACGGGCGATCACTGCAGCGCAGCCCAGCAAGGCGCCGGCACGACTTGGGTGAGCAACGCGATCACGCAAAATTGCGCAGTGACCGCGACGTTCACGATCAACCAGTACACCGTGACTTCCAGCGCGCCAGGCGGCCACGGCACGATCACTCCGGCGTCGCAGCCGGTGAACTCAGGCACCACCGCGAGCTTCACCGTGACACCGAACGCGAATTACCACGTGGCGAGCGTCGCCGGCGACACCTGCACGGTGACGCAAGCAGTCGGCAATAGTTGGAGCAGCGATGCGATCACACAAAACTGCGTGGTTACCGCCAGCTTTGCCAGCGATGCGCTGCTGCCGCCGACGTGTGGCATGAACGATGAGCACGACGTCACCGTCGACGGCATGCTCAGCGACAATTTCACGTGGTGCGATGCCTCCGGCCAGCCGCGCAGCGCGACCTTGGCGCACAACAACGACCCGGCCGGGCCCGGCGGTTCGCGTGGCGGCGACTTGCGCGAATTCCGTTACGAAACCGCCGGCGGCACACGCATCGTTTCGGCTCCGCATCGCGATCATGGCGGCTTCGGTTACATCGTTTCGCACTCGCTCACGAGCATCCCGAACTGCGACGATTCCTACCTAGGGCATCTGATTACCGGCACCTGGACACGCGTCTTCGAAGGCCGCCATCACGCCATTTTCCGCTTCCAACAAAACTATCCGCGTTATTGCACGCTGAACGGGCCTACGACCAACTACAACGTGCCGGTGACGATCGACTGGATTTTCAGCACCGGCCGCGACAACCCGACCTGGGCCGTCACGTACGACATCGCCGGCAGCGGCGTGAGTGCCGACATACTCGCCGACGATTCGCGTGCGCCGTATGGCACCTTGAACATCGATGGTTCGCTGAATGGTGACGGTAGCCCGGCCCTGTACATGGACAACGACATCGGCGGGGTTTCGTGGGGCGACCGTTATATCTACGCCACGACCAGTTCGCCCGCGGCGCCGAACAGCAGCTGGACCTGGACGGCGGCGAACGACGTTCCATTCGTGGATTTGTGGTCGGTCGGCGCGGATGCGGCGATGGGCCTCGTACAGACCCAGACCATGAATCAGCAGGACGCCGGCGGCGGCCGCCAACCGTATGGCCCCGGAACGTACGACGTCAGCAGCTATTGGACCAAGACCAGTGCCAATGGCCAGGCCTGTCCGAACGGCGCGGACGATCAGCAGCTCGGCGTCGCGCACAGCGTCCCGTGCCTGGGCTTGTGGCCCTATCAGCTCATCAGTTTCAACTACTACGAACCGGCAAATCTTTCTCAGTCGACCAATGATGCTCAGATGACCTGGGGCACCCAGTACGGCTTCCTCGGACAATCGGCGTACGCTCTGCACGACAGTACGCTGCCCGCCAACAGCACCGCGTCCGGCTATCCGAAGAAGAGCTATTCCGTTTATGTGGTGCTCGGACCGCACAGCAGCGCGCCGGTCACGGCACAGCGCGCCGAGATCGAGGCGATGCAGACGGTCACCTTCGGCGTCACCGTCGGTAGCGTCGCCACCAGCGGCCCTGCCGGCGTCAACCGCGCCGACACGATCACCTATGACCCGCCGGGCTATGACCACATTTATGGGGCGCTCGCGTTCATCGCCGCAAGCAACACTCTGGATGCCAACGTGGCCGTCGGATCGGGAACTTTGCACAACCCGCTGATCATCGTGCGCAATTACACCAACGGGAACTACCCGACGACGGTCAAGCTCAACGGCACGACGCTGGCGATCGACGTGGACTACTTTCCGTCGCTGCGTGGCGCCGCGAGCGAGCTGTGGATCACCCTGAACCGCGATCTGACCGGCGCCACCAACCACCTGCAAATGACTCCGTAATCTGCGCGGGCCCGCGCGCGGTTTTTCGGTTGCGGTGACAATCGCCCGCCCGCTATAATAGCGGGCCTTGTCGGGCTGTCCGCGCTGGCGGTTTTCCCAAGCGCTGAGCCGTCCAGGGCGGTACCGTTTCCCCATGCTGAATTCGATTGCCGCAGGAAGGCGGCTTGCCCTACGCGTCGTGCTGGCCCAGGCCGGAGTGACGCTGTTGGTGGCAGCGGGATTCTTGGCTCAAGGTTGGCGCTCCGGTCTCGGAGTGCTCGCCGGCGGCGGCGTGGTGGTGCTGGGGACGACGGTACTGGCATTGCGGATGTTCGCGACCGGACCGACGGGAGCAGGTGAAGCGTTGGCGAGGATGATCGTCGGCAACCTGCTCAAATGGATCGTGATCGGCGTGGGTCTGTATGTGGTGTTGGCCAAGGTGGCCTTGCCTGGCGGACCTGTGATCGCCGGTGTTGTCGCGGCACTGCTGCCGCAGCTGCTCGGCCTGCATGAAGGCTGGGCGCGATAAAGACGAAGTCAAGAAACGGGAATTGCGAGAAACATGGCAGCTGAAGGCGCTCACGACACCGGCAGTTACATCCTGCACCATCTGACCTTCCTGCAGTACGACCTGCAGAAGAAGGAGATCGTGGAAGGCTCGCAGGGTTTCTGGGTCCTGAACCTGGACTCCGTGTTCTTTTCCGTCGTTCTTGCCCTGGCTTTCTTCCTCGTGTTCTGGATGGCGGCGCGCAAGGCCACGAGCGGCGTGCCGACCAAATTCCAGAACCTGATCGAAATGGGCATCGAGTTCGTCGACAGTCAGGTCAAGGATGCTTATCACCACGGCGCCAAGTTCGTCGCGCCGATGGCGCTCGTCGTGTTCTTCTGGGTGTTCCTGATGAACTTCATGGACATGCTGCCGGTTGACTTGTTGCCGTGGCTCGGCACGAAGGTCGGCGCGGAACACTTGCGTATCCTGCCGTCGGCCGATCCGAACATCGCGCTGGCGATGTCGATCACGGTGTTCCTGACCGCGTTCACGTACAGCTTCATCGCCAAAGGCGTGAAGGGCGTTGGTGCGGAATTCCTGTTCCATCCGTTCGGCAAATGGCTGATGCCGGTCAATTTCCTGCTCAAGTGCGTGGAAGAACTGGCGAAGCCGATCAGTCAGGGTCTGCGTCTGTTCGGCAACATGTACGCCGGCGAAATCATCTTCATCCTGCTCGCCTGCTTCACGCTCAACATGCAGAATCCCGAGACGGCCACGACGGTCAATATCGGCGCGTTCTTCGTGTTCGTGGCGCTTGCCGTCATCACGGTCTGGCTGTTCATGAAAGGCAAGCCGCTGATCGCGCTCGCGCTGATCGTGGCCGCGCCGATCGTTGCCGCGATCGGCCTGGTTCCCGGCGTCGCGCCGGCGGCGTATTTCCAGGTTCTGCTGGCCACGGCGTGGACGATTTTCCACATCCTGATCATCCTGCTGCAGGCCTACATTTTCATGGTGCTGACCGTCGTCTACATGGCGATGGCAGCCGATCATCACTGAGTTTTTCTTTCACTTAGAGTCATACGGAGATACACATGGATATGAGCGCACTCGCTTCAGTTGAAGGCATGACCGCGATCGCGGCCGGCCTGATCCTCGGCCTCGCCGGCATCGGCGCTGCCATCGGCATGGGCCTGATGGGCGGCAAGTTCCTCGAAGGCGCCTCGCGCCAGCCGGAACTCGTGCCGATGCTGCAAGGCAAGATGTTCCTGCTGGTCGGCCTGATCGACGCGATTCCGATCATCGGCGTGGGTATCGCGCTGTACTTGACGTTCGTCGATCCGTTTGCCGGCAAAGTCGCCGCGCATCTGACCGGACACTGAGCAGTCGCGACCAGCAACGAGGGTTAATCCGTGAGCATCAACGCAACACTCATCGCCCAGATCATCGTCTTCGGGATCCTGGTCTGGATCACGATGAAGTACATCTGGCCGCCGCTGGCCGGGGCCATGGAAGAGCGCTCCCAGCGCATCGCCGACGGCCTGAATGCCGCCGAACGCGCGAAGGCCGAGCTGAAAGATGCCGACGCGCGTGTTGCCGACGAGATCAAGAAGGCGCGCGCGCAAGCTGCGGAGATCATCGACAAGGCGCACGCGCAAGCGAACCAGATCGTCGACAAGGCCAAGGCCGATGCGTTGCTCGAAGCGGCGCGCGTCAAGGCCACGGCGCAAACCGAAGTCGAGGGCATGATCGGCAAGGCCAAGGAACAGCTGCGCGGCCAGGTCGCCACGCTCGCCGTCCAGGGCGCTTCGAAGATCCTGCAACGCGAGATCAATGCGGACGCCCACAAGGCGCTGCTCGATCAACTCGTGACCGAGATCTGACTATGAGCGAAACGCTGACTCTCGCCCGTCCGTACGCGCGCGCCGCGTTCGAGACCGCGCGCGCGAACAACGCGCTCGGCGCGTGGTCGGACAAGCTTGCGTTCGCCGCGCAGGTGATCGGCGATGAGCGCGTGCGCGCGATCATCGGCGACCCGCGCCTGTCGAACAGCGATCTGATCGGCCTGCTGCTGCCGCAAGGCGAGCCGGCCGATTCGCCGTTTGTGGCGTTCCTCGGTCTGCTCGTCGACAACCGTCGCGTGAGTCTGCTCGCCGACATCGCCGCACTGTTCGAAGAACTCAAGCGTGAATCCGAACGCGTGCTGCAGGTCACCCTGCGCTCGTCGAGCGAGATTCCGGCAAGCCAAGCCGAGGCGATCAGGCTTGCACTCAGGAAGCGTTTCGGCCGCGACATCGACATGCAGCAGCGCATCGATCCGAGCGTGATCGGCGGCGCCGTGATCGACGCCGGCGATACCGTCATCGACGGTTCGGTACGCGGGCGCCTTGCGCGACTGGAAAGCGCGCTGACGCAATAACCTTCGTCATCCGGGGCCGCGCGAAGCGCGGAGCCCGGAATCCAGTTCTTGCCCAAAAGCAAGTGATCAAGAACTGGACGACCCGCTCCGCTGTTGGGAGCGACCCGCCTTCGCGGGAATGACGGATGGACAAAGTTTAAAAGTGAGCGGGCATACGCCCTTTGACTTTTGATCTTTGACTTCAACCGCCAGCATCTGCGTTCGCGCGCTCGTGCTCTGAGGAAATCATCATGGCAACCACACTGAATCCGTCCGAAATCAGCGAACTGATCCGCACCCGCATCGAGAAGGTCAAGCTCGCCGCCGAAGCGCGCAACGAAGGCACGATCACGTCCGTATCCGACGGCATCGTGCGCATCCACGGCCTCGCGGACGTGATGTCCGGCGAAATGATCGAGCTGCCGGGCAACGGCACGGCGCTGGCGCTCAACCTCGAGCGCGATTCGGTCGGCGCGGTCGTGCTCGGCAGCTACGAGCACCTGCGCGAAGGCGACACGGTCAAGACCACCGGCCGCATTCTCGAAGTGCCGGTCGGCCGGGAACTGCTCGGACGCGTCGTCGACGCGCTCGGCAACCCGATCGACGGCAAGGGTCCGCTCAATGCCAAGCTCACCGCGCCGGTGGAAAAAGTCGCGCCGGGCGTGATCTGGCGCAAATCGGTGTCGCAGCCCGTGCAAACCGGTTACAAGTCCGTCGACTCGATGATTCCGATCGGCCGCGGCCAGCGCGAGCTGATCATCGGCGACCGCCAGACCGGCAAGACCGCGCTCGCGATCGACGCGATCATCAATCAGAAAGGCACGGGCGTTAAGTGCATCTACGTCGCGATCGGCCAGAAGCAGAGCTCGATCGCCAACGTCGTGCGCAAGCTCGAAGAATTCGGCGCGATGGCGCACACGATCATCGTCGCCGCCGCGGCGTCGGATTCGGCCGCGATGCAGTACCTCGCGCCCTACTCCGGCTGCGCAATGGGCGAATACTTCCGCGACAACGGCGAAGACGCGCTGATCATTTATGACGATTTGACCAAGCAGGCCTGGGCGTATCGCCAGATCTCGCTGCTGCTCAAGCGTCCGCCGGGCCGCGAAGCCTATCCGGGCGACGTGTTCTATCTGCACTCGCGTCTGCTCGAGCGCGCCGCGCGCGTCAACGAGGAATACGTCGAGAAGCACACCAAGGGCGCCGTGAAAGGCAAGACCGGTTCGCTGACCGCGCTGCCGATCATCGAAACGCAGGCCGGTGACGTGTCCGCATTCGTGCCGACCAATGTTATTTCAATCACGGATGGTCAGATCTTCCTCGAAACCGACCTGTTCAACGCCGGTATCCGTCCGGCCGTGAACGCCGGCGTCTCGGTGTCGCGCGTCGGTGGCGCCGCGCAGACCAAGCTGATCAAGAAGCTGTCGGGCGGCGTCAAGCTCGCGCTCGCGCAGTATCGCGAACTCGCGGCGTTCTCGCAGTTCGCGTCCGACCTCGACGCGGCGACGCGTGCGCAGCTCGAGCGCGGCCAGCGCGTGACGGAACTCATGAAGCAGAAGCAGTACGCGCCGCTGTCGATCGCACAGCTCGCCTTGTCGTTGTACTCGGCCGAGAAGGGTTACCTCGACGACCTGCCGATCGCGCAGATCCTGCCATTCGAAAAGGGCCTGCATGCGCATTTCGCCAGCAATTACGCCGACTGGGTCAAGGCCGCGAACGACAAGGCCGACTGGAACGACCAGGTCGAAGCGACGCTCAAGAAGGGCATCGAAGAGTTCAAGAAGACGGGTAGCTGGTAATTCTTTGCTCACGGCGATAAAAGAAAAGGTCTCACAACGTGGCAGGCGCAAGAGAAATCCGCACGAAGATCAAGAGCGTCGCGAACACCCGCAAGGTCACGCGCGCGCTTGAGATGGTCTCGGCTTCGAAGATCCGCAAGGCGCAGGACCTGATGCGCGCTTCGCGCCCGTACGCGCGCGCGATGAAGCAGGTCATTGGTCACTTGGCCAAGGCCAACACCGAGTTCAAGCACCCATTCCTCACCGAACGCGAGACGGTCAGGCGCGTCGGCTACATCGTCGTGTCGACCGATCGCGGCCTGTGCGGCGGTCTGAATTCGAATCTGTTCCGCAAGCTGCTCGCGGAAATCCGCGGCTGGCAGGAAAAGAACGTCGAAGTCGACATCGTCGCGATCGGCAGCAAGGCGAATGCGTTCTTCAAGCGCCTGAAGGTCAATCTTGTCGGTAGCGCCTCGCATCTCGGCGAACGGCCGAAGATCGAGCAGCTGATTGGCGTGATCAAGATCATGCTCGACAGCTACAGCGCGGGCAAGATCGATCGCCTGATCCTGGCCTACAACGATTTCGTCAACACGATGACGCAGAAGCCGACGCTGGATCAGCTGCTGCCGCTGCCGCCGTCGCAAACGCTGACGACCGCGCACGACTGGGATTACCTGTACGAGCCGGACGCCGAATCGGTGCTCGATCACGTGCTGACGCGCTACATCGAGTCGCTGGTCTACCAGGCCGCGCTAGAGAACCTCGCCAGCGAACACGCCGCGCGCATGGTCGCGATGAAATCCGCGGGCGACAACGCGAAGAAGGCGATCGACTCGCTGACGCTGATCTACAACAAGGTGCGTCAGGCGGCGATCACGCAGGAAATCTCGGAAATCGTCGGCGGCGCCGCTGCGGTCTGATCAAGCGCCGGCGCCGGTTTTGATAAATGAATTTGTTTTGAGGACACACACATGAGTCAGGGCAAAGTAGTCCAAATCATCGGCGCCGTGGTCGACGTCGAATTCCCGCGCGACCAGGTACCGCAGGTGTACGACGCGCTGAAAGTCGAAGGCACGGCGATCACGCTCGAAGTGCAACAGCAACTCGGCGACGGCATCGTGCGCACGATCGCGCTCGGTTCGACCGACGGCCTCAAGCGCAACCTCGTCGCCACGAACACCGGCGCCGGCATCAAGGTGCCGGTCGGCAGTGCGACGCTCGGCCGCATCATGGACGTGCTCGGCAATCCGATCGACGAAGTCGGTCCGGTCAATGCCAAGGATCATTGGGAAATCCACCGCGAAGCGCCGAGCTACGACGAGCAGGCCGCGGCCAACGAATTGCTCGAAACGGGCATCAAGGTCATCGACCTCGTCGCACCGTTCGCCAAGGGCGGCAAAGTCGGCTTGTTCGGCGGCGCCGGCGTCGGCAAGACCGTCAACATGCTCGAGCTCATCAACAACATCGCCACACAGCACTCCGGTTTGTCGGTATTCGCCGGCGTCGGCGAACGCACGCGCGAAGGCAACGACTTCTATCACGAGATGATCGAAGCCGGCGTCGTGAATCTGAAGGACCTGCCGGAATCGAAAGTGGCGATGGTCTATGGCCAGATGAACGAGCCGCCGGGCAACCGACTGCGCGTCGCGCTGACCGGCCTGACGATGGCCGAATATTTCCGCGACGAGAAAGACAGCAGCGGCAAGGGCCGCGACGTGCTGTTCTTCGTCGACAACATCTACCGCTACACGCTGGCCGGCACCGAAGTCTCGGCGCTGCTCGGCCGTATGCCCTCGGCCGTGGGTTACCAGCCGACGCTGGCCGACGAAATGGGCCGCCTGCAGGAACGCATCACGTCGACGAAGACCGGCTCGATTACTTCGATTCAGGCCGTGTACGTGCCGGCGGACGACTACACCGATCCGTCGCCGGCGACGACATTTGCGCATCTGGATTCGACCGTGGCGTTGTCGCGCGACATCGCCTCGCTCGGCATCTATCCGGCCGTGGACCCGCTCGCGTCGACGAGCCGCCAGCTCGATCCGAACGTGATCGGCGTCGAGCACTACGAGACCGCGCGCCGCGTGCAGGGTACGCTGCAGCGCTACAAGGAACTCAAGGACATCATCGCGATTCTCGGCATGGACGAGCTTAGCGAAGACGACAAGGCGACCGTGTCACGCGCGCGCAAGATCGAACGCTTCTTCTCCCAGCCCTTTCACGTCGCCGAGGTGTTCACCGGTAGCCCAGGCAAGTACGTGTCGCTGAAGGACACGATCCGCGGCTTCAAGATGATCTGCGACGGCGAGTGCGATCACTTGCCCGAACAGGCGTTCTATATGGTCGGCGGCATCGAGGAGGCCTTCGAGAAAGGCAAGAAGATGTCCGAGAAGAAAGCCGCCTAAAGCCGAGCGAGAGCCAGACCCATGTCAACGATCCGCTGCGACATCGTCAGCGCCGAAGCCGAGATCTTCCACGGCGAGGCGAAGATGGTCATCGCCACCGGCGAAACCGGCGAACTCGGCATCGCGCCGCGCCACGCGCCGCTGATCACGCGCCTGAAGCCCGGCCAGGTGCGCGTGCTCCTGGAGAACGGCGAGGAGCAGTTCTTCTACGTCTCCGGCGGCATCCTCGAGGTACAGCCGCAGGTCGTCACCGTGCTGACCGACACCGCGATCCGCGCGAAGGATCTCGACGAGTCCGCCGCACGCCGCGCCAAGGACGAAGCCGAACGTGCGCTCGCCAATCGCAGTGATGCGGTCGAGGTGGCGCAGGCTCAGGCCGAACTCGCCCAGGCGATCGCGCAGCTGCAGGCGATCGAGCGGCTGCGCCGCAATCTCAAGCATTGACGTAACCGTCCGCTACCCATAACGCCGGCCCCGCGCCGGCGTTTTTTTATGACCATGGATGGTCGGTACGCCGGCCCGGCGCTGCTCCCGGCAACGGCGGGCACTTCCCACATCCATGTGGGTCGAAAATGCAGGAGCAATTTTCGGCGATGCCATGGATGGTCGGTACGCCGGCCCGGTGCTGCTCCCGGCAACGGCGGGCACTTCCCACATCCATGTGGGTCGAAAATGCAGGAGCAATTTCTCGGCTGCCCGCCGCGCGTCAGAGAAAACGCCCGCGCGGTGCGTTATCGTAAGCACATGACCAACAAGCCTCTGCACATCGTCATCCTCGCCGCCGGCGAGGGCAAGCGCATGAAATCGGCGCGCGCGAAGGTGCTGCTGCCACTCGCCGGGCGGCCACTGCTCGCGCACGTGATCGACACGGCACGTACGCTCGGCGCCGCCAAGATCCATGTCGTCTACGGCCATCGCGGCGAGCAGGTCCAGGCGGCTTTCGCCGATCAATCGGACCTGGTGTGGGTGCATCAAGCCGATCAGCGCGGCACCGGCCACGCGATGCAACTGGCGATGCCGGGCATTCCCGACGACGCGCGCGTGCTCGTGCTTTATGGCGATGTGCCGATGATCCGCAGCGCGACTTTGAAGCCATTGGTCGAAGCGTCGGCGAAGCTCGCGGTGCTGACGGCCGATCTACCCGATCCGCGCGGTTACGGCCGCATCGTCATTGATGATGCCGGGCGCGTGCGCGGCATCGTCGAGGAAAAGGACTGCTCGCCCCAACAACGCGCGATCCGCACGATCAACAGTGGCGTGATCGCGGCTGACGGCAGTGCGCTGCGCAGCTGGCTCGCGCGCCTCGACAACCGCAATGCGCAAGGCGAGTTCTATCTCACCGATGTCTTCGCATTCGCAACCGCGGACGGCGAATCCGCTGTGGCAATCGCCAGCGCCGACCCGAATGCGATCGCCGGCGCGAACGATGCCTGGCAGCTCGCGCAACTGGAACGCAGCTGGCAGCTGCGCGCCACGCGCAACCTGTGTGCACAAGGCGTGCGCTTTGCCGATCCGGCGCGCTTCGACCTGCGCGGTGAACTGCACTGTGGCAGCGACGTCGAGATCGACGCCGACGTGATCTGCGAAGGCAAGGTCGAGCTTGGCGATAACGTGCGCGTCGGTCCGTTCTGCCGGATCAAGGACTCCAAACTCGCCGCCGGCACGCAGGTTTGGGCGCACTGCGATCTCGATGGTATCGTCACGCATGGCGCGTGCAGCATCGGTCCATTCGCGCGGCTGCGTCCAGGCGCCGAGCTCGCCTCCGGCGCACACATCGGCAATTTCGTCGAAGTCAAAAATACTTCCATCGGCGAAAACTCCAAGGCCAATCACCTGACCTATCTGGGCGACGCGACAGTGGGCGCCGGCGTCAACATCGGTGCCGGCACGATCACCTGCAACTACGACGGCGTGAACAAGCACCGCACGGTGATCGCGGACGGCGCGTTCATCGGCTCCAACACGGCACTGGTGGCTCCGGTTACGATCGGCAAGGAGGCGACGGTAGGTGCAGGCTCGACGGTCAGCAAGGACGCTCCCCCCGGTGAACTGACCGTCGCGCGCGCCCGACAGACGACGGTTCCCAATTGGAAACGCCCGCGAAAAGTACCGAAATAACCCCGCCCGCTGCCGCGAACCCGCTAAAATAGGCACCTCGTTCGAGGATTTGCTCATGTGTGGAATCGTCGGCGCCGCTGCGCGGCGTGATGTGGTCGGCACGCTGATTGCCGGCCTGAAAGCGCTCGAATATCGCGGCTACGATTCGGCCGGCATCGCCCTGCTCACCGAACGCGGCCTCGAGCGCGTGCGCACCAAGGGCAAGGTGCAGGAACTCGAAACCCTGCACGCGACACAGCCGATCGCCGGCCATACCGGTATCGCGCACACGCGTTGGGCCACGCACGGCGCGCCGAACACGATGAATGCGCATCCGATCGATTCGCGCGGCAACGTCGCCGTCGTGCACAACGGCATCATCGAGAATCACGAGGAGCTGCGCGCGGAACTCAAGGCGCTCGGTTATGTGTTCGCGTCTGAGACCGACACCGAGGTCATCGCGCATCTGATCGAGCGCTATCAGGGCGAAGGCGCCGATCTGCTCGCCGCCGTGCAGAAGACCTTGCCGCGCCTGCGTGGCGCCTATGCGATCGCTGTGATCAGCAAGCGCGAGCCCGGCCGCGTGATCGGCGCGCGCCGCGGCAGTCCGATGGTCGCCGGGCTCGCCGATGGCGAACAGTTCATCGCCTCGGATATTCATGCACTGCTGCCGGTGACGCGGCGTTTCATCTATCTCGCCGAAGGCGACATCGCCGACGCGACGGTCGACGGTATACAAATATACGACGAGCACGGCGCGCGCGCGATGCGGCCCGTCAAGCAGGCGCATTTCGGCGCCGACGCGGTCGAACGCGGCGAATATCGCCACTACATGCTCAAGGAAATCCACGAGCAGCCGCAGGCGCTCGCCGACACGCTCGAAGGGCGCATCGCGGGTGGACACATCCTCACCGAGATCTTCGGCGTCAATGCGCGCGAGCTGCTGACAAAAACCCGCAGCGTGCACCTGATCGCGTGCGGATCGAGTTATCACGCCGCGCTCGTCGCGCGTTATTGGATCGAGGGTCTCGCCGGCATCCCGTGCAATGTCGAGATCGCTTCCGAGTATCGCTATCGCGACGCGGTCGTGCCGCCCGACACGCTGTTCGTCACGATCAGCCAGTCCGGAGAAACCGCCGACACTCTGGCGGCTCTGAAACTGGCGAAATCGCGCGGCTACCTGAGCACGCTGTCGATCTGCAACGTGCCCGAATCCTCGCTCGTGCGCGAATCCGCGCTGACGCTGATGACGCGCGCGGGACCGGAGATTGGCGTCGCTTCGACCAAGGCGTTCACCACGCAACTGGCCGCGCTCGCGCTGCTTTCGCTGGAACTGGCCCGGCACCATGGCTTGGACGCCGCGCGCTACGCTCAACTCGTGCAGCAGCTCGAGATGCTGCCTGGCGCCGTGCGCGACGCGCTCGCCCTGGACCCGAGCATCCGGCAGATGGCGGAACGTTTCGTCGGCAAGGATCACACGCTGTTTCTCGGTCGCGGCACGCAGTTCCCGATCGCGATGGAAGGCGCGCTCAAGCTCAAGGAGATTTCCTACATCCACGCCGAAGCGTATCCGGCCGGCGAGCTCAAACACGGTCCGCTCGCGCTGGTGGACGAGAACATGCCGGTGATCGCCGTCGCGCCGAACGATCACCTGCTGGAAAAACTCAAGTCGAACCTCGAAGAGGTGCGCGCCCGTGGCGGCGAACTCTACGTGCTCGCCGATGCCGAAGTCGCCCGCCACATGCCGCAGCGCGACGACCACCTGCTCGCCCTGCCGGCGTGCGGCGAACTGATCGCGCCGATCGTGTTCACGATCCCGCTGCAGCTGCTCGCGTATCACGTCGCCGTCTTGCGCGGCACCGATGTGGACCAGCCGCGCAATCTGGCGAAAAGCGTGACTGTGGAATAGCGGCGCTTGCTAAACTGGGCCGCATGGCTGGTCCTGGCGCGGAGCGCGTTTCGCCTCACCTTCTGATCGTCGACGACGATGCGGAAATCCGCGCGCTTGTCGAACGCTATTTCGGCACCCAGGGTTTGCGCGTCAGTGCGGCTGCGGACGGAGCCGCAATGCGGGCTGTTCTGGCAAACGAAGATATCGACATCGTATTGCTGGATCTCGGGCTGCCGCGCGAGGACGGCTTCGAGCTGACGCGTTGGCTGCGCGAGCACTGGAAAGGCGCGATCATCATCATCACCGGCCGCGGCGAGTCCGTGGATCGCGTCGTCGGACTGGAGCTTGGCGCCGACGACTACGTGACCAAGCCATTCGACATGCGCGAGTTGCTGGCGCGCGTGCGCAGCGTGCTGCGACGCGTGACGCCGGCCGCATCGGCCGGTCAACCGGCGAGCGCGACGCTGGAGTTCGCCGGCTTCCGCCTCGATGTGCAGACGCGCAGCCTGCGCGCAGCGGACGGCGCTGAAATTCCGCTGACGACCGGCGAGTTCGAGCTGCTGCAGGTATTCCTGCGCGCCGCGGGCCGCGTGTTGTCGCGCGATCAACTGATCGGCCAGCTGCACGGCCGCGATGCCGGTCCGTTCGATCGTTCGATCGACGTCCAGGTCGGCCGCTTGCGCCGCAAGATCGAACGCGATGCGGCCCAACCCGAATTGATCAAGTCGGTGCGCGGCGCCGGATACCTGTTCACCCCGCGCGTGCAGCGTCTACCCGCAAATTGACGGAGCCGCCGATGTTCGACCAGCTCTTCGCCACCGCGCCGGACGCGATGATCGTCGTCGATGGCCGTGGGCGCATCGTGCATGCGAATGCGCAAGCGGCCCGGCTGTTCGGTTACGGTGAAAACGAATTACTCGGCATGGCGGTGGAAGCGCTGATGCCGGCGCATGCGCGCCGCGTGCACGAGGGACACCGCGCCGGCTACGCCGCCAATCCGCGCGTGCGGCCGATGGGCAGCGGCCAGGAGCTGATCGGCGAGAAGCGCGATGGCCAGCAGTTCCCGGTCGAAATAGCGCTGAGCCCGATCGAAACAAACGAAGGAAGCCTGTTCGTCGCCTCGGTGCGCGACGTCTCCGAGACGCAGCGCGCACGCCAGGCGCTCGTGCGCGCGCGCTACGATGCCTGCGTTGCCCGGATCGGACAGATCGCGCTCGCGGCACCGAACCTCGACACGGCGATCACGAGCACGCCGGAGTTCGTGGCCGAAGCGCTGGGCGTCGACGCCGTGGCGATCCTGTTCCGGCATCCACAACTCAAGCGCATGCAGGTTCGTGCCACGCACGGCGTCGAACACGATGTACTCGATGCGCTGCCATGGACGACACTGCTGGCAGGGCCCGGCGAAACCATGCCTGACGTTCCGGGGTTCAGCAGCACGGCGCTCGTGCCGCTGATCGATGTCGACGAATCCGCCGGAGCCCTGCTCGTACTCGACCGCGAGTCGCGCCCGTTCGATCGCGACGCCATGCACTTCCTGCAATCGGTGGCCAACCTGCTCGCAGCGGCGATGCAGCGCATCCGCATGGAGGAGCAGCTTTCGCACGCGCAGCGCCTGGAAGCCGTCGGCCAGCTCACCGGCGGCATCGCGCACGATTTCAACAATCTGTTGACGGTGATTTCCGGCAACCTGCAAATCCTCGAGGACGAACTCGTCGACCGCCCGGCCGCGCACGCGATCATCGGCAGCGCGCTGCGTGCGGTCGGCCGCGGCGCGGAACTCACGCGCAAGCTGCTCGCGTTCGCGCGCCGGCAACGTCTCGCGCCGCGCGCGTGCGATCCGCCGAAGCTGCTCGAGGAACTCGGCGCGATGCTGCGGCGCACGCTCGGTGAAGCCGTGCAGTTGACGATCCGTTGCCCGACCCAGATCGCCCCGGTTTTCGCCGACCCTGCCGCGCTCGATGCTGCACTCGTCAATCTCGCCCTGAACGCCCGCGACGCCATGCCGCGTGGCGGACAGCTCGCGATCGGTGCCGAAGAGCGAACGATTGGCGAGGAGGACGCTAACGAAAATCTGCAGCCGGGCAGCTACGTCGTGTTCACGGTACGCGATACCGGATTGGGCATGGCGCCGGAAATCCTGGCGCGCGCGTTCGAGCCGTTTTTCACGACCAAGGAGCACGGCAAAGGCAGCGGGCTCGGCCTGAGCATGGTCTATGGTTTCGTCATGCAGTCCGGCGGACATGTGGAAGTGGACAGTCAGCTCGGCTACGGCACGCGCGTCGATGTGTACTTGCCCGTCGCCGAGGAAACGGGCGCAGCGGAAAGTGGCGGCCGCGCCGACAAGGCGTCGCGCGGCAGCGAATCGATCCTCGTCGTCGAGGACGAGGCCGACGTGCGCGAGATCGCCGTCGCGTTCTTGCGTTCGCTCGGCTACAGCGTGCGGGCCGCGCCCGATGCGGAGAGCGCGCTCGAGCTGCTCGGCGCACATGCCGATATCGTTCTGCTGTTCTCGGACGTCGTGCTCGGCACCGGCATGAGCGGCGTCGAACTGGCCGCGGCGGCGCGCCGGGCGCGTCCGGCGCTCAATGTGCTGCTCACCTCGGGTTACGAGCACTCCAGCGGCAGCCATGCCACCGACAAATTCACGTTGCTGCCCAAACCGTATCGCCGCGAGGAACTGGCTGCGGCCGTGCGCAGCGTGCTCGACCGCTAATGCACGCGTGCTGCGCCGTGCGCGACGTCGCGCAGCGCGTCCATGTCGAGAATGCGCACTTCGCGCCATTGCACCGCGATGCAGCCTTGCGTGCCGAGACTTGTGAGCGCGCGTGTGACGGTCTCGTGTTTGAGCGCGAGGAAACTGCCGATATCGGCGCGGCTCATGCGCAGCACAAAATGGCGCGCGCTGAAGCCGAGCAACTCGTGGCGTGCGGCAACGTCGAGCAGGAACGCGGCGACGCGCTGTTCGGCGCTCAAGGTGCCGAGTGCGAGCATCCAGCTGCGGTTGTTGCGGATCTCCGCCGCGAGTGCACGCGTCAGCTGCGCCTGCAGTTCGGGCATGCGCGCACAAGCGCTCAGCACGGCCGGATACGGCAGCTCCCAGACCATGCTGGTATCGAGCGCCACCGTGTCGCTGGCGTGAGCGGACATGCCGATCGAGTCCACGCCCATGAGATCACCGCGCATGCAGAATCCGGTGACCTGCTCGCGGCCATCGGCGGACACCAGGCTGGTTTTCAAAAAACCGCTGGCGACGAGATACAACGCATGGAACGGCTGTCCGGCGCGATGCAGGTATTGCCCGGCGCTCAGCTTGCGTTGCGTGACCTGAACATGCTTGCGCAATTCGTCGATCGAGATGCCGCCAGGCCGCGCTGCCGCTCTCGCGATGGCTGCGGGAATTGTGCTGACATCTTGCACAGCGGCGGCGTGATTGGTGTCGAGCATGGCAAGTCTCCTGGTTCGATCGTGCGATGGGACGTATCGTCGCGATCGCACGCAACCGCGGCATGACTCACCCGCAACGCTTTGTAACAACGCGTAACCGCAGCGGAAAAGCCGGGCGCTTTTGACTTCGCTCAATACGGTGCGCGCGCGGCGGACACAGACTGCGCCGATGAAACTGCGCGCACTGTCCGGCGGCGAGGCCTCGATCACGCCATTTCTCAATACATTGGCGGTGGAGACCTGGGATACCTGGTTTCGCTGGCGCGCCGACGGGCAGTTGCGCGATATCACGATCGACGACACCTGGGAACGCGTGGCAACGGCGCTTGCGGCGGGAACAGCTCGCAGCGCCGACTACAAGCGTCGTCTCATCGAGGCATTTGCGGCCTGGCGCCTGCTACTCGACGAGCGCGTGATCGCGACGGCCGGCACCGACGCCGCGCAATGGAACTCGGACAACTTGCGCGCGGTGCTGAACGCAGCGAGCTTCGTACGCGCGCCGGGCTCGCGGCGGGCCACGTTCGATTTCGCGTGCTTCGAGGATAGCGCCGTGCTCGCGATGCAGGCGCTGGAAGGTGCCGTTGGGCTCGTCGATGACAACAGCGGATCGGACGCGCGGACGCGCGTCGGCCTCATCGGCCTCGGCGATGCGCTGGCTCTGCTCAACGTGGCTTACGACAGCGACGACGGACGAATGCAGGCGGCGAACATCGCCCGAGCGCTCGCGCGAGGTTGCCTTGCCGGTTCGATCGCACTCGCACGCGAGCACGGTGCACGAATTCGCTGCGATGCCGCGTGGAGCGAACGGGCAAGCCATCGCGGCTACCCGCGCGGGCTGATCGAGGACGCGTTGCGCCATGGCTTGCATCAGCGCGAATTCACCGCGATCACGTCACAACCGCGGCTCTCTTCTTTCGCGAACGGCGTCGCCGATGCGCTGGATCCGTTGCCGGATGCCTGCTGCGATCCGGCTGACAGCTATGCCGCGGCTCTGGGCCGGCGTGCACGCGGCTGCGCCAATGCGGCCGCGTCCGCATCCGACGTGCCGACCTGCGTAGCGGCGCAGTTGCGCATGCGCGCGACCGTGCAACCGTGGATCGACGAACGCATCGACTACCCGTTCACCATCGATCGCGCGCCGAGCGCGGCCGAAATCGGCGCCTGGAGTGCGCTTGCACGCGAACTGGATCTGGGGCCGCCAAGCTGGCGCTTCGGTCAACGCGGTACTCACGATGCGGGTGCAGGGGCAGCTTCGCCCTGCAGCGGAACCAGCGCCGGATAGCCGACGCACCCGACGCGATCGGCCGTGCCGTTTGGCGCGACAGAGGTTCTCGTCCGCTTCGGCGAGCTGTTCGCAGCCGCTGCGGCCGGCAGATCAGATCGATACTCCGGCGCGGATCGTCAACGCGAGACCCGGCGTCAACCCATCATCGACGCGTCAACGGTAGACGAGCACCGGGATGCTGCTGTGTGTGAGCACCTTCTGCGTTTCGCTGCCGAGCAGGAAGCCTTCGATGCCGCGACGACCATGCGAAGCCATCAGGATCAGGTCGCAGCTTCTCTTTTTGGCAGCCTTGATTATTTCCTTGAACGGCTGGTCGCTGATGATCTTGATGCCGTCGCAGTCGACGCCGGCGCCATTCGCAACCTTGCGTGCGAAGTCCAGATAGCCCTGCCCGCGCGCCGAGGCGTCGCCTTCGTATTCGCCGCGCGTCGCTTCCAGCATCTGCGCCTGATAGGTGAACGTGTGGAATTTAGGAACCACATGCACCATCGTGAGCTTTGCGCCGAGCGCTTTGGCCATGCGTACGCCCTGTTTGATCGCCTTCTCCGACAGTTTGGAGCCGTCGGTCGGCGAGAGGATGTGTTTGAACATGGTTGTCTCCATGTGCGGGTTGGATTGCGGTCTATGCGCCGGCAGCATTCACGGGCCGACGGCTTTCAGGTCTAGCGTATGCAGTACCTGTTTCGCATCGTGCGGATCGGTCTTGCGTCGGAAGCCGAGGTGCGCGGCAAGATCCTTCATGCCGAAGTTTTCGGCTGCGTCGACCGAATACATGCATTCGATACCGCGCGCGCGGGCGGCATCGATCAGATGACGCATCAGCACCGTCGCCAGGCCACGCTGCTGCCATTCGTCGCTGACGACGACGGCGCACTCGCAGACGCGCCCGTCCGCGCGTGCGCTGAACCGTGCGACGCCGATTTCGCGTTTCTCTCCGCCGTCGGCGATCAAGGCGATGAACGCGGCGTCGTGAGCCGGGTCCGGGTTCGCGAGGCGGTCGAGCAGCTGTACGCTCGGCGTGACCTCGCCGAGAAAACGGAAGCGCCGCGACGTCGGCGAAAGGCGCTGGATGAAATGCCGTCCCAAGGTCGCATCGCTCGGCTGGATCGGCCGGATCAGCACCGTGGTGCCGTCACGCAGCGTTTCCTTCCATTGCATTATCGGCGCCGGCACCGGCTTCGCTTCAGCGGAATAAGCTCTCACGGAAATCATGGTTGGCCTCGCAAGGATGATTGAATGATCGTTTGTCGCTGAGTCAGGCTTTCGCGTTATAGGCGCTGCACCAGCCTTTCGCCGCGACGGACTTGCCCGGGAACAACTGACAACCTGCACTCGGCGTGTTGTCGGCGCCCGCGAAGAACTTGCAGTTCGCGCACGTCTGGCCGTTCTTGTGCGTCGAAAATTTCGCGGAATCGACCTTGGCCGCATCTTCGCGATAACCAAGCGCCACGGCCGTGACATCGTCCTCGGTGAGCTTCGCCAAGTCCGCGGCGCGCACGCACGGGGACAGCAAGGCGGCGCACGCACTCGCGCCGGCAAGCGCGAGAAAACTGCGGCGTGAAACAAAGCGGGACGTCGACATCGGTAGCTCCAAAGATCTGACCTGTGCCGACGTTAGCTGCCTGATCGCGCGCGGATTCTGATCTGGATCAAGCCAACCGCACAAAATCGACGGCGGGATCAGCGCCGACTTCATTTCGATCAAATGTTCCGCCGCGACTAGCGCCAAGACTGCAGCTGCAACGACGCGAGCCGCAACGAACGCCAAGCTTGCATTCGTCGGCGCCGTCCTGCTCGGACTTACCGACCAGAGGTCATTGCCTCGTCGCGTGCGTCGGCATTGGTGGGCAATATTGTTGACATTGGTCAACACCTCGATGTTCCGGCCAAGGTAAAACCAAGCCAACTAAGCAGAGGGAGTGGACCATGCGTGCGACCCGGTTCCCGGGTATGTCTGTTGTGCTGCTGGTGTTTTGCGCGCTGCAGCCATTCGACGCTTCCGCACTGCCTGCCTTCGCGCGGCAGACGGGCCAGAACTGCATGGCCTGCCACGCCGGCGGACAATTTCCGGAGCTCACTCCTTACGGTCGGCTGTTCAAATTGACCGGATACACGCTTGGCGAGCGCAGCGCGGTGCCGTTCTCCGCGATGGCCGTGGCCAGCGATTCGCATGTGCAGAACACCTCGAAATCGGACGATTCCAAAGCGGACTTCCAGAAGAACAATTCTCTGATCTTCGCGACGGCAAGCGCGTTTGCCGCGGGCAAGATCACCGACAATCTGGGCGCATTCCTGCAAGTCACTTACGACAACTACGCGAGCCAGAGCGACGACGGCAAATTCCACGGCCACACCTCGGCCGACAACATGGACATCCGCTACGCCGATCGTTCGATCGACGAACACCGCGACATCATCTTCGGCGTGAGCGCAAACAACAATCCGTCGGTTGCCGACGTCTGGAATTCGGCACCTGCGTGGATGCAGTACGTGCCAGTGCCGAGCCCGACAAGCAGCAGTTTCATCGACGGCAACGCGCCGTATCCGGGCTACGCCGCCGGAGGCAATCTGGCCGGCCTTACCGGATACCTGTTCTGGAACCAGCAGATCTATGCCGAAATCGGCGCCTATCGCAGCGCGACAGGCATCGCCGGTTTCATGAGCGCGGGCGTTGCCGATGCCGAGAAGATCAGGCTGCAGGGCAGCAATCCGTATTGGCGCCTGGCGTGGAATCACGGCTGGGGCGCACACAGCCTTATGTTCGGGACGTCGGGCATGAACGCGAAGATATTTGACGATCCGCTCGATACTGCCGACGCGTCGACCGTGCATCGCTTCCGTGACATCGGCTTCGACGCGCAGTATCAGTATCTGCTCGATCCGCACACGCTGACGGTGCAGGCGGCGTACATGCACGACAACCACCGTTATCCGGCATTTCTCGCCGACCAGGCGGCGAGCGACGCCGCTGGCAATCCACTGCCGAACACGAACGCACGCGATCACCTCGATGTATTCCGCGCCAAGGCGACTTACGTCTATGCAGCGCGTTACGGCGCGAGCCTGGGTTTCTTCAATCAAACCGGCAGCACGAACTCGGCGCTCTACGACTCCACGCGCGTCTACGGAAACATTTCGGCGAATCCGGCCGTGCGCGGCTTGACCTCGGAAATCTTCTGGACGCCGGTGCAATATGCGCGCATCGGTCTGCAATTCACCGCGTACGGCAAATACAACGGCGCGACGCACAACTACGACGGCGCCGGTCGCAATGCCAGCGACAACAATTCGGTGTTTCTGTATTTCTGGGGTGCTTACTAGTCCAGCAACGGAGAGACGCACACATGAACGTTCGCATGATGGTTCCGCTCGCGCTCGGCATCGCCGCGGCGGCCTGCAGCAATTTGCCGCGCTCGCGAGACCTCGGCAACCCCGAAGTTTCCGGCGCGACATTGGCCCGACAGGTGTGTTCCAACTGCCACGGCGTCACCGGGGATTCGATCTCCCCCAACATGCCCAAGCTGGCCGCCCAGCAACGCGAATACCTCAGCGCGCAATTGCGCGGCTTCCGCAGTCACAGCCGTCGCGATCCCGCGGGCTTCGAGTACATGTGGGGCATCAGTCGCAGCCTCACCGACAAGCAGATCGAGGAACTTGCCGACTACTATGCCGCACAGACGATGGCGCGCGCCGTTTCCCCGGTTTCCGCAAACGAGCGCGGTCACGCCCTGTTCGCGGCCGGCGCGCCGGACCGCGGGGTCCCGCCGTGCTCGAGCTGCCACGGCGACCAGGGGCAGGGAAACGGCAAATTCCCGCGCCTGGCCGGCCAACATGCCGACTATCTCGTCAAGCAATTGACGGTCTTTCAGCGCACCGACGAGCGACCCGAAGGGGCGATCATGAAAGTCGTCGCGCACGCGCTGACGCGCGACGATATCGAAGCGGCTGCAGCCTACCTGCAGGATTCTCGATGAATTCCTGAGTTCGCGGGAGCCGTGGATTACCGGGCGGAGCGCAACGCCGCTTGTACGGAGGCGACAAAGTCCGGATCGACCTCGCCGATCTTGTCGGTGCGCGCGACGATGCGGCCTTCGCTGTCGAGCAACACGAGCGCCGAGGAGTGATTGATCTCGCGATTCGCAAGCAGCCGATATTGGATGTCGAGCACGGCGGCGAGCTGACGCACGTCGTCCGCTTCAATGCGCGCGAGCGTCCAGCTTGCTTTGTCGAGCTTGCGTTGCTGGTAAACCTCGTGCAGCCGTTGCGGTGTATCGCGTTCGGGATCGAAGCTGACGAGCAGCACGCCGACACGTTGCCGCTGCGCCGGCGTCAGCGCCTGCTGCGTCCGCTTCATCGTTTCGATGATCAGCGGACACACATACGGACACGAGGTGTAGAACATGCTGACCAGCTGCGGAGTGCCGCGTCGATCGGCGAGTGCGCTCGCATACCCGTCCTGGTCGACCATCGAGATCGGCAGATGGTAGATCGATTCGCCCGGCAAGTCCGCTGCGCGTGGCGGAATGCCGCCCGTGAACAGGAGAGGCAGCGCGAACAGCAGCGCGCGACGCAACGTTTTCATCGTTTCACCTCGATGTCTCTGGCGCAGCGGAAGCCCAGGCTGCCGGTGGTATCGGCCGCCTTGAGCGAACTGAGCATCGCCACGCGCATCAATACGGCGTAATTTTCGCGATCGCGCAGATTCAATGCGCCAGCGCCGCAGAATTTCAGGCGGTCCGGGTCGTTCTGATCGCGGCTGTCGCCGGCGACGAGCAACGCGTTGAAGTCGTCGACCCATTCCCAGATCAGCCCGTGCAGGTCGCGCACGCCGTAGAAGTTCGCGCTGCCGCCGATCTCGTCGCTGCCGCTTGCCGATGGCCGCGCGTACCAGCCGAGGATCGCTTCGCGCCACGCCGGATCGCTGCGCGCATCAGCGCGCGTCGCGTCCGCGGCTGCGGCGAATTCCCATTCATTCCAAGTCGGCAAACGCGCATTCTCGCTGACGCAGAATGCGCGGGCCGCGAACCAGCTCACCTGTGTAACGGGCCACGACGGCAATGTTCGATCGCCCAGAGCTGTCGCGCTCTGCCATCGTTCGAGGTAACGCTGCTCGGCGAACACACGGGCGATGCGATCGCGCCGCCATTGCGGATGGGCGGTGACGAAATCGAGGAACTCGGCGTTGGTGACCGGCTCGGTGCGCAACCGGAACGGTGCAATCGCTACATCCGCGGCATTCGCATCCGCAGGCAACACACTCGCGAATCTGCCGCCACCGATGGCCACGTATTCGGCCGCATCGGCGGCGGCCATGAACAGCGCCAGAGCGGCGCCGAGAGCAACGGCGATTCGCATTGCGCTTCAGTGTTCCGCGGGCTTTGCGGCGGTCTGCGCGGCGCGCTCTTTCGCCACTTCCTCGGCGCTGACGCGGCCGCCCGGGTTGCCCCAGCTGTTGAGCACGAAGGTCACGATATTCGCGATTTCGTCGTCGTTGAGCTGGCTCATCGGCGGCATCACGGAGTTGTAGTCTTTGCCATTGACCGTGATCTTGCCGGTCAGGCCCTTGAGCAGGATCTGGATCGGGCGTTTCGGATCGGCGGCAATCAGATCGGATTTTGCCAGCGGCGGAAATACGCCGGGCAATCCTTCGCCGCTGGTCTGGTGGCAAACCGAGCACGTGCCGGTGAACAGCTGCTGGCCGGCCTTGATCTGTTCTTCCTGCGTCAGCTTGCCGGCGCTCGCCGCTTTCGTGGCTTGCGTCACGGCGGCAAGATTCGGCTCGGAACGGTCGCCGAGATAAACCGAGTCGACCTCCTTGCCGGAGTAGATCGATTTGTCCGCCGCGCCGTCGACCTTCAGGATTGCAAGCGCGCCCTTGTTGAAGGCGCGGAAGATCGAATGGTCGACGAGCACGTAGCTGCCCGGCACTTCGGTGTGGAATTCCACGATCGACGCGCCGCCTGCCGGAATCAGCGTGGTCTGCACATTCTCCTGCACTCTCGTGCCGCCTTCCTGCTGCACGCGATCGAAGATTTCGCCAATGACATGGAAGCTCGACACGAGATTCGGCCCGCCGTTGCCGACGAACAGACGAATTGTCTCGTTGGTCTTCGCGGTCAATGCCTTGTCGCCGGTCAGCGAACCTTCGGCGCCGTTGAACAGGACGTAGGTGGGTTTCTCGTCGATCGCATTCTCCATGTCGAACGGCTGCAAGCCCTTTTCGCGATACTTGCCGGTCGTGTAGAAATCGCCCTGCATCACGTAATACTCGTGATCGACGGCGGGCAGGCCTTCGGGCGGTTCGATCAGAATCAGTCCGTACATGCCGTTCGCGACGTGCATGCCGACCGGCGCGGTCGCGCAGTGATAAACGTAGATGCCCTGATTGAGCGCCTTGAACGTGAATTGCGATTCGTGACCGGGCGCCGTGAAGCTCGATGCGGCGCCGCCGCCCGGGCCGGTAACGCCGTGCAGGTCGATGTTGTGCGGCATCTTGTTGTCCGGATTGTTGCGCAGATGGAATTCGACCGTGTCGCCCTGGCGCACGCGGATGAATTTGCCCGGAACCGTGCCGCCGAACGTCCAGAACATGTAGGTCACGCCTTCGGAAATCGGCAATTCTTTTTCGATGACTTCGAGTTCGACGATCACCTTCGCCGGATAATTGCGGCCCGTCGGCGGCGGCACCATCGGCGGCGTGGTGAGTACGGCGTGGATCGGTTCGCCGCGCGGCGGGCCGAAATCGCCGTGCACGTAGGCGCTCGCCGACTTTCGGTTCGCGTCCGCCGCGGCGCCCAGCGCAAGCGTGGAAAACAACAGGGACGCAACAGCGCAAGCGCGAAGCATCGTGTTCATCGCAGTCTCCGTTTGATTGCGCGGTCAGCTTGCCGGACGCGATAGCGCGCCGACTTGACCTGCATCAATTCCCCATGGACGCGAATCCTGCGATACGTGCGTCATTCGCCATGCAAGGCATCCGATGCGTTGCCACGAGCGCAAAGCGCCACGCTGCATGCGCGCGAGTGCCAAACGCTACTGGACGAACCCGCGCGCATCAAAGCCGCTGCGAAAAATCCCGTCGGTAGCGCCGACCGGTGCGCCTTCGGCTATCCAGTCGTAGATCAGCGCCTGCTGCTCGGCCGTGAGCGTGCCGGGTGGATAGCCATAGGGCATGCGCGCGCCGATCGCGGGCGTATCGCAGTTGATTTTCTGGAACAGCAGGCTCTGCTCGGGGTGGTTCGGCACGACGCGGATCAGGTTGGAATCCTGACTGCTGACGTGATTGACGAGCTGGCTCCAGGAAATGCCGCCGGTCAGATCCAGATCGCCGGCGGGCGCCGGCGGCGGTGCGAAATGGCAGTCGGTGCAAGCGCCCGCGCCGAAGTCATCGAACAGGCCTTGAATCGCGGCGCTGTACTCGATGCCGCTGTAGATCGGCGGCACCGCGGAAATATCCGTGCAGCCACTGGGCGAGCCTTGTCCGGTCGCCGTGTGCGCGAGCAGGCCCAGCGAGCTGGCGCACGCGAGCATCGCCGCCGCCGCTGCGCGCCATTGGTGGCGCTTGCGTGCATCGTCAAACGAAGCCAAGGTTGTTGGTGCCGAAGTTGGGCAGATTCGGAAAGATCGCGTTGAGATCGGCAGACGACGTGATACCCATCCACTGCGCCATCGTCGCCGCGTATTGATCCACGCTGATGCCCGGGATCAGTTGCCCGCGCGAGAACGCATTCGGGTTGCCGCCCGTGCCATAGGCCTGGTTCGGAAAACCGCTGATCTTGCCCTGGCCATTGCTGTACAGCTTGCCGCCATTCACCGCGCCGCCGAACGCCAGCTGCACTCCGCCCCAGCCGTGATCGGAACCGGAGCCGTTGGATTGCAGCGTGCGCGCGAATTCGGACGCCGTGAACGTCGTCACCTGGTCCTGGATTCCCTGCGCCTGCAGTTCCGACCAGAACGCGCCGAGCGCCCCATCCAGCTGCGTGAGCAAGCCGGCGTGGTCGTTTGTATCGTTCGGGTTGCTCGAGAACAAGCCGGAATGCAGATCGAAGCCGCCGAGTCGCACGTAATAGATCTGCCGAGACGCGTAGTTCTGCGCCTTCGACAACTTGATCATTTGCGCGACGACTTGCAGCTGATCGCCGATCGATGTTGTCGGGAACGTCGTCGCCAATGTCGTGCCGGTCAGGCCAGGGTTCAGCATCGCGTACAGATCGCGGCCGCGCTTGAACGTCGCCGCGTATTCGGCGCTGAAATCGCCTGCGTAGGTCGCGCCGAGCAACGCGTTGAGCGCCGTGTCGCGCAGCGTGGTCGAATTTCCGCACGGTGCCGTATTGCACATGCCGCGCAAACTGTTCAGCCCGCTGGACGACATCTGGTACGGCACGACCTGGCTGCCGACTTCGAATCGGTTGGCACCTGAGATCGATACGCACAACGACAGCTTTGGACCGTTGCCGATCGGCGTGCCATTGGCGCCCTGCAACTGCAGATTGTCTGCGCAGCGCCCGCCCCAGCCCACGGTTGAACCGGCGGTCGTGTTGCCCTGATGCCACAAGTTTTCCTGGTCGGCGTGCGAGAACAGTTGCGGCGGACGGCTCGTGGAACTCGTGTTGTAGTCGACCATGTCGATCGGCATGACCAGAGTGCCGACATTCACAAGGAAGGCGAGCTTGTTCTGTTTGTAGACCGAAGCAAGATTCACGAGGGTTGGATGCAGAAAATACTGACTGGAATCGAACGTATCGGTGACTATTTGCGAATTGCCTCCTGCCGGCCGCGCGAGCGCCAGCCCACCGGCATTGTTCACCGGGTCGTACACGCCACCGCGCGAATTCATGTAGGTGTTGTATCGTGTGCTGTCGTAAGGCACGAGCAGGTTCCAGGAATCGTTGCCGCCGGCGATGTAGACGCACACGAGCGCGCGATAGTCCGCGAAGCTGGATGTGGACGCGAGCGCGGTACCCATCATGCGTAGCTGTGGGATCAGCGCGGACGCGGCGCCGCCACAAACGACGCAACCGAGATTGCGCAGAAATTCGCGGCGCGACTTGCTTGAATGATTCATGATGGTTCCTCAGCGCTGCGTAGCGAATTCGGGCGACAGCATGGTCACGTAGAGCGCCGACCAGGCTTTCTCCTGCGCCGTCGCCCCGGTCGAGAACGTGCCGCTGAGCATCGTCACGAGTGCGGCCTGCATGTTCGCCGACATCGTGCCGTAGAGCAGATCCGCATTGATCGCGTCGACTACGGCGGTCGGATTGCTGATATTCGCCACGAGTGGCGACAGGTCGATCAGCGGCCGGTCCGTCGGCGGACTCGGCATGCCTTGATACGCGTTCGCCGTGAAGTCGTAGTATTTGTTCGCCGCCGTGTACGTGGTGGATTCGTTGGTGATCTCGAATTCCGGAGAGTACAGATTGTTGTCGGCAAATGTGCCGGGCTGCTGATAATCGGGCAGATAAAAATTGAATACCGTGGGCGATTCGAGCGGCGCCTGGCCAAGATTGCTCTGGAAACCGCCGCTGCCGATCATCTTGATCTCGCCATACGCATCCGCCGCCGGCGCCTGCGCGTTGAACGCGCGCCACAGCGCGGTGAGGCGCAGGATCGGCTCGCGCAATTTGCCATAAGCATCGCCACTGACCAGTGCCGGCGGATTGCGTGCTTCGTCGTCGAGCAGGATCGCGCGGATCACATCGCCGAGATCATTACCCGCCGTGTCGAACACGCTGGCGACACGCTGGATGTACGCCGGCGACGGATTGCTCGTGACGAAGCGCTGAATCAGCTGACGCGAAATGAATGGTGCGACGTTCTGATGCGCAGCAAGAATGACGAGTTCGTCACTAAGATCTTGCGCGCAAGTCTGGTTCGCATTGATTGTGGCGCCGCCGATCACGCTCTTCGCAGAGACGTCGTGGCGCATGTTGTTGCTGCCGGTCCCGCTGGCCGGAAACAGCTCCGTACCCCAGCACGCCATTGGGCTGTACTTGCCAGCAAAACTCAGGCCGCCGCCATAGAAATTTGCACCGGTGTAATTGGGCGGCCCGCTGCCCGTGGGCGCATCCATATAGGTGAATCCGGTGAACACTTTCGCGGTTTGGGTGATGACGTTTTGATCGTACGTCGGCACCGTCGCGCCGCCGACCAACACCGGCGAGAAATCCATGTTGCGCAGGACCAACCCGATCGAGAACAACTGCATCACTTCGCGCGCGTAGTTTTCGTCCGGGCTCGTCGTCGCGCTTCCCTTCATGTTGTGATACGCGTTGAGATACCGGCCCATCGTCGGGTTGTAGGTCACGTCGCTGAGCAGCTGACCGTACGCGCCGAACGCATCGGTCGCGAGCAGGTCCTGATAGTGCGCCATCGGCACGATGTCCTGATTGATCGCGCTGCTCGCATCCGAGACCACAAAAATCTGGCTGAGCGCGTAGGCCGCGCGCTGACGCAACTGATCCGGCGCATACACCGCCTGCCAGAAAAAGCGGTTCAGACGCTGCTGCTGATTCACGGTTTGTGCGCCGGCCGTGCGTGCGTTGACCACGGCTTCGACGGTCGGCTCACTCAAAGTGGCGGGCTTGGCGAGCTGTTCTTCGATCCACTCGCCATAGCCGATCGCCATCAAGCGCGCGATGTCGGCGGCTGTCGGTCCGAACGTGGCTTGCGTCAGGAAGCGCGCCGCATCGTCGGCGCTGGCCGGCGCATCGGGCGGCGGCTGGAAACCATTGGCGAACACGTGATCGTGCACGCTCGCGTGCGCGGTAAGCGTCACACTGGCCAACCATCCGGCCGCGATCCTGATCCCGGTTTTCATACCTGCTCCCCGCATCGGACTTCCACTGCGGAAATCCAACGCGAGACTAGCGCAGGCGTTGACGCGAGTTTTCGAACTGGTGCTCGAAATCGGAAACGCGCTGCTGGATCAGGCCATTGCCGGACGCCGCGCGCCGGCGAAACGCTGCGACCAGTAACTTTCGCCCAAACTGTTGACCTTCACGCGTTCGCCCGTGGTCGGCGCATGAATGAACTGGCCGTCGCCCAAATAAATGCCGACGTGTGAAACGTGCTTGCCGTGAGTGCGGAAGAACACGAGATCGCCGGCCTGCATGTCGTCGCGCGCGATCTTTTTCCCGCTGGCGAATTGGCTGGCCGAATCGCTGGGCAAATCCAGGCCAAGCACGTTGGCGAACACGTAATGCACAAAGCCGCTGCAATCGAAACCGGTGGTCGGCGCGCGACCGCCGCGGCGATAGCGGATATCGCGCAGCTGCAGCGCAAAATCGACGAGCGTACGCCGTGGATCCCGGCTGGCCGGTGCCGGGGCGGTTACGGTGACGGGTTCGACCGACGCGGTCAGTTCGTCGATCATCGACGCGCCAAACAGCGTGTCGAGCGCGCCGCCCAGGCACGCCGCCGGCGGCGATAGCGTGCTGGCGTCGGCTTGGCCGGATACGGCGACAAAGAAAATCGTGGCGATGACAGGTCGCAGTGCAAGCATCCTTGTGTCTCCCCGGTTTTTGTTGTTCGTGCGCGGTGCAACCGCGGCACGAGGGGCGACCGTAGCAGAGGATTCGTTGGAATCGCGTTAAAGAATCGCCGTCAAAGGTAGAATTCGGGCGACCTCACTCGGGGCTTGTCCATGCGTATTTGTGTCTACGCCGCTTCCAGTCAAATGTGCGACCGTGCCTATCACGATGCGGCGGTGCGTCTGGGCGGGCTGCTGGCCGATGCCGGCTGCACCATCGTCTACGGCGGCGGCGGCGTGGGTTTGATGGGCGCTCTGGCGAATGGCGCGTTGAGCAAGGGCGGCAAGGTGATCGGCGTGATTCCGCGCTTCATGACCGAGGTGGAATGGCAGCACCCGGGCATAGCCGACCTGGAAGTCGTCGAGGACATGCGCGAACGCAAACACCGGCTGCTGACGAACTCGGATGCCGTGGTTGCATTGCCCGGCGGTTGCGGCACGCTCGAGGAATTGTTCGAGGCGATCACACTCAAGCGGCTGGGCCTGTATTTCAGCCCGATCGTGCTGCTCAACACCGCGGATTTTTTCTCGCCGCTGCAGACGTTCATGCAGCAGGTGATCCGCGAGCGCTTCATGAATGCCGAACACGAGCATATGTGGTCGCTCGTGAACACGCCCGAGGAAGTGCTGCCGAAAATCCGTGCGACGCCGAAATGGCGCGAGGATGCGCGCGAGTACGCGGTCGTGCGCTAGGCGTCAGTCGTCGTGAGAAGATTCGTGACCGCCATCGGGGTCGTCGAGAAAACCCGGCGCCGCCGGTTCGCTGTCCAACGCCGGTTCCGCGGCGACTTCCTTGCTGCTGCCGCGCTCGCTGCGTTCGACCTGTTTCTGCCAGCGTGTCTTGATCGGATTCGCCGCTTCGGCGGATTCGGCGGCCAGCACGAGCGCGGTTTTGCGCTCGTCCGGAAGATCGGCCCAGTGGCAATCTTCGATCGCTCCGGCCAGGGCGTAGAGCAGATTCAGACTCGGCCGGAAACCGGCGCGCTTGACCTTCATGAACGCTTCGACCGGACCCAGGCGCGCGAGGTCTTCCTGTGTGCGCACGCCGACCTGACGCAACCACGCAGCCGATTTGGGACCGACGTTCCTGATCTTGTTGTCGTCTTTAGCGGCCATCAGGTCGCCTCGCGCAATGAATCCATGAAAATGGCCGCCAGCCGTTCCATGCCGGCGCGATCTTCTTCATCGAAACGCGCGAGCTTGGGACTGTCCACGTCCCAGACGCCGACGAGCCGGTTCTCGTCGTACAGCGGCACGACGATTTCCGAACGCGACGCCGCGTCACAGGCGATATGACCCGGAAACTCGTGCACGTCACGCACGAGTTGCGTCTGCCGGCTCGAAGCCGCGGTCCCACACACGCCTTTGCCGAGCGCGATGCGCACGCACGCCGGCTGGCCCTGGAACGGCCCGACGACGAGTTCGCGGCCGTCGAAGAAATAAAAGCCGGCCCAGTTCAAGTCGGGCAGTGCGTGGTAAACCAGCGCAGCGAAATTCGCGGCATTGGCGATGCGGTCGCGTTCGCCATGCAATAACCCGCGCGCGTGTTCGGCGAGATCGGCGTACTGCTCGGTTTTGCTCGCGCCCCGCAGTGGTGCAGCCTGGAACATAGATCATCCTGAGCGATGTGAGCATTGTAGCGGTTAGCGCCGTATTGCGCTTTGCCGGCATTACAATCTCGCGATGACGAGTGTATTCATTACCGGCACCGATACCGGCATCGGCAAGACGCTGGTCGCGGCCAGTCTGCTGCGCGTTCTGCAGGAAAAAGGCTTGCGTGCGATCGGCATGAAGCCGGTCGCGAGCGGCTGCGCGCTCACGCCGTACGGCTTGCGCAACGACGATGCCGAACTGCTGCGCACGCACGGCAGCGGCGCGCCGGATTACGCGCTGGTCAATCCCTACGCGCTGCCCGAAGCCATCGCGCCGCATCTGGCGGCGCGGCATGCGGGAGTCGTCATCGAACTGGCGCCATTGCGCGCCGCGCATGCCGCATTGTCCGCAATGTCGCAATGCGTGGTCGTCGAAGGCGTCGGCGGCTGGGCGGTACCGTTGTCGGACACGCTGATGCAAGGCGACCTCGTGCGCGCGCTGCGGCTGCCGGTAATTCTCGTCGTCGGCTTGCGCCTGGGTTGCATCAACCACGCGCTGCTCAGCGCGCGCGCGATCGCACAAGACGGCTGCGAATTGATCGGCTGGATCGGCAATCAAGTCGACCCAGCGATGCTCTGCCTCGACGAAAATCTGGCGACGCTGCGCGAGCGCCTGCCCGCGCCGTGCCTCGGCGTGTTGCCGCACGCGAGCGCGCCCGAGCCGCGCGAGCTGGCGCCGCTCGTCGGCGGCGCCGTCGACGCGATTACTTCATCCGCATATCGGCGGGCGCCTTGACCGGATCGGCCTGACGCGCCGGCAACAGCGGCGGATTTTCCTTGATCTTCTGCATCACTTCGGCGATCGCGCGATCGAGCTGCGGGTCCTTGCCGTGGATCGTCGAGAACACGTCGTTGTCGACTTCGATGTCGGGCGTCACGCCTTCGCCTTCGACGTGGTAATTGCCCTGCAGATCGGCGATCGCGTTGAACTCCGGCACCTCGACGTTGCCGCCGTCGAGCAGCGGGCCGTAATCGTTGATGCCGACCGTGCCGCCCCAGGTGCGCTTGCCGATTGTCGGCCCGAGCTTGGCCTGCTTGAACATGTACGAGAAAATGTCGCCATCGGAAGCGCTGGTTTCATTGATCAGCGCTGCCATCGGTCCGTTGAACGCTTGCTGCGGGTACGTGCCCGTGGCGCTGGCGTTGCGGTCGTAATTGACGCCGAGCAGCTTGCGCGACAGACGCTCGATGATCATCGCCGAGACGTTGCCGCCGCCGTTGTCGCGCACGTCGACAATCAGGCCCTGCTTGCGGATCTGCGGATAGAACCACTTGATGAACTCGCGGATGCCATCGCCGCCCATGTCCGGAATGTAGACATATCCAATCTTGCCGCCGGATTTTTCCTCGACGTAGCGGCGGTTGTGTTCGACCCAGTTGTAATACTTCAGGTTCGTTTCGCTCGACAGCGGCCTGACCAGCACGTTGCGCGCGCCTTCGCCACCGGCCTTCACGCTCACGCGCAGCTCGACCGGTTGGCCGGAGGCAACCTGCAGCAGCTCGTACGGGTTGTCGTGCGCGGTCAGCTCCCGGCCGTTGATCGCGAGGATGTAGTCGCCCGCATGCACGTCGACGCCGACTTCGGTCAACGGCGAGCGGTAACGCTCCTCGTCGTTCTCGCCCTGCATGATGCTGGCAACACGATAGCGGCCATTCGTCTTGTCCAGCTCGAAGCGTGCGCCGAGCAAACCCACGTTCGGTTTCTTCGGCAGCTTCAGATCACCGCCGCTCACATACGAATGCGATGTGGACAGTTCGCCGACCATCTGCCCCATCAGGTAGTTGAGGTCGCTGCGATCGCCGACATCGCCGACCTGCGGCTCATACTTGGCGCGCAGCGCTTTCCAGTCGTAGCCGTGCATGTTCGGCACGTAGTAGTAGTCGCGAAAGCGGCGCCAGACCTCGCGGAAGATCTCGGCGAACTCGGCTCGCGGCTCGCGCGTGAGCGACAGACCCGAGGTGCCCACGCTCTTGCCGTCCTTGCCGTCCCCATCGACATCGTAGACCTTGTAGCTGTGGCCTTCGTGCACGATGAGCTTGTCGCCGTCGTCCGACAATGAGGCATTTTCCACATTTTCAATCAGTGTCTTCTCCTTGCGGGATTTGAAACTGAAAGTGTGGATCTGCGGCTTGAAGCGGCCGTCGCGGCCGTAATAGAAGCCGTCCTGCACCGAGTAGACGATGAACTTGTCGGTGACGGCCAGACTCTGGATGTTGTCCGCTTCGATCGGTGTGCGGGTGATGCGCGCAGCCAGCCCGTCGAAATCGATGCGCTCGGCGGCTTCCTCCTTCTTGCTCTCGTCCTTGTCTTTTTTCTTGTCGCCATCGCTCTGCAGCGCCTTGGCTTCATCGTCCTGCACCGGGAATGGGTTGGGGCCGTCCTTGTGCAGGGTCAATGCGTAAATGCCGATATTGCGATTCGCGGCGAAATTCCATTCGATGTTGCTGATCTGCGGCGCCCACTCGCGCGCCCCGGCGAAGAACAGGAACTTGCCGTCCGGCGAAAACGCCGGATTGGACTCGCCAAACAGCGGATCGGTAACGCGCACGCTTTTTCCGGTCGCTGCGCTCCACAGAAAGATCGACGGCTGCGCATTGTCTTCATTGAGCGTATAGGCCAGGTACCCGCCTTTCGGCGACCAGGCGTAATCGCGCTGCAAGCCGAACGGGTCGGTGGCGAGCGTAGTGACCTTGTTGCCGGCCAGTTCGACGACGTGCACGCGATTGGCGCTGTCGCTGAACGCGATGCGCTTGCCGTCCGGGGCCCAGCGCGGCGAATACAGGCGGCCAAGCACGTCGTGCGTGAGCGGCTGCGCGGCACCACTACCGTCCACGTCGCGCACCCAGATGGCCTCTTCACCTGTGGCGTCAGAAACGTAGGCGATGCGCTTGCCGTCCGGCGACCACGCCGCTTCGCGCTCGTGCGCACCCGGCGTCTGCGTGAGATTGCGCGTGATGCCCTTGTCGACCGGCACGCTGAACACGTCGCCGTGCGCGACGAAATAAGCGCGCTCGCCACGCGGGCTCAGTCCGAACGACTCGATCTTGTCGGAAACCGCGATAGTCTCCGCGCGGGTGCGTGTTCCGTCGGTAGGCACGGCGATACGGATCGCACGATCCTGATTGTTGCCGACATCGTAAAGATGCAGCTCGCCGCCGAGTTCGTAGACGATGTGCCCGGCGCGATCGCCGCTGGCCCAGCGCACGTCGAACGCGCGCTGCTTGGTCAACTGCGTCGTCGCGCCGCTCGCGACATCGTAGCGATACAGATTCAGTACGTCGTCGCGATCGGAAACGAAATAGACGGCGTTGCCGATCCAGATCGGATCGCGGTCGGTGCGCGGGTTGTTCGTGATGTTGCGGCCCTGCTGGGTCGCCATGTCGAAGATGTACAGATCCTGCGCCCAACCGCCGGCATAGCGGTTCCAGGTGCGGAAATCGCGAAACAGGGGCGAATACACCAGCTGCTTGCCGTCGGGCGAAAACGCACCGACGCCGGAAATCGGCATCGGCAGAGCGGTCGGCAGTCCGCCGTCGGTCGCCACCGTGTACAGGCGTGGCTGCGCGAGCGCGAAGCTGTCGATGTAGGAGCGGAAAAGTACATTTTTACCGTCGGGGGTCCAGCCGTAGACCTCGTTGTCGAAACCCCAGCGCTGCGGCAGCGGACCGAGCGCCGGGTAGAACGTGAGCTGGCGCGGCACGCCACCGTTGACCGGCATCACGTAGACCTGGTCTTCACCGGAATATTCGCCGGTGAACGCGATCTGCGAACAGTCCGGCGAGAATTTCGCCGATTGCTGCAGGCCGGGGCCGGCGGTGAGGCGGATCGCCGTGCCGCCCTGCGTGGAAACCGTCCACAGATCGCCACCGTAGGTGAAGACGACACGGTCGTTGCAGACGTCCGGAAAACGCAGCAATTTGGTCTGCGCGCTCGCCAACGGCGCAATCGCGAACAGCGCAAGCGCGGCCGCCGCGCGCAGATAACGGATGGTCATGGGATTCCCTCGAGGCAATGCGCCAACACCGGCGATTGTAGCGCCGGGTCCATTCGGGCAAACATGGCTAAAGTCACGGGGATGCGAAAGCTGAACCTGCTAGAATCTGCGGCCCAGCCAAGGGTTTCGCAATGTCCAAACAGCGCTACTATCTGAGCGTCGAAAATCTCTCGAAGGCCCGCGGTCCAGTCGGCGAACTGTCGTACCAGGGCAACTCGCCGGATGGCCTTGCCACGGCGCTGCAGGCGGCTCTGCGCGAACCCACGCTATGGCAGCGCTGGCGCTCGATGCAGCCGGACCCGGATGCCGTCGATCCCGGCCTCGGCGCGAGCGACATGGACGCCACCGTGCGTGCCAGCCAGAGCAATCTGCACACCGACGTGGAAGTCACCACGTCGCTGCCGCATTCGATCCTCAAGCATCGTCTGGGCCTCCTGATTGGCGCGCATTGGAGTCTGCACGACGTACAAGCGGCCTGAGCCGTCGATCCGATGATTTCTTCCACTTTTCCACTTCTCCACTTGGGAGCCTGCCCGTGTCTCGCATCCGTTTGTTGCCTCTCGTCATGACCGCCGCCCTGGCCGCCTGCGCGCAATCGCCGCAAAAGAATGAACCGGCCAAGCCGGCCGCCGCCGCGCCCGCGAGCCAGCACGTCAATCCGCTGCTGACCGCCAGCACGCTGCCGTTCCAGGCCGCGCCGTTCGACAAGATCGAAGACGCCGATTACCAGCCGGCGATCGAACAAGGCATGAAACAGCAGATCGCCGAGGTCGAAGCGATCGCGAACAACCCCGAACCGCCGACATTCGACAACACCTTCGTCGCGCTGGAAAAAACCGGCGCACTGCTGACTCGCGCGGCGCTCATCTTCAATGCCGTTTCCGGCGCCAACACCAATCCGACGCTGCAGCAGGCGCAGGAAGACCTGGCGCCGAAACTTGCCGCTCACCAGGACGCGATCTACCTCAACGACAAATTGTTCCAGCGCGTGGACGCGGTGTTCCAGAAGCGCTCGAGCCTGAAGCTCGATGCCGAGGGGCTGCGCCTGGTCGAAGTGCAGTACGCAAACTTCGTGCGCGCCGGCGCCAAGCTCTCGGCGGGCGACAAAGCCAAGCTGCAGGAACTGAACAAGGAAGATTCCTCGCTGTCCGCGGCCTACATCAACAAACTTCTCGCCGCAGCGAAAGCCGGGGCGCTCGTCGTCGATGACAAGGCCAAGCTCGCCGGCCTTTCCGACGCCGAGATCGAAGCCGCCGCGCAAGCCGCCAAGGAACGCAAGCTCGATGGCAAATATGTGATCCCGCTGCAGAACACCACGCAGCAGCCGCCGCTGAAGGATCTTGCCGATCGCGGCACGCGCGAAGCGCTGTTCCAATCCGGCTGGACGCGCGCCGAGAAAGGCGACGCCAATGACACGCGCGCCACGATCGAGCGCCTCGCGCAGATTCGCGCGCAGAAAGCCAAGCTGCTCGGGTTTCCGAATTTCGCGGCGTGGACGCTGCAGAACCAGATGGCCAAGGACCCGCAAACCGCGTTCAAGTTCATGCGCAACCTCGTGCCGGCCGCGACCGCCCGCGCGCGCGAAGAGGCGCGTGACATCCAGGCCGTGATCGACAAACAACACGGCGGCTTCAAACTCGCCGCGTGGGATTGGGATCGCTACGCCGAACAGGTGCGCAAGGCCAAGTTCGATCTCGACGAAAACGAGATCAAGCAGTATTTCGAACTCGACCGCGTGTTGCACGATGGTGTGTTCTACGCCGCCAACCAGCTTTACGGGCTGACGTTCAAGGAACGCCACGATCTGCCGGTCTATCAACCGGATGTACGCGTGTACGAGGTGTTCGACAAGGACGGCAGCTCGCTCGCGCTGTTCTATACCGATTATTTCAAGCGCGACAACAAGAACGGCGGCGCGTGGATGGACAACATGGTCGGACAATCCAAGTTGCTTGGCACGAAACCGGTCATCTTCAATGTTTGCAATTTCACCAAGCCTGCACCGGGCCAGCCGGCTCTGATTTCATCCGACGACGTGGTGACGATGTTCCACGAGTTCGGTCACGCACTGCACGGCATGTTCGCCGACGAGGTCTATCCGACGCTTTCGGGCACGGCTACGGCGCGCGATTTTGTCGAGTTCCCGTCGCAGTTCAATGAATACTGGGCGTGGGAACCGAAAGTGTTCGCGAACTATGCCAAGCACAACAAGACCGGCGAACCGATGCCGCAAGCTCTGGTCGACAAGATCAAGAAAGCCGCGAATTTCAACAAGGGCTACGACATGACCGAGCTGGTCTCCGCCGCCCTGCTCGACATGGAATGGCACAGTCTTTCCGCCGATGCGCCGAAGCAGGAGACCGATGCGTTCGAAGCCGCAGCGCTGAAGAAGAACCACACGGACCTGGCCGAAGTGCCGCCGCGTTATCGCTCAAGCTACTTCCTGCACATCTGGGGCAACGGCTACTCGGCCGGCTATTACGCGTATTTGTGGACGCAGATGCTCGCCGACGACGCGTTCGTCTGGTTCAAGGACCACGGCGGCATTTCGCGCGAAAATGGCGACCGCTTCCGTGCGATGGTGCTTTCGCGCGGCAACACGATCGAACTGGCCAAGATGTATCACGACTGGCGCGGCAAGGACCCGAGTGTCGAACCGATGCTGGTACATCGCGGGCTGAAGGCCGAGAAGCCGGCGAAGAAGCCGAAGTAAGCCGCAGCTGAAATTCACGGACCAAAAAAACGCCCGGAAACGGGCGTTTTTTTTTGGGCCTGCGCATCTGACTGGATGGACGGGGTAATTTGTGAATAGCGCCCGTTTAACTAGCGAATCCGACGTTTTAACTTTAGAATCCCGGCATGGCTCGCCCCAGCCGCTCCGCCGAGATCGAAGACGCCGTATTGCAAGCCGTCAGCACGCATCCACGCGATCTCGTGGGTATGGTGGCGGCACAGCTTGGCCTTTCCACGGCTCGCATCAGTACGCAGGTGCGCGCATTGGTCGCCGAAGGCTACTTGGACAAATCCGGGTCAACGCGACCTATCTATACGCTGGGACGCAACCGCCGTTTCCATCACGTCTATTCACGCGACGGGCTGGCGGAAGACACGCTCTGGTACGAGCATATCCAGCCGCTGCTCCGCGGGTTATCGCGCAACGTGCTCGACATCGCACACCATGGCGTAACCGAAATGGTCAACAACGCCATCGAGCATTCTGAAGCAGAGCAAGTCACCGTACGCATGGACCTTCGTGACAATCGCCTGCAGATCACGGTAATCGACAACGGCATAGGAATCTTCCGCAAGATCACGCGCGCGCTGAACCTGCCGGACGAACGCTTGGCGCTGCTGGAACTGTCCAAAGGCAAGTTCACCACGGATCCGCGAAATCATTCCGGCGAAGGCGTCTTCTTCACCTCCCGCATGTTCGACAATTTTCAGATCGTCGCTGGCGGGCTCGTGTTCGATCACGATGAAAAGCGGGAGGACGTGCTATTCGACGACAATGATGCGCCGATACGAGGCACGGGTGTATATATGGAAATCGACACCGCGTCGACCCGAACTGTCAAGAAGGTTTTCGACGAATATTCGAGCGGCCCGGACGACTACACATTCGCGAAGACGATCGTGCCGGTGCGGTTGGCCCAAGTCGGCGATGAGAACCTGGTTTCGCGATCACAAGCCAAGAGACTTTTGCAGCGAGTGGATAGATTCCGCCGAGTGGTTCTCGATTTCGAAAGTGTCCGCGGCATCGGCCAGGCATTCGCGGACGAAATTTTCCGCGTGTTCGCTTCGGCACATCCGGAGGTCGAATTGGTTCCCGTCCACACAGCGCCCGAAATCCAGCAAATGATCCGTCGTGCGGAAGTTGCTCGCGACGAGAATCAAGATCAACTTCCCCTGCTCTAAATCCTAATACGCAAACTCGCGAAACACCGGATCCACGCTGCCGTTCCACGCGCCGTGGAACAGTTCGAGCTTGCGTTCGGCCGGGGTCTGGTTCGCTTGCGCGAATTCGATCATCGGCTCGAGGAAGACCGATTCGTTCGCGCCATTGGCGTTGAGCCGGTTGCGACGCGCAAGACCATTGCCGGCGATCTTCAGCGCCTCGAGCGCAAGTTCGCGCACGCTGGCGCCGCGGAACGGCAGTTTCAGCGCATGTTTCGGCACGCCGTCGCGCAACGCATGGCGCTCGGCCATGCTGAAATCCTTGACCAGATCCCACGCCGCATCGAGCGAGGTCTGATCGTAGAGCAGGCCCACCCAGAATGCCGGCAGCGCACACAGGCGATTCCACGGGCCGCCGTCGGCACCGCGCATTTCCAGGTATTTCTTCAGACGCACTTCGGGGAACGCCGTCGTCGCGTGGTCGGCCCAGTCCTTGAGCGTCGGCAATGCGCCGGGCAGCTCGGGCAGCCTGCCGGCAAGGAAATCCTTGAACGATCGGCCGGCAAGGTCGATGTAGCGGCCGTCGCGATAGCTGAAGTACATCGGCACGTCGAGCAGATAATCGACGTAACGTTCGAAACCGAATCCGTCCTCGAAGACGAAGTCGAGCATGCCGGTGCGATCTGGATCGGTGTCGGTCCAGATGTGCGAGCGATACGACAGATATCCGTTCGGCTTGCCTTCGGTAAACGGCGAGTCGGCGAACAGCGCGGTCGCGATCGGCTGCAGCGCGAGCGAGACGCGGAATTTCTTCACCATGTCCGCTTCATTGGCGAAATCGAGGTTGACCTGCACGGTGCAGGTGCGCGTCATCATGTCGAGGCCGAGTTGGCCCTTGAGCGGCATGTAACGGCGCATGATCGCGTAGCGGCCTTTCGGCATCCACGGCATTTCGTCGCGCCGCCATTTCGGCTGGAAACCCATGCCGAGGAAGCCGAGCTGCAGTTCGTCGGCGACCGCCTTGACTTCCTTCAGATGACAGCTGACTTCGCAGCAGGTGTCGTGAATCGTGTCGACCTGCCCGCCCGACAGTTCCAGTTGGCCGGCGGGTTCAAGCGTGATCGAGCCGTCGCCGCGCGCCAACGCAATGATGTTCTCGCCTTCGCGCACCGGCGCCCAGCCGAAACGCGTCAGGCGCTCGAGCAGCGCGCCAATGCCGCGCGGACCCTCGTACGTCGGCGGACGCAAATCATCGAGGCGGAAGCCGAACTTCTCGTGCTCGGTGCCGATTTTCCATTGCTCTGGCGTACGTGCGCCCGAGGCGATGAATTCGACAAGCTGATCGCGATGCTGCAGCGGTGTCTCTTTTACGGCACTCGGTCCGGACATGGCAGACTCGCAGGAGTTGAACACCCCATGTGGGGACACTTACGCCGCGAGCAAGCCCGCAAGCTTCGCGCGCGCTTCATCCAGGCCACTCTTGGCAAGCGAAGAGAACAGCTGCGCGCTCGCGTTCCAACCTTGCGCCACGCATTCTTTGCGCACTGCCGCGAGCGTGCGCAAGCCCTCGCTGCGCGAAAGCTTGTCGGACTTGGTTAGCAGCATGTGACAGGCCAAGCCGATATCGTGGCAGAACGCGAGCATCTGCCGGTCGAACTCCTTGAGCGGGTGACGGCTATCGACGATCAGCACGATACCGCGCAACGATTCGCGCTCGCGCAAGTACTCGTCGATCATGTGCCGCCAATGCTCGCGCATCTTCTCCGGCACCTTGGCGTAACCGTATCCGGGCAAGTCGATAAGCCTGCGGTCGGCATCGAGCGCAAACACGTTGAGCAGCTGCGTGCGACCGGGCGTTTTCGAGGTGCGCGCGAGACCGGTCTGATCGCAGATCGCATTCAACGCGCTCGACTTGCCGGCATTGGAGCGGCCGGCGAAGGCGATTTCGGCGCCGCTATCGGCCGGCAACTGGCTCGGTTTGGACGCGCTGGTCAGAAACTGCGCCGAACGGAAAGGATTTGCGGGCATGCTGGTTTGACCCTGGTGGGTGCGGCTGGGATAATTCGCGCTTGCGCCGGCGACTCGTCTTCGTCGGCAATCCCCTGGAGTGAAGTGTATGAGTTTTCGGCATGTGATTGCTCTGGCCGCGCTGTTCGGCGCCGGCTCGCTCATGGCGCAGGAATCGGCCGCACCGGCGGCGGCGAATGCGCCAACGGCAGCTCCGGCTGCGGCTCCAGCCGCACTGAAGCCGGGCGACGCCAACGCCGGGCAAAGCAAGGCCGCCGCGTGCGGCGCCTGCCACGGCATCGACGGCAATCCGGCTTCGTCGCAGTATCCGAAGCTCGCCGGCCAGCACGAAACCTACATCGCGCGCCAGATCGAACTGTTCAAGACCAACAAACGCCAGAGCCCGATCATGATGGGCTTCGCGATGCCGCTGTCGGACCAGGACATGCACGATATCGGTGCCTATTTCGCCGCCAAGTCATCGCTGCCGGGCGTCGCCGACGCCAAGCTCACCGCCAAGGGCGAAGCGTTGTATCGCGGCGGCGACAAGGCCACCGACACGCCTGCGTGCATGGCCTGCCACGGTCCTGACGGCCGCGGCAATCCGGGCGCGGGGTATCCGCAACTGGCCGGCCAGTACGCCGATTACGTCGCGCAGAAACTGAAGGATTGGCGCGATGGCAAGAAGTGGAGCGACGACGACAAGGGCGCGATCATGCCCGCCGTGGTGCACGGCTTGAACGACAACGACATCGCCGCGCTGGCCACGTACATCGAAGGCTTGCACGGCGCTGGCAGCGGCAACACGGCGGCGAAATGATGAGCGCGATCCGCACGGTGTTTTTGGGCGCGCTGCTGGGCGGTGCATTCTCGATCGCGCACGCTCAGGTGGCCGCGAATTCGCAATGGGAAGCCGGCAAGCACTACTTCATCATCGATCCGGCACAGCCGACGTCCAGCGGCGACAAGGTCGAAGTCACCGAAGTGTTTTCGTACGGCTGTCCGGCGTGCAATTTCTCGTATCCCTCCGTCGACAAGCTGCGCAAGGCGCTGCCGCCGAACGCGGTGATGAATTACGTGCCGGCTTCGTTCAATCCGAACGAGGATTGGCCGATGTTCCAGCGCGCATATTTCGCCGCGAAGGCGCTCGGCGTCGCTGACAAGGCGCACGATGCCATGTTCGACGCGGTGTGGAAAAACGGCGAATTGGCGATCATGGACAAGGCCACGAATGCTTTGAAGAAACCCCTGCCGACGATCGAGGACGCCGCGAAGTTCTATGCGAATTACGGCGTCAAAGCCGAGGACTTCGTCGCGACCGCCAACTCGTTCACGATCAACACGCGCATGAAACAGGCCGATGCGTGGATCAAGGCGACAGCTGTGGAAAGCACGCCGACGATCATCGTCAATGGAAAATACCGACTGACACCGAGTTCGGCCGGCGGCTGGGACCAGGTGCAACAGCTCGTGCTCTATCTGATCCGCCAGGAATCTGGCGGCAAATAAGGAACTTGCGCGGCACCCGTGCAGTCCCATGGCTCCACATCTGGAGAAATTCGATGCTGAAGTATCTGCTGATCCTGCTTGCCGGCCTTGCGGCCGTGTCCGGTTGCCAAGCGCGGGACGCCGCCACGCCGACGCCCACGCCGAAGCGCCAATGGGAAGCCGGCAAGGATTACGCGCTGATCAATCCGCCGGTGCCCGGAAACAGTGACAAGGTCACCGTCACCGAGGTGTTCTCGTACGCGTGCCCGCATTGTGCGCACTATCAGCCATACGCCGAAGAGCTCAAGGCCAAGCTGCCGCCCGGCGCGCAATTCGAATTGCTGCCAGCCGTGTTCAATCCGGCTTGGGAACCGTTTGCGCAAGCGTTCTATACGGCCAAGTCGCTCGGCCTCGTCGAAAAAACGCATCAGGCGCTGTTCGATGCCGTGCACCGCGATCATCAGCCGCTGCACACGATCGAGGATCTCGCCAACCTGTTCTATGCGAACTACGGCACCACACCGGGCGAGTTCCTTTCCAGCGCCAGCTCGTTCGTTGTCGAAGGACAGCTCGCGCAGGGCAACCAGCGCGTGCACGATTACGGCGTCGACGCGACGCCGACACTGGTCGTCGATGGCAAATATCGCGTGTCGATGAACTCCGAGCGCGGCATCGGTCCGCCCGAGACCGTGCAAATCGCCCTCGACTTGGTCAAACAGGAACTGGCGGCCAGGAATAAGTAGTCTCCAGCCGATCGTAGCGAGATCTCGAACCACGGACCTGGGCGCAATCGAACACTGGTCGTGGGTTGCGATCGCCAGGCCCGCCGCGTAGGCTCGACGCATGGCCGCCGCATCCCGTGCCAATTCCGCCGCGCACCTGCAGCTGCTCAGCTGCAACATTCACGCCGGCGGCAACATTCGCAACTACGGCGACTACCTGACGCGCAGCTGGAAGCACGTGCTGCCCACGCGCGGGACACGCGGCAACCTGGATCAGTTCGCGCAGCTGCTCAGCGAGTTTGATCTGGTCGGCTTGCAGGAGGCCGATGCCGGCAGCTTGCGCTCGGGCTTCGTCAATCAGACGCAATACCTCGCCGAAGCGGCGGGCTTTCCATACTGGAGTCACCAGCCCAATCGCAAGATCGCGCGCTTCGCCGCTTCGGCGAATGGTCTGCTCACGCGAACGGAGCCGAACGAAGTGCTCGACTATCCGCTGCCCGGGCGCATTCCCGGCCGCGGCGCGTTGTGGGTGCGCTTCGTCCGCGGCGAGCACTCGCTGGTCGTCGTCATTGCCCACTTGTCGCTGGGTGCGACCGCGCGGCGCGCCCAATTCGAATTCCTTGCCGAACTGATCGGCGGGCAGAATCACGTCGTGCTGATGGGCGATCTGAATTGTTCCGCGCACAGCCCGGAACTGAAACTGCTCTATCGGAAAACAGCGCTCGTAGCACCTACCGATTCGCCACCGGCGACGTTCCCGAGCTGGCGTCCGCGACGCGCGATCGATCACATTCTCGCCACGCCCGGCATTCACATCGAACGTCTGTGGACGCTGCCGCATCCGGTTTCCGATCACCTGCCGCTCGCCGCCCGCGTGCGTTTACCGGCAGCGCTGGCGCAGGACTGACGTACCGCCATTACCGGCCTTCCCTGGCCTTCGCCGGAAAATGCTCCTGCATTTCCGACCCACAGGGGCGTGGGAAGTGCCCGCGGGTGCCGGGAGCACCCGCGGGCCGGCATGCCGGCCTTCCCTGGCCTTCGCCGGAAAATGCTCCTGCATTTCCGGCATACCGGCCTTCCCTGGCCGTAAAAAAACGGGCCGCACAGGGCGGCCCGCAACGGTTGCTTATTGTTGTTGTATCAGAACTTGATGTTGGCCTCGACGTACCAGAAACGGCCCGGCAGGTCGTAGTTCGACGCGTCATAGCCGTTGAGCGAGCACGACAGGCAGATCGGCGGATCGTGTGCCCAGATGTTGTTGACGCCGGCCGAAACCGTGAGCGGCGTAACCTGCAACGGCGTCTTCCACGACACGCGAGCGTCCTGGAACGTGGTCGCGCCGAGGATGTTGGTGCCGTCCGGACGGCCCGGCGCCACGTTGCTCGATGCCGAATTGACCGGGATGCGGCAAACCGCGAAACCACCCGCACCGCCGCAGTCTTCCTTGAGCGCGGAAATGTAGCGGAACGCGTAACCGAAGCTCCAGTCGTTCCAGCCCCAGCTCAGGCGCAACGTCGAGCGAATGCGCGGAATCCCGCTGTCGGTCACTTCCACGCCAACCGTCTGTGGCTCGGCCTGCCCGATCGTGGCATCGACCGCACGATAGCGGCTGACGTACGTGGTCTGCCAGCTCGCTCCCGGGCGGCCCCAAGCCATATCCGGGCCGACCCAGTTGACGCCGAAGTCCCAGCCGCTGGTGTCGACGCGGCCGAGGTTGCCGAGCGTGTCGTTGAGGAATGTCACGTAACCGGCGGAGTTGCGCGACTGCACGCTGCAGAAGGCCGGATCGAGCGTTTCGGCGCAACGGTTGAGCAGGGTCTGCGCATCCTTGGCCTGGATCGCATTGTCGACCTTGATCTTGTAATAGGTCAGTTCGAAGTCGAGCTTTTGCGACCACGCGTTGTTCTCGGCCCAGCTCGGACTATAGATTCCGCCGAGCGTCGTATTGCGCGATTTTTCCGGCTTCAGGTCGCGGTTGCCGCCGGTAAGCACCGAGATCTGGCTGTTGCTCTGCTCGTACGTGGCCGGATTCGGTACGCCGAGCGCATGGCAGTTCGCAGCAACGGTCGCGCTGGCGATCGGACTGTCGGCGTTGCATGGATCGATCAGCGTCGCATCGAAGCGCGAGAACGTGCCGAACAGTTCGCCGATCGACGGCGCCCGGAAGCCCTGTGCCCAGGTGCCGCGGAACGTCAGATCATCGAATACCTGCCAGCGCAGGCCGATCTTGCTGTTCGTCGTGCTGCCGAACGTCGAATAATCGGAGTAGCGCGACGCCAGGCTTAGATCCAGGTGCTTGGCAAACGGAGTTTCCGCAAGCAGCGGCGCGTTCAATTCGACATAGAACTCGTCGATGTTGTATCCGCCCGATGTCGGCTTGGACGGCACGCCGTTGGATTCGCCGGCGACGACAATCGCGTCCGGCTGATAATTGCCGGACAGATTGCGGTGCTCGTACCCGGTGGCGAAGTCGAGCGAACCGGCCGGCAGCTCGAACAGGCCACCGGAAATGTTCGCAGTGACCACGCCGAGCGCCTGATGGCTCGTGTCGTGTTCGTGATAAAGGATGTAGTTGAGCATTTCCGGCGTCAACGTACCCGGACCGCCGAACAGGTTGATCGGCACGCAGGCCGGATCGGCCTGGCAATCCGCGAGCGGACCGACGCCCTTGGCGATATGCGCCATGTTGTAGGTGCCGGTGACGTCCTGGTCGGCGTTGTTGTCGGCGCGCACGACGTTCACGTCCCAGTTGTAGTTGCGGTCCCACGCAGCAAAGCTGCCGACCAGACCGGTGGCGAAATAGCGCGTGTTGATGTCCTGGCTGAAAACGCGCGGACCGCCTTCGATCGGGCGCCGGCCAAGACCGAAGTCCGGACTGCTGGAATCGAGCGTGAAGCCGAACGGGTTGTACGGATTCGTCGCATCGACGCTGACGCTGTAGCAGCGGTCGATCAGGAAGCAGAACGCCTGACCGAGGAAGATCGGCTCCGGTGCGGCCTGGTTGACCGATTTGCGCGTGTTGTACAGGCCTTTGACGTACCAGTGGATTTCGTCGGTCAGCGCGTAATCGGTCTGCGCGAAGAAGCCGGTGCGCTCCGACGGCGTCAACAGCAAGTTGTACGGCGCGAACTGGAAACGATCCGCACTGGTGAAATGGTGGTAGCCGCCCGGAAAATCCTGCAGGCCATTGGCGCCCGCGACACCGTTCGCGGTGATGCTGCAGAATCCGCCGGGGCACAGTCCGCCGAAGTCGCCGCCATCCGGCGTATCGAACAGTACGCGCGTGTACGGCGTGGCCGAGCTCGACGAAGCCGGGTTCACGGCGTTGCCGATGCCCGGAGTACCAACTTTCGAATTCGCCCAGTCGGCCGAGCTGATGCGGTTCTGCTTGTAGTGGCTCACGTCGACGAAAAAGCTGTAACGATCGCCTTTGCCGCCGAACGAGATGTCGCCGTTGTAGGTCTTGCCGTCGCCGATCGAATAATCGCCGTAGTAGACGTGCATCGCGCCGCCGTCCTGGCCTTTCTTGGTGATGATGTTGACCACGCCGGCAATCGCGTCCGAGCCGTACAGCGAGGAAGCGCCGTCGGTGAGGATTTCAATGCGCTCGACGACGCCGGCCGGAATCGTGTTGAGGTCGACCGCGGCGGAAACGCCCGATGCGGAAGACTCGTTCACCCAACGCAGGCCGTCGACGAGAATCAACGTGCGCTTGGCATTGAGGTTGCGCAAGGAAATCGTCGTCGAGCCGGAGCCGACGCCCGAACCGTCCGGCGCAAAACCGAAGTTGCCGGCCGAGTTGAATTTGGTGTTCAGTGCCGAGCCATTGACCGAGAGCTGCTGAATCACGTCGCCGATCGAGGCGAGACCCGTCTGCGCGATATCCGCCGCGCTGATCGTGATCACAGGAGTCTGGCCTTCGACTTCGGCCTTCTTGATGCGCGATCCGGTAACTTCGATCGCCTGCAATTTCTGGATGTCTTCGCCTGGACGGTCTTGCGCGAAAACGGGAGCGGTGACCGAGGCCAGGATCAAGCCGCCGACGGCGGTGGAAATGCTGGCAGCAAGTAAACGACGACGTACGCGTGTCATGCGAAGCTCCTCCAACGGATTTTGAGTTTTTGAGTTCGAGTCGAAATGCGGCCCAACTTCCCTCGGGCCGACTCTGTAAAGAAATTGTAAACGGCGGCTGATAATGGCATAGCGCAAGGGCTTTGACTAGGTGTAATCCGTCATGCGGATTCGGCTAAACTCGACACGTTCCATCCGGCTCCGCCATGCTCCGTTACTTGCTGCATCCCGTGTTTTTGCTGCTCTGCGCAATATCTGCGCAGGCCGCCGATACTGCTGCCGAACTGCCTAATCAGCGTGCGCGTTTTGCGCTCGTGTGGGAGGCGGCGCAGCACGGTCCGGATCCGGCATGGCGCGCGCTCGCCGACGGCCTGCAAAGTTATCCGTTGTATCCATACCTGGAACTGTCCGCACTCAAGCGCCGTATCGGCGAGGTCAAGCGCGACGAGGTCGACAAGTTTCTCGCCACCTGGCCGGGCACGCTTCCGGCACAACAGCTGCGCGAGACCTTCCTCGAAGAATTGGCCAGGCGCAGCGCCTGGAAAGATTATGTGGATTTTTACAACGCGCGCGGCGATGCCGAATTCGGCGTCGAAGTGCGCTGCAATGCGCTCAAGGCACGGCTCGCGTTGGGCCAGGCGCTGGATTTCGAACACGACGTACAGCCGCTGTGGCTCACGGCGTCGAGCCTGCCGGACGCCTGCGACGCCGCGATCGCCTGGGCGAAAACCAAGGACAAGCTCAGCGCGGCGCTAATCTGGCAGCGCATCGATTTGGCCGCTCGTGCCGGGCATGCCGGCGTGATCGACAGCCTCGCCGGTCTGCTCGAAGGCGCCGAACGTGCCGCAGCCGAGCACACCGCCGCAGCAATTCGCGATCCGGCCGCGGCGTTGAATCAGGCCATGGCCTGGCCCGATGCCACCCACTCGCGCGAAGCCGCTGCGCTCGCGCTGTCGCGCTTGGCGCGCCGCGACAGCGATGCGGCGATCGCGACATCGGCAACGCTCGGCGAACATTTCCATTTCGATGGCGAACAGCGCGGTCGCATCGCGCGCACGATCGCGATCGTACGCGCGTCGAGCTTCGCGCCCGACGCGTTGCAACGGCTGACTGCGCTGCCCGCCGACGCCGCCGACGACTCTACGCGCGAATGGCGCGTGCGTGCTGCCGTAGCCGCACAAGACTGGAATGCGGCGCTGGCCGCGCTCGACGCACTCGCCCCCGCGCAAGCCGCGGACGCGCACTGGCGCTACCTGCGCGCACGCACGCTCGTGAAGCTCGAACGCAGCGAAGAGGCGGAAAAGATTTTTGCCGAGGTCGCGCGCGAAGCGAATTTCCATGGCTTTCTCGCCGCCGACTGGCTCAAGCAGCCGTACGCGATCTGTCCGAACGAAGCGCCGCCCGAAGCGGACGCCGCCGATACGGTGCGTCGCGACCCGAGTCTGACGCGCGCGTTCGAGTTCTTCGCCATCGCTCGTCTGCCCGAGGCGCGACGCGAATGGGAATTCGCGCTGCGCGGCTTCGATGCACGCCAGCGCCGCGCGGCAGCGGCCGCAGCCTCGCAACTGGGCTGGTACGACCGCGCCGTGTACACGCTCAATCAGGGCGACGACCTGCATTTGTACGATCTGCGGTTTCCGCTCGCGCGGCGCGAGCAAATCGAACGCGATGCGCACAGCGCCGGCATCGATCCGGCCTGGGCGTACGCGATCATCCGCGCCGAGAGCGCGTGGACAACCGACGCGCGTTCCGGTGCCGATGCCTGGGGTCTGATGCAATTGTTGCCGGGCACCGCGCGACAATTGGCAAAAGTGGAAAAAGTGGCATTTTCCGGCGCGCCTGCGCTGTTCGATCCGGACCTGAACATCCGCCTCGGCACGCGGTATCTGAGCAACCTGGCCGACCGTTACGATGGCAGCCCATGGCTGGCTTCGGCCGCTTACAACGCGGGGCAGGACCCGGTCGGACGCTGGCTCGCCGCGCGCGACGCACTCGAACCGGATTTCTTCATCGAGACGATCCCATACAAGGAAACGCGCGACTACGTCGCCCGCGTGCTCGCGTTCAGCGTCATCTACGACTGGCGCCTGCACGGCAGCGCGCTGCCACTGATCTCGCGCCTGCCGCGTGCCGGTCAGGCCCACACGGAGCCGAGCGCGGATAGCCCGCGCAAGCCGGTGATGTGCCCTACTGCGGCGGCATCCAGCACGCCGGCGATCGCGGTCCCGGGCGTTGCGGCCACCACGGCCGGATCCGCCCGGCGCTGACTACTGTCCGACGATCTGCGGCTTCATCGGCGCCAGCAGCGCAATCAGCTTGTTCTGTTGTGCCAGCGGCACCTTGACGTCGTCCAGCGCCGCGACAAGATCGCCCATGAAAGCGCTGAAATCGGCATCGGTCAGGTTCAATCCGCTGTGAGCTTCTTCCATGCTGCGGCCGGTGTACTTGCACGGCC
>Ga0207695_10000392_pt1 | contig 98469 bp, 89 predicted proteins | sample KBSC54metaG_FD_184354 | JGI IMG/M metagenome (GOLD analysis project Ga0207695, IMG submission 184354) | Corn rhizosphere microbial communities from Kellogg Biological Station, Michigan, USA - KBS C5-4 metaG (SPAdes) (version 2) | ecosystem: Host-associated > Plants > Roots > Rhizosphere > Soil... | reverse complement strand
CGGGTAGCGATTGCCCGCGTGCTGGCGCTGGATTCGCCGATCATGCTGATGGATGAGCCGTTCGGCGCGCTCGACGCGTTGACGCGGCGCAACCTCCAGGATGAGTTGCTGCGCATCTGGGACGAGTTCAAGAAAACCATCGTCTTCGTCACCCACAGTATCGAAGAAGCCATCTACCTGGCCGACCGCATCGTCGTCATGACCTATCGTCCCGGCACCATCAAGCGCGACATTACGGTCACGCTGCCGCGCCTGCGCGATCCGGCCGATCCTGAGTTCAATGCCTTGAAGCGCGAGCTCGGCCAACTGGTCATGGAAGAACAGCAGCGCCATCACCACGACGAAATGCGCGCCGCCGCCGTCGACTGAGCATTGCTTTTTGGCGTATTGCCCCCAGCATATTGTTTCGTCCCGAAGCAATATGGTGGAGTCGCATTTGCCCTCAGGCAAATGCATCCGGCTCCTCCCGCTGCCTTTTTTGCGGCCTTTCCCGCAGTCAGCGAAGTGACGACATGGTGTAAACTTAGTCGATGCAAACTTATTTTTTCATTCTGGCTGCGCTCTTCTATCTGGGCTGCGCCTTCCTGCCTTCCGAGCGGCGCTTACCGATTTCACTCGGGACGGTGATCGGATGGCTGCTGCACGGCGGCGCCCTGGTCTACGACATGTTTGCGCCCGACGCCGTGCGCGTCGGTTTTGCGGTGATGCTGTCGGCCACGATGTGGGTTTCGGTGGCGGCCTACTGGCTGGAAAACCGCAACTTCTCGCTCGACAGCCTGCGCGTGCTGGTGCTGCCGGTAGCGGCCGTGGCGGTGATCCTGCCGAGCGTGTTCCCCGGCAACATGGTCGAACTGGCCGGCAAGTCGGACTGGTTCCTGTGGCATATCGCGATTTCCATCCTGGCCTATAGTACGCTGACCATCGCGGCTTTCCATGCGGTGCTGATGGTGTTGCAGGAGTCGCGTCTGCATACCCGGCCCGGCCCGGCCCGGTCGGGTTGGTTCTCGATCGCGCTGGACCGCTTGCCGGCGCTGCTGACGATGGAAAAAATCCTGTTTCGCCTGATCGCTTTCGGTTTCGTTTTGTTGACCCTGACCGTGCTGTCGGGCGTCGTGTTCTCCGAGCAGTTGTTCCAGAAGGCGTTCCGGTGGGATCACAAGACGATCTTCACCTTGCTGTCCTGGTGCCTGTTCGGTTTATTGCTGGCGGGACGCAAATGGCAAGGCTGGCGCGGTCGCACCGCGCTCAGTTTCACCCTCGCCGGGTTTGCCATTTTGCTGCTCGCCTATGTTGGCAGCCGCTTCGTGCTTGAAGTCGTGCTGCATCGGATACTCGTATGAAATATCTCATTTGGCTGGTGATCGCCCTGGCGGTCGTGGTCTGGTTCCAGCGCGCCAAGAAATCCATGACGGCCGGTGCGGCCTCTTCCCCGGACCGCGAGGGCGCGGGGCGCAATCCGTTCGCACGCAAGCGCAATGACCGTCAGCAACAGGCCGAAGCCATGGTGCAATGTACGCATTGCGGCATCCATTTCCCGGCCTCAGAATCCGTCAGCAGCGCTTCCGGCGCCGTGTTCTGCAGCGAAGAACACCTGCGCCTGGCCTCGTCCTGAGATGAACACGCCGGCGCCGGTCCTGGACATCGCCGCCGACGGCTGGTGCCAGCAGGCGCACCGCCAGCCGTCGCCCAACTTCGACGCGCGCGCCGAGGGCGTGCTCCCCGAGCTGCTGGTCATCCACAACATCAGCCTGCCGCCGGGACAGTTCGGCGGGCCGTTCATCGGCGATCTGTTCTGCAACCGGCTCGATTGCGACGCCCATCCGTATTTCGACCAGTTGCGTCCCTTGCGGGTCTCGGCCCACTTCGTGATCCAGCGCGACGGCAGCCTGGTCCAGTTCGTCTCGGCGAACGACCGCGCCTGGCATGCCGGGGTATCCAGCTTCAATGGGCGCGAACGCTGCAACGATTTTTCCATCGGCATCGAGCTTGAGGGAACCGACTTCGAGCCCTTCACCGACCGCCAGTACGGCGTCCTGGCGGCGCTTACCGACGCCCTGTGCCGGCGCTATCCGCTGGCCGACGTGGCGGGTCACGAGCACATCGCTCCGGGTCGCAAGACCGACCCCGGTCCATTTTTCGACTGGGCGAGATTCCGGAAAAATTTCTATTGCCTTGCAGAACAAGCGCAATTGCGCTTCCCTGCTGGAGGCAGCGGAAGTCAAGCGTAAAACATATAAAAATATCCAGAAATAGCGGTTGCATCTCGCGATGCCAGACACTAGAATTAGTCTCAATCATTCCTTTGGAACTAGATGTAGTGTTTTTGGTAAGTAAATCTTTAATCGTTCTTTGGGTTGGAAGTAGCTGTTCTCGGTCCGCTGCAACATGCATGAAACGCCGGATCAGGCCCTCAACAGGGGCCGGACAGGTTCAGCAGGGTTGGGCTTCACGGTTGGGCTCCATTGAAGGTGGCGGGTCTTGAGGCAAGCAACAATTCAAACGATGTCTCGGTAGTCCTCTCATCTCGGTTTTTTCAGATTTTTTATTAAACAGTTCGGAACAGGTAGCAACCAGGCGGCTGCAAACAGGCAGCGGCATTGGTGTTGTCCTGTTCCCGGTATTTCGTGAACCTCTCTCCGTTTCAGTATCTATATAGAGAGAAGGTTCTCTTGGCAACGCGGGCAGTTTTACTGTCCATCAATCACAGTTTTAGGAGGCTCAGTGCGCTCTACACAAGAAATTTCCGCTAAATCCCCTGCAGATTTTGGCGTCGTTCCCGCCGCAGGCAATCTCGACGAAGCAACGCCTTCGCAGTTGATCAAGCCGGCTTCCGGTCTGGGCGAATACAGAATCATCCGCCGCAACGGCGCGGTGGTCGGTTTTGAACCATCGAAGATTTCGATCGCCGTGACCAAGGCGTTCCTCGCCGTCAACGGCGGCCAGGGTGCAGCATCGGCGCGCGTGCGTGAAATGGTCGAGCAACTGACCACCAGCGTGGTCTCGGCCCTGGTGCGTCGCCAGCCGACCGGCGGCACCTTCCATATTGAAGACATCCAGGACCAGGTTGAACTGGCCTTGATGCGCTCCGGCGAACACGACGTCGCCCGCGCTTACGTGTTGTACCGCGCCAAGCGCATGGAAGAGCGCGCTCAGCAACAAGGCAGCGCCGCCAAGACCGATTTCGCCGCACCGCAACTCCACGTGGTGGAAGACGGCCAGAGCCGTCTGCTGGACCTCGACGAAGTCCGCACCCTGATCACCGCCGCCTGCGTCGGCCTGGAAAAACACGTTGATGCCGACGCCATCCTGGCCGAAACCGTCAAGAATCTGTACGACGGCGTGCCGGTCGAAGAACTGCACAAGTCGGCCATCCTGGCAGCCCGCGCGCTGATGGAAAAAGATCCGGCCTACAGCCAGGTCACCGCGCGCCTGCTGATGCACACGATCCGTAAGGAAGTATTCGGCAAGGAAGTGGCGCAAGCCGACGCGCCGGCCGAGTACCTGGACTATTTCGCCAAGTACATCAAGAAGGGCATCGCCGCCGACCTGCTGGATTCCAAGCTGGCCCAGTTCGACCTGGTCAAGCTGGCGGAAGCCATCAAGCCCGAGCGCGACCTGCAATTCGGCTACCTCGGCCTGCAGACTCTGTACGACCGCTACTTCCTGCACATCCAGGGCACCCGCATCGAAATGCCGCAAGCGTTCTACATGCGCGTCGCGATGGGCCTGTCGTTGAACGAAATCAACCGCGAAGAGCGCACCATCGAGTTCTACAACCTGCTGTCGTCGTTCGACTTCATGAGCTCGACGCCAACCTTGTTCAACTCGGGCACCCTGCGTTCGCAATTGTCGTCGTGCTACCTGACCACCGTTGCCGATGATCTGGACGGCATCTACGAAGCCATCAAGGAAAACGCGCTGCTGGCCAAGTACGCCGGCGGCCTGGGCAACGACTGGACTCCGGTCCGCTCGCTGGGCGCGCACATCAAGGGCACCAACGGCAAGTCGCAAGGCGTGGTGCCGTTCCTGAAAGTGGTCAACGATACCGCCGTCGCGGTCAACCAGGGCGGCAAGCGCAAGGGTGCGGTCTGCGCCTACCTGGAAACCTGGCACATGGACATCGAGGAATTCCTCGACCTGCGCAAGAACACCGGCGACGACCGCCGCCGTACGCATGACATGAACACCGCCAACTGGATTCCCGACCTGTTCATGAAGCGTGTCATGGAAAAGGGCGAGTGGACTCTGTTCTCGCCATCCGATGCGCCTGACCTGCACGACAAGTTCGGCAAGGCGTTTGAAGAAGCCTACACCGGCTACGAAGCCAAGGCTGCGCGCGGCGAACTGAAGCTGTTCAAGAAAATTGCAGCACTGGACCTGTGGCGCAAGATGCTGTCGATGCTGTTCGAAACCGGCCATCCATGGATCACCTTCAAGGACCCATGCAACATCCGTTCGCCGCAGCAACACGTCGGCGTGGTCCACAGCTCGAACCTGTGCACCGAGATCACCCTGAACACCAACGAATCCGAAATCGCCGTCTGCAACCTTGGTTCGGTCAACCTGCCGGCCCACCTGGTGAACGGCGAGATCGACCACGCCAAGCTGCAAAAGACCATCCGCACCGCAATGCGCATGCTCGACAACGTGATCGACATCAACTACTACGCGGTCAAGAAGGCGCGTGACTCGAACCTGCGTCACCGTCCGGTCGGCCTCGGCATCATGGGCTTCCAGGACTGCCTGCACGTCAAACGCGTACCGTACGCATCGGTGGACGCAGTGGAATTCGCCGATCGCTCGATGGAAGCCGTCTGCTATTACGCTTACTGGGCATCGACCGAACTGGCGGAAGAGCGCGGCCGCTACAGCTCCTACCGTGGTTCGCTGTGGGATCGCGGCATCCTGCCGCAAGACTCCCTGAAGCTGCTGGCGCAGGAACGTGGCGGCTATCTGGAAGCGGACATGTCCGAAACGCTGGACTGGTCGGCACTGCGTGCCCGCATTTCCGAGTTCGGCATGCGCAATTCGAACTGCGTGGCGATCGCGCCGACGGCGACGATTTCGAACATCATCGGCGTGTCGGCTTGCATCGAACCGACTTACCAGAACCTGTATGTGAAATCGAACCTGTCCGGCGAATTCACCGAAATCAACGAGTACCTGGTGCGCGACCTGAAGGCCCGCGGTCTGTGGGACGAAGTCATGATTTCCGACCTGAAGTACTTTGACGGCAGCCTGGCCAAGATCGACCGCATCCCGCAAGACCTGCGCGACATTTACGCCACCGCCTTCGAAGTCGAGCCGTCCTGGCTGGTGGAAGCCGCATCGCGCCGTCAGAAATGGATCGACCAGGCCCAATCGCTGAACATCTACATGGCCGGCGCATCGGGCAAACGCCTGGATGAAACTTACAAGCTGGCATGGTTGCGCGGCCTGAAGACCACGTACTACCTCCGCACCATCGGCGCGACGCATACCGAGAAGTCGACTTCCAAGACCGGCGCGTTGAATGCGGTGGCGGTGGACGGCGGTGTCAGCCATAGTGCCGCGGCGGCCTCTGCACCGGCGTCGATGACCGCATCTGCCGCCAGCATGGCAACCGTGGCGGCGGCAGAAGTCGAAGCCGACGGCGCGGCGTGCTACTTGCGTCCCGGCGATGACGGTTTCGAAGAGTGCGAAGCTTGCCAGTAATCAAAACGAAGTAAATTCAGGCGGTCGCCGCCGGCAAGTCCGGCGGCAGTCTTCTCCGGAAGATGAACGAGACGCCCGAATCAATGTCATAAGTCACATCCCGGCCGCGCCGGGACGTCAAAAGTAAATAAAGTAAAGGATCAAAAAATGCTCTCTTGGGATGACGAAGTGAAGGCGACGCCGGCACCATCAGCGCCGCGCGCCCCGCAAACGCCTCAGCCTCAATTGCAATCGGCCTCCGCTAATGCACGTCCGCAGTTTTCCGACGTGGCCCTGAATCCTGCTCTGGTTACCAAAGACGAAGCGCCGGTTGACGTGACCAGCCGCGTCAACGCCGCCGACAAACGCATCATCAACGGTCACACCGACGTCAATCAGCTGGTGCCGTTCAAATACAAATGGGCCTGGGACAAGTACCTGGCCGGCTGCGCCAACCACTGGATGCCGCAGGAAATCAACATGCAGCGCGACATCGAGCTGTGGAAAGATCCGAACGGCCTGACCGAAGACGAACGCCGCCTGGTCAAGCGCAACCTCGGCTTCTTCGTCACTGCCGACTCGCTCGCCGCCAACAACATCGTGCTGGGCACCTACCGCCACATCACCGCGCCCGAATGCCGCCAGTACCTGCTGCGCCAGGCGTTCGAAGAAGCGATCCACACCCACGCCTACCAGTACATCGTCGAGTCGCTGGGTCTGGACGAAGCGGAGATCTTCAACGCCTATCACGAGGTGAAGTCGATCCGCGACAAGGACGAATTCCTGATCCCGTTCATCAACACGCTGACCGATCCGCAGTTCACCACCGGCACCACCGAGAACGACCAGAAGCTGCTGAAGTCGCTGATCGTTTTCGCGTGCATCATGGAAGGCCTGTTCTTCTACGTCGGCTTCACGCAGATCCTTGCGCTGGGCCGCCAGAACAAGATGATGGGCGCCGCCGAACAGTATCAATACATCCTGCGCGATGAATCGATGCACTGCAATTTCGGGATCGATCTGATCAACACGGTGAAGATGGAGAACCCGCATTTGTGGACGCCGGAATTCAGAAACGAAATTAAATCGTTGTTTTTAAGCGCCGTAGAGTTGGAATATCGTTACGCAGAGGATACAATGCCGCGAGGCGTGCTAGGTTTGAATGCGCCGATGTTCAAAGGCTATTTACGGTTCATCGCTAATCGTCGTGCACAGCAAATCGGACTCGACCCGCTGTTCGCGCAAGAAGAAAATCCGTTTCCGTGGATGAGCGAGATGATCGATTTGAAGAAGGAGCGCAACTTCTTCGAAACCCGAGTCATCGAGTATCAAACCGGAGGCGCGCTTAACTGGGAATGATGTGCCCATCTCGTCAATGCTCTTCAGCGAGATCTGTGAGGCACTCAGCGGTCGGATAGCTTGCAAGATATCCGACTGCCAAAAACGGAAGGCTTTCACCAAATTTAATGAACAGTAAAAGACCGAAACGATCTTCTCTGTTATCGCCGCTTAACTCGATCAAGTCGGGTCAGGCGGCTTTTCCTTTGAAAAACCTGAGGGTTTTTCGGGAATCGTATTCCTGACGCTAGCGTGTAATCCGCTGGCGTTTTTTTTGGTTGTGGCGTTCGCGAAGGCGCGAAACGAAGCTCTGAGCCCCTGAACAAGCGGGGCAGAGGCCCAGCCAAGATAGCTGAAGTGCTGCATACATGAGGGGATGCAGCAGTTCAGCTGGTGCCGAATTCATTAGCGCAAGCAGAAGCTTGCTTGTGCCGATGAATAATCCGCCTGCATCATCGCGATGGTACAGACGGGTTTCTTAAATCAAGCTTGATTTTTTCCATCACGTGAAGAAGGAGAAACAAAATGGCAACAGCAGCAAAGAAACCAGCAGCGAAGAAGCCTGCTGCAAAGAAACCAGCGGTCGCCGCTAAGAAGCCGGTTGCAGCCAAGAAGGCAGCAGCTCCTAAGAAGGCAGTCGCCGCCAAGAAGCCAGTAGCTAAGGCAGCAGCAAAGCCAGTGGCAAAGAAAGCAGCAGCTCCTAAGAAAGCAGTTGCAGCCAAGAAGCCAGTAGCGAAGAAGGCAGTTGCAGCGAAGAAGCCAGTCGCCAAGAAGGCAGTCGCAGCGAAGAAGCCGGTAGCAGCGAAGAAGCCAGTGGCGAAGAAAGCAGCAGCTCCTAAGAAAGCAGTTGCAGCCAAGAAGCCAGTAGCGAAGAAGGCCGTCGCCGCTAAAAAGCCAGTCGCCAAGAAGGCAGTCGCAGCGAAGAAGCCAGTCGCAGCGAAGAAGCCAGTGGCGAAGAAGGCAGCAGCGCCTAAGAAGGCAGTTGCAGCGAAGAAGCCAGTCGCGAAGAAGGCAGTCGCCAAGCCAGCGGCCAAGAAGCCAGCCGCCAAGCCTGCTGCAAAGCCGGCCGTCAAGGCAGCAGCTAAGCCAGCAGCAGCGAAGAAGCCAGTCGCCAAGAAGGCAGCTGCTAAGCCTGCGGCTAAAAAGCCGGCAGCTAAGCCAGCCGCTGCAGCAGCTCCTGCTGTGAAGACTGTGCTGAACCCGGCAGCAGCTTGGCCGTTCCCAACAGGCACAACACGTCCTTAATCGGACCTGGCCTGGCGCCTGAGTAATCAGGTGCAAAAATACCGCTGTGTGACTCGTTCATGCAGCGGTTTTTTTTCGCCTGCACGATGAGGGGCGACTAATCGTCTTAGTCTTTTTTAATTATTCGCCATCCCCACATAGGCAAAACGGCTGCATGGTTTAGTATGTGCACCAGAGGGCCTCCGCAGGGCGGAGATCGAAGAGTAAACAGCTTCTTATGGAGAGTGACCGTGTTGCATAGCATTTTCATGTTGATCGTCGACGCCATCGCCAGCGTACTCGCCGGGGTGCTGTTGCTGCGTTTCTGGATGCAGGTGGTGCAGGTGCGCCCGCCGGCTTCGGTCGGGCAGTTCGTGTTCCAGCTGTCGGACTGGTTGGTGAAGCCCTTGCGCAGGATCCTGCCGGGCGTGGGCGGCTATGACTGGGCCAGCCTGGTTGGCGCTTTCCTGGTGGTGCTGCTGTCGATTATCGCGGCGCTGGGTTTTGCCTCCGGGTTTGATTTCCAGCCCATCATCCTGCTGTCGCTGGTGCGCTTCTTCCAATGGATTTTCTACGGTTTCATGGCCACGCTGATCATCGAAGCGATCTTCAGCTGGGTCAATCCGTATGCGCCGCTGGCGCCGTTCGTACGCGCACTCAACGAGCCTTTGCTGCGGCCGCTGCGCAAGGTGATCCCGCTGATCGGCAATGTCGACTTGTCGCCGCTGGCAGCGTTGATCCTGCTGCAGATTGCAGTGCGCCTGGTCAGCACCCTGATCCTGTCCATCGCCTGAAACGACAATTCCATCGACATGCTCGATAAAATGCGAGCAACCGGGTGGGCGCAGGGGCAGTCAAACTCACTTTGACTTTCGTTAAAGTGAGTGCAATGACAAAGCGTACCGGGTGGATGATGATGAGCGCCGTGCTGATTGCTGTGTTGGCCGGCGGCCTCGGCGTGATGATGATCAAGGCCAAGCGTTTCGGGAAGAAACAGTACTACACGCAGATCACGCAGCCCGGCCTGTTCAACGGCCAGGAGTTGTGGGGCTATACCTACGAGCAATCGGCATTTGACGAACACGGCAAAGAGCGTCGGCTGACATTCCTCGCCCCGAAAAATCTGCGGTTGCAAGCCTATCTGCGTGTCTATGTCGCTGACGAGGATTTCGTCACGGCGTGGGAAGAGGTCGACAGCGGCGCTATTCCGGCGCAGGCGCGGAAACCATTGCAACTACCTGACGCGCCCTCTGCAAATCAATAAACCTACTTGCGCTTGGCCCACTGCTGCAGCGCTTGCAGCGTGTTCTCGACGTGCTTGTCGGGACTCGGGCTGCTGTATTCATAGATGATGCTCTTGTCCGGCGCGATCACGTAGGACGTGCGGCTGGCGTAGTCCGATTTGGTCGTCATCACGGCCTCATAGGACTTCATGATCTTCTGGTCGGTGTCGGCGGCCACTGCAAACTTGCTGCGACATTCACTCACGGAAAACTTGTTGAGGGTGTCGATCTTGTCGTTCGACACGCCGATCACCGTAGCCCCGAGCGCCTTATAGCGATCGATGGCATCGGCGAACAAATGGGCTTCGATGGTGCAGCCGGTGGTGAACGCGGCCGGATAAAAGTACAGCACCACCGGACCTTTCTTGAGCGCTTCGGCCAGCGAGAACGTCGAGACCTGGCCACCGAGCGAGGACTGCGCCGTGAAATCCGGCGCCTTGTCGCCTGCTTTCAGCGCCGCCATGGCGCCGGGCGCCGCCAGCAGGGATATCGCACACGAAATGACGAGCGTGGAAACGAGGCGTTTCATCTTCTATCCTTTCAAAGGGCGGTATCCCGGCGACGACGCCGGTTGGCGCTTAACGGCTATCAGGCAAAGCGGTAGCCGAAGGCCTGGTGGAAACGGTCGTCGATTTCAGCCAGGGTGGGGGCGTGATTCTGCGGTCCTTGCGACGCGATCTTGATCGAGCCCATCAGGCTGGAGAGACGGCCGATGGTGGCCCAGTCCATGCCCTTTTCCAGGCCGAACAGCATGCCTGCGCGGAAGGCGTCGCCGCAACCGGTCGGATCGGCAATGGTCTCGGCCGGCACGCAAGGGATGTCGATCTTCTGGCCGTCTGCATAAACCTCCGCACCCAGTTCGCCGCGCGTAACGATCAGTGCCGAGACTTGTCCGGCGATCTGCTCCAGGCTCAGGCCGGTGCGGGTGGTCAGCAATTCCGCTTCGTAATCGTTGACGGCGACATAGGTCGCGAGCTCGATGAAATGCTTCAGGTCGTCGCCGCTGAACATCGGCAGGCCCTGGCCCGGATCGAAAATCAGCGGGATGTTCAGCTCGGCGCTGTGCTCGGCGTGTTGCAGCATGCCGTCGCGGCCATCCGGCGCCACGATGGAAAACTTGACCGCGCCGGCATCGGCGACCTTGTTCTCATGCGAGAAGGTCATAGCGCCCGGATGGAACGCGGTGATCTGGTTGCTGCCCGCATCAGTGGTGATGAAGCATTGCGCGGTGAACGAACTGTCGATCACGCGGATGTTGTCGGTGGAGATGCCGAGATCCTTGAAGCGTTGCAGGTACGGCGCGCTGTCCTGGCCGACGGTCGCCATGATCACCGGCTCGCCGCCCAGCAGCTTCAGGTTGTAGGCGATGTTGCCGGCACAGCCGCCAAACTCGCGGCGCATGGTGGGTACCAGGAAGGACACATTGATCTTGTGCAGCTGATCGGCCAGCAGCGCTTCCGAGAAGCGGCCGTCATATTGCATGATGTTGTCGTAGGCGAGCGAGCCGCAAATCAGTGAACTCATGGCGTAGTCTGAAAAAGTTGGGAATGCAGCATTGTAGAAGAATCCCGGCGCCTTTGCGTCGTTTGTTGCGGGCGGCTGCCGGGGGATGGGTCAGGGATAGAACAGATAGAGGCGATAGCCCGATGCGGCTGGCTGGGCCAGCTCGAAGGTCAGCTTGATCTGCTGTTCGCCTTCGCCGGCCAGGCCGCCGTCGACCAGTTTCGCCGAACCGAGATATTCACGCGGCGTGAAGACGCGGCGCGTAATCGCCTTTTCGTCGCCGTCGTTGAGCGTGAGTTCAAGATAAGGCCACGCCTGCGCGCCATAGCCGCGGTTGCGCAGCAGCGCCGACAAGGTATAGATATTTTGGTTGGGCGGCACCAGTTGCAGTTCGCTCGATTCCAGTGCCAGTTGGTCGATGCTGGTCGGCAAACCTACCGAGCAATGCAGCGGGGCGCATGCCGCTGCCAGCAGCGGCCGACTCGCCGGCAGCCAGGCGGCGAGGGTATTACGCCAGACGTAGGTCGCCTGCAGCAGCAGTGCGATACCGAGGATGACGGCGCCGACGATCATGATCACCCGGGCAATCCTGCCAAGGCGTTCGCGGCGCTCGGCTTTCTGGACGAAGGCGGGGGCATCTTCCTCTTCTTCCTCTTCGTCCTCTTCAAGCTCCTCTTCGGAGACGTCGGCGATCTCCGCGCCGTTATTTTCATGAGCCGGTTGCTTCGCTGTGAGAACTGCCGCAGCGTCAGCGTTGGCAGTGTCGGCGTCCGTCAGCGTGACGGACGAGGTCTGCGGAACCGGGTACGACAACGCTTGTGTCAGCGTGTTGATACTGGCGTCGGGTGAAGCAGGCGATGCTGTCGCATCGTCGGTGGAAGCCGGCGCCGCCGTGGGTGAGCCCGGTAGCGGAAACGAAGGAGCGGGCACCGGTTCAGGTGCAGTGTCTTGCGCCGCAGGCGGTGCCGTGTCCGGCGTATCGTTCTTCTGTACCGGAGGCGCCCCCCAGGGAGCGTCGCTGGTTTCCGCTGCAATGCTGGCGAAGGCCGCAGACAGATTGGCCGTTGCCATCCATGGTGGTGGTGCCGCAGGTGCAGATGCGTCCTCGGCAGCAGGCGTCGGAATAGTCGCTACTTGCACAGGTTGCACCGGCGGCGAGCCCGGCAAAGGCGGCCAGCCGAGCGGAGCATGCGGTTCTAAGGATTCGGTGGAGCGGGGGGCGGTGGTCGGCGGCGGCGGCGCGACTACCAGTTGCTGGGCGATTTCCGGCGCAACCAGATGGTCGTTGCCGTTGAAGACTTCCTTGCAAGCGCCGCAGCGGACCAGGCCGCCGCGCAGTTTGAGCTGATCTTGGGCGACGCGGAATGTCGTCTGGCAGAAGGGACATTGGGTCGCCAGCGCCATCAGCGGACCTCGTCGGGTTCGATGCAGGCCGGAATCATTCCGGCGCTGCCGTATCGGCGATGGACGAAGCCGCGCTGCATGCTTACACCGTCGGCGCGCGGCCGGCCAGGGCGACCCAGCCTTCGTGCTCGGCCCACACGCTCAGTTCCAGGTAGGGTGCGTAAGCGGCGATGACGTCTTGCGCCTGGCGATCGAGCACGCCCGACAACACCAGCGCGCCGCCCGGCGCAACGCGACCGGCCAGCATCGGCGCCATCAGTTGCAGCGGGCCGGCCAGGATGTTGGCGACCACGATGGCGAAGGTCTGGTGTTCGGGATAGTGGCGGACGAAAGCTTCCGGCAGGTAGTAATCGATGTCGCAGGCATTGCGTTCGCCATTGAAGCGCGCCGATTCCAGCGCCTGCGGATCGATGTCGACGCCGATGACTTGCTGTGCGCCGAGTTTCTTGGCGACCAGCGCCAGGATGCCTGAGCCGCAGCCATAGTCGAGCACGGTCGCCGCATTGGCGGCATGCTGCTCCAGCCATTCCATGCACAGCCGTGTGGTTGGATGGCTGCCGGTGCCGAAGGCCAGGCCGGGGTCCAGCTCCAGCACCAGAGCGTCGGGGTCAGGGGCATCGTGCCAGCTTGGCACGACCCAGATGCGTTTGCCGATATGGATGGGTTCGAATTGCGATTGCGTCAGACGCACCCAGTCCTGTTCTTCCACCGACCGCAAGGCGAACGGCAGGGCGAAGTCCAGGCCGATGGCCTTGGCGGCGTCATTGACGATGGTGGCGTGGTCGGCGTCGGTATCGGCCAGGGCGACCACGCGGCTGCGTTCCCACGCCGCTTCGGTCGGCTCCATACCGGGCTCGCCGAACAACGGCTGCTCGGCGACGGTGCCTTCATCGGCGTCTTCCACCGAAACCGACAGCGCGCCCGACTCCATCAAGGCGTCGGAGAGCGCCTCCGCCTGGTCGCGCGTGACTTGAATGACAATTTCGGTCCAGCCCATCGGTTTCTTTGCCTTTACTTCTTTACCGGCTTATCCGCCGGTGGCGCGGTTGGGCGCTCCGACAGCTTGTGCTCGAGATAGTGGATGTTGGTGCCGCCTTCGATGAAGCGGGCATCGACCATCAACTCGCGGTGCAGCGGGATGTTGGTCGAAATGCCTTCGACCACCATTTCCGACAACGCAATCTGCATGCGGCGGATTGCTTGCTCGCGGGTCGAGCCGTAAGAGATCACTTTGCCGACCATGGAGTCATAGTTCGGCGGCACGAAGTAACCGGCGTAAGCGTGCGAATCGACGCGGATGCCAGGACCGCCCGGCACGTGCCATGCGGTCAGGCGACCCGGCGACGGCGTGAACTTGAACGGGTCTTCGGCGTTGATGCGGCACTCGATGGCATGGCCCTTGAGTTCGATGTCGCGCTGGCGATAACGCAGCTTTTCGCCGAAGGCAATGCGGATCTGCTCCTGCACGATGTCGACGCCGGTGATCATCTCGGTGACCGGATGTTCGACCTGCACGCGCGTGTTCATTTCGATGAAGTAGAACTCTTCGTTTTCGTACAGGAACTCGAAGGTGCCGGCGCCGCGGTAGTTCATCTTGCGGCAGGCTTCGGAGCAGCGCTCACCGATCTTCTCAATGATCTTGCGCGGGATGCCCGGCGCCGGCGCTTCTTCGATGACCTTCTGGTGGCGGCGCTGCATCGAGCAGTCGCGCTCGCCCAGCCAGATGGCCTGTTTGTGTTCGTCGGCGAGGATCTGGATTTCCACGTGACGCGGATTTTCCAAGTACTTCTCCATATAGACTTCCGGATTGCCGAATGCTGCGCCGGCTTCCGTCTTGGTCATGGTGACGGCGTTGATCAGCGCTGCCTCGGTATGCACCACGCGCATGCCGCGGCCACCGCCGCCGCCTGCCGCCTTGATGATGACCGGGTAACCGATCTTGCGCGCGATCTGGACGATTTCCTTCGGATTGTCGGGCAAGGCGCCTTCCGAACCCGGCACGCACGGCACGCCGGCGCGGATCATCGCTTGTTTGGCCGACACCTTGTCGCCCATCATGCGGATGTTTTCAGGACGCGGGCCGATGAAGACGAAGCCGGATTTCTCGACGCGCTCGGCGAAATCGGCGTTTTCCGACAGGAAGCCATAGCCCGGATGGATCGCCTGGGCGTCGGTCACTTCGGCGGCGCTGATGATCGCCGGCATGTTCAGGTAGCTGAGTGCGGAAGGGGCCGGGCCGATACAGACCGATTCATCCGCCAGCTTCACGTATTTAGCTTCGCGGTCAGCTTCGGAGTGCACGACCACGGTCTTGATGCCCATTTCACGGCATGCGCGCTGGATACGGAGAGCGATTTCGCCACGGTTGGCGATAAGGATTTTTTCAAACATATGAGGGATGTGCGTCGCCAATAGTCAAGCGTTTACAAACAGATAACCAGATCCGCCCCGGATGGTCGGCGCATCCGCCTGCCGCGATCTTGCGCAGGCAGGCGCGCCGGACATGCATCCGTATTCTGGCAGGATTAGCCGATCACAAACAGTGGTTGACCGAATTCGACCGGTTGGCCGTTTTCAACCAGGATCTGCTTGATCACGCCAGCCTTGTCGGCGTCGATTTCGTTGAGCAGCTTCATTGCTTCGATGATGCAGATGGTCTCGCCTTCCTTGACTTCCTTGCCGACTTCGACGAATGCCGGAGCGCCCGGAGCGGAGGAGCGGTAGAAGGTGCCGACCATCGGCGACTTGACGATGTGGCCTTCCGGTGCGGCGGGCGCGACCGGCGCTGCTGCAGCAACCGGGGCGGCAGGTGTGGCGCCGGCTTGCAGGGTTTGCGGATACGCTGCCTGCGGCTGCATCATCACGACCTGGTTTTGCGGCGTGGCCGAGGACTTGACGATGCGGACCTTGCTCTCGCCTTCAGTCACTTCCAGCTCTTCGATGTCAGATTCCGCGACCAGATCGATCAGGGTTTTGAGTTTCCGTAAATCCATGTGAATTCCTCAGTATTAAATAGGGATATAGCTAGTTGATTGGGCCACCATCGCCTCATGCTTCATGGCGATGCTGATGGAAAAGAGTGGGACGGGATCCTTATGGCTGCAGCAGGTGATCAATCGCCAGCCGGTAACCATCGACGCCGAAGCCGCACAACACGGCCTTGGCGATGCCGGAAAGATAGGAAAAGTGACGGAATTCCTCGCGCTGATGGATATTCGAGATATGCACTTCGACAAAAGGAATGGCCACGCCCGCCAGCGCATCGCGCAATGCCACGCTGGTATGGGTGAGTCCGCCCGGATTGATCACGATGGCGTCCACGCCTTCCTTGCGGGCGGCATGGATGCGGTCGATCAGCGCACCTTCGTGGTTGCTCTGGAAAGCGCTCAGGCGCGCACCGGCTTTGCTCGCTTGCGCGGCCGCGCGCTGCTCGATGTCAGCCAGGGTGGTCGATCCGTAGACTTCAGGCTCCCGCGTGCCCAGCAGATTCAGGTTGGGCCCATTGAGGAGGAGAAGGTTTATTGCCATGGAGATAAAGCTCCGTTTGACGACGATGCGCGCATTTTGCCGTCAAATGCCTTCATTTGGCAAGAAAAACTTTATTTACATGTTTTTGAGGGAGGCGAGGTCGCGGCGCAGCTCATCAAAATTCAGGCGCCCAAGATAGACCTTTTTCAGGTTGCCGTCCAGTCCTACCAAGACCGTGAAGGGAAGCCCGCCGGCCTGATTGCCGAACTGCCGCAGCAGATCGGTGGCGCCGGTGCCGGCAACGTAGAGAGGATAATAGATATGGAATTTTTCCGCAAACTGCGCGATGTTCTCCTGGGAATCGACGCCGATGCCGATGATTTGCACCGGTGCGACTTCAGCCTGCAAGGCCGCCAGTTCCGGCATTTCCTCCACGCAAGGCGCGCACCAGGTGGCCCAGAAATTGATGATCAGCGGCTTGCCTTTCCATTGCGACAAGGCCTGCGGCTTGCCGGCGGCGTCGGGCATGGTCTGCGCGAACAGGTTGGCGACGGCGCGCGCTTCCGGCGTCTGCGGGGTAGGCGGGGTCTGGGCCTGTTTGTGGCTGGTATAGACGCCGACGCCGGCGGCAAGGATCGCAATCAGCACAAACAGCAGGTAATTTCGCTTTTTCATGAGTCTTCTTCCACGATGAGACGTCGAACTGCATCGATATCGGCGCGTTCGGTCCGCGCAGTGCGTTTCCCTGACGTCGTCCGCACACCGCCGCGCAGGTCGTCGACATCATACACGGCCAGGTGCACGCCTTCCGGCGCCCGGCCTTTTTGCGGCAGCAGGAAGCTCAGCGTCTCGACCACCGCCTGGCCGCGCTTGAAATGATTGCTTTCGCTGACTTCGAAGTTGACGTTCTTGTTCAGCAGGTAAATTTCGACGTCCTTGGCGCTGGACGTAAATAATTGCAAATGGATGTCCGAATGCTCGCCTGCGGTGCCGTTGAGCACGGCCCCGGTCAAGTAAGGATTAAAGCGAGAGAGTTCCTCCATCACCTGCACCGCCAGTTGTCGCAAGTGCAACAGTCGCGCCGGCTGGGTGTCGCCGAAGAATAATTCGTTATAGGCGCGCACTTCGTCTTCGATCTGCGCGTTATCGGGCAGGATCTCGCCGCGCGCCTTGGCGTCGCCCAGGATTTGGCGTGCCGCCTTGCGCTTGGCGCTGGCGTAATCGGCGCCGTCCTCGGCAATCATGCGGGCGGCTGCCGCGGCAATTTCCGCGCGTAGAAGTTCGATGTCGGTTTGATGCATGGCCGCAATAATAACCCGAGGTCGCAGATATCGCGTCGAGCCTTGCCCGCTCAGGTAAAATCTCGGGATTCCTTATCAAGATTCACTATGCACATTCACATCCTCGGCATTTGCGGCACTTTCATGGGCGGTCTGGCGGTTCTGGCGAAAGAGGCCGGCCACAAGGTCACCGGCTGCGACGCCAATGTTTACCCGCCGATGAGCACCCAGCTGGAGGCGCAAGGCATCGAGCTGATCCAGGGGTTTGATCCCGAGCAGGTCCAGTTGCAACCCGACCTGTTCGTCATCGGCAACGTAGTCTCGCGCGGCAATCCGCTCATGGAGGAAATCCTCAACCGCGGCCTGCCTTACGTATCCGGCCCGGAATGGATGGGCAACCACATCCTGCGCGACAAATGGGTGCTGGCTGTGGCCGGCACGCACGGCAAGACCACCACTTCGGCCATGCTGGCCTGGATCCTTGAAGACGCCGGTTATGCGCCGGGCTTCCTGATCGGCGGCGTGCCGATGAACTTCGGCATTTCCGCGCGCTTGTCCGGCGTCAAGAATGGCAAGAAGGCGGATTCCGTCTTCTTTGTCATCGAAGCCGACGAGTACGATACGGCCTTTTTCGACAAGCGCAGCAAGTTCGTGCACTACCACGCCAGGACAGCGATCCTGAACAACCTGGAATACGATCACGCCGACATCTTTCCCGATCTGGCGGCGATCGAAACCCAATTCCACCATCTGGTGCGCACCGTGCCCGGCATTGGTCGACTGGTCGTCAACGGCCGCGAGCCGGCGCTGGAGCGCGTGATTGAGCGCGGCTGCTGGAGCGAGCACGAGAATTTCGGCGTGGCAGCCGGCCAAACCGGCTGGTCGCTCGCCACGCATGACGACGGCAGCTTCGACATCGGCTTCAACGGCGTGCCGCAGGGCACCGTCAACTGGTCGCTGACCGGCGAACACAACCGCATGAATGCGCTGGCGGCAATCGCCGCCGCGCGCCACGTGGGCGTGCCGGCAGCGCAGGCGATCGCCGCGCTGGAAAAATTTGAAAACGTCAAACGCCGCATGGAGTTGCGCGGCACCGTCAACGGCATCGCCGTCTACGATGACTTTGCCCACCATCCGACCGCGATTGCCACCACGGTGGCCGGTTTGCGCAAGAAGATCGGCAAGGATGGCGGCGAGCGCATCCTCGCCGTGCTCGAGCCGCGTTCCAACACCATGAAGCTGGGCACCATGAAAGAGGCCCTGCCGGCCAGCCTGGCGGATGCCGACCTGGTGTTCGGCTACGGCGCCAAGGGCACGGGCAAGGAAGCCCTGGGGTGGGACCTGGCGCAAGCGCTGTCGCCGTTGGGCGAGAAGGCCGGCGCCTTCGACGACCTCGGTGCGCTGGTGCAGGCCATCAGGCAGGCTGCGCGTTCGGGCGACCACGTCCTGGTCATGAGCAACGGCGGTTTCGGCGGCGTCCATCAGAAGCTGCTGGACGCATTGGCATGATTTTGTATCTGCACGGCTTTCGTTCGTCGCCGCATTCCTTCAAGGCGCGCCACATGGCCGAGCGCTTGCAGGCGCTTGGACGCGCCAATGAATACTATTGTCCGCAACTGCCGGCTTCGCCCGCCGAGGCGATCCGGCTGGCGCTGGACTACGCTGAACAATTCCCGTCGGAACAACTGACCGTGATCGGCTCGTCGCTGGGTGGTTTTTACGCGACGTGGCTGGCCGAGCATCTGGGCTGCCGCGCCGTGTTGCTCAACCCGGCAGTCAAGCCGCCGCGCGATCTGGAGTCCTATGTCGGCGTGACCACGCATTATCATTCCGACGAGCCGTTCGAGTTCAAGCATGCCTATATCGACGAATTGCGCGCGCTCACCGTGGAAAAAATCACCCGGCCCGAACGTTATTTCCTGATCGCCGCCACCGGCGACGAGGTGCTGGACTGGCGCGAGATGGTGGCGCATTACCCCGGCGCACGGCAGACCGTGATCCAGGGCAGCGACCATGGCATCGCCGAATTCGCCGACTATGCCGACAGCGTGCTGGCGTTTTGCGGCATCTCGCCTGATGCATCGAACGCCTTGCAAGACGGCGGCAAGGCGCTAAGCTGATGATGAAGAAGACCCACGCGCATTGGTTCGACCATGCCAATGCGCTGCAACCGGCGCCGCTGCTACGCGCATGGCTGACCGATCCCGGTTCGATGACGTTCAAGCTGCGCGCACGCTGCAATGAATTGCGCGTGCTGCGCCTGCGTCAGCGCCCCGGCAATGCGCAAGCCGACGAGGCCGGATTTCTCGGCTTGGCGACATCGCGCCAGCCGGTCGAAGAGCGCGACGTGATTCTGTATTGCGACGGGGAACCGGTGATCTTCGGGCATACGGTGACGCCGCTGGCGTCGGCCTCGGCGTGGCCGTTCTTTCGCCACCTCGGCGTACGGCCGCTGGGCGCCAGCCTGTTTTCCGATCCGCTGGTCACGCGTGCGCCGCTGCAGTACGCGCGCCTGCATGCCAATCATCCGCTGGTGCGCCGCATCGGCACCGTGATTGATCTTCATTCCAAGTTGCCGCCCCAGCTCCCGCTGTATGCGCGCCGCTCCCTGTTCCGTCGCCACGGCAGCGTCATGCTGGTGACCGATGTTTTTTTACCCGCCCTCAGCAAACTGATGGCATTGAATACGCAAGCAAGCACCCGATGAATTTATTTTTTGAAGAATCCGGCGATTTCAAGGCTGGCGCCGTGCTGTCGCAGCAAGGCGAGGCCTACCAGGTCGAAATGGCTTCCGGCAAGCGCACCAAGGTCAAGTCCAAGGACGTGATGCTGCAATTCGCATCGCCGGCCCCGGCCAAGTTGCTGGAAGATGCGCAGGTCGTCGCGCAGGACGTCGACCTCGATTTCCTGTGGGAAGTCGCAGGTGAAGACGAGTTCGGTTTTGCTGAACTGGGCGCCGAATATTTCGGCCACGCGCCGCTGCCGCACGAAGCGGCCGGCCTGCTGCTGCGCCTGCATTCGGCGCCGATTTATTTTTACAAGAAGGGCAAGGGCCGCTACAAGGCGGCGCCGCTGGCTTCGCTGCAGGCGGCCCAGGCCGGTCTGGAAAAGAAGAAGCAGCAGGCGTTGGTGCAGGCGCAGTACGTCGACGAGTTGAAGGCCGGCAAGTTGCCCGATGCGTTCAAGCCGCTGGCGTTGACCTTGCTGTTCCGTCCCGACAAGAACAGCATCGAATTCAAGGCGCTCGACGCTGCCTGCAAGGAATTGCAGACCACGCCTCAGCGTCTCATGCTGCAAACCGGCGGGCTCGCTTCGCCCAAGGATTTGCATTACGCCAAATTCCTGTTCGAGTTCTTCCCGAAAGGCAGTGGCTTCCCTGAAGTGACGATCCCGGCCGTGCCGAAAGATCTGCCGCTGGCCGACGTGCAGGCGTTCTCGATCGACGACGTCACCACGACCGAAATCGACGACGCGCTGTCGGTGGTCAGGCTGGCCGACGGCAACGTCCGCGTCGGCATCCACATCGCCGCGCCCGGCCTCGGCATCCAGCGCGACGACGCGCTGGACGCGATCGCGCGCCAACGCATGTCGACCGTCTACATGCCGGGCGAAAAGATCACCATGCTGCCCGACGTGCTGGTCGAAGCCTTCACGCTCGACGAAGGCAAAAACTGCCCGGCGCTGTCGCTGTACGCCACGCTCAATCCGGTCGACTGGTCGGTGATCTCGACCGAAACGCGCGCGGAGATCGTGCCGATTTCCGCCAACCTGCGCCACAACGATCTCGATGCGCTGGTCACCGAAGAAGCGTTGGCGAACAACAGTGGCGAATATCCGCACAAGGACGACATCACGTTGCTGTGGCAATGGGTGCAGGTGCTGGAACAGGGTCGCATGGCCAAGCGCGAAAGTTTCGGCCTGCGCCCGGAACAGAATAACCGCGTCGATTTCAATTTCTACGTCGACCACGACGTCGTCACCATCACGCGCCGCAAGCGCGGCGCGCCGCTCGACAAGATCGTCGCCGAGCTGATGATCTTCGCCAACAGCACCTGGGGCAAGTTCATGGCCGACCACGGCGTGCCGGGCATCTACCGCGCACAGGGTGGCGGAGCCGGTGGCTGGGCCGCCAAGATGCAGGTGCGCATGGTCACGCACGCCGCGCCGCATCAAGGCCTGGGCGTCGACCAATATGCGTGGAGCACCTCGCCGCTGCGCCGCTATACCGACCTGGTCAATCAGTGGCAAATCCTGGCGTGTCTCGAACATGGCGTGACTGCACCGCTGGCGGCGCCGTTCAAGCCACGCGACGCCGATCTTTTCGCCATCGTTTCCGCATTCGATTCTGCCTACTCCGGCTATGCCGACTTCCAGTCCGGCATGGAACGCTACTGGTGCCTGCGCTGGCTGGCGCAGGAGCAGGCGCGCCAGGTCGACGCCGTCGTGCTCAAGGACGAAATCCTGCGCCTGGTGGACATCCCGCTGGTGATTCGTTTGCCCGGCATGCCGCAGGTGGCGCGAGGCCTGCAGGTCAAACTGGATCTGCTGCGCTGGGATGAAGTCGACCTCACCGTGGAAGCGCGCCTGCTGGAAATCCCGGCTGCGCAACCGGCCGCCGAGGCGCAGCAAATGGACGACGAGGAAGAAGCAATGCTCGACGGCATGGAGAATGCTGCCGACGACGCCGACGAGCGTGTTGCAGATGAGGCCGATGAAGCCGAACCAGTCGGCGGCGACCAAACCGCAGGCACGCCTTCCGCTGCGGAATGAGCCGGTCTTTGTCGTAAAATCGCGTTTTATTCTGGTTCATGCGCCTGTGAAATTTTTTGCTGAAAACCGCTTCCTGACCATCGCCCTCGCCGGGTCCGTGCTGGTGCACGCGGCCTTGCTGGCGGTGCGGTTTGCCGCACCGGACGCGTTCCGTCTCAAGCCGGCCGATCCCGGGCTGGAGGTGATCCTGGTCAACGCCAAGCACGACAAGGCGCCAGTCAAGGCCGACGCCATCGCGCAGGCCAACCTCGACGGCGGCGGCAACGCCAACCAGGGGCGCGCCAAGTCGCCCCTGCCGGACATGCGCAAGGTCGAGACCGGTGACAGCGTCAAGGCGGCACAGCGCAAGGTGGCCGAGCTCGAAGCGCAGCAGCAGAAAATCCTGGCGCAGATGAACAAGAACGCGCCCGTGGTTGCCACGCCCGAGCGCGAGCCGCACAAGGAAGTCCAGCCGCAGCTGAACGCCAAGGACCTGCTCGACACCGCCAAGGCGGTCGCGCGCATGGAGGCCGAGGTCGCCAAGAACATTGAGGAGTACAACAAGCGGCCGAAGAAGACCCAGATCACGGCGCGCACCCGTGAAGCCGGCTACGCGATGTACTACAAGGCGCTGCAGGAAAAGATCGAGAAGATCGGCACGCTGAACTTCCCGCAGAAGGACGGCAAGAAGCTGTACGGCGAACTGGTGATTTATATTCCGGTGTACCAGGATGGCAGCATTTACGACAAGGAAGGCGGCGTGCGCGTCGAACGCAGTTCCGGCAACCTCGCGCTGGACGCGGCGGCGCTGACGATCGTGCGGCGCTCGGCGCCGTTCGGCCGCTTCCCCGACAACATGCGCACCACCGGCGGCAAGGACGACATCTGGGAAGTCATCACCCGCTTCCGCTTCACGCGTGACGAGACGCTGCAGACCGACCTGAGCAGTTCCAACTAAGAACACGAGAAGGCAGGTAACTCCATGGATGCATACGTCGTCATCGGCAATCCGATTGCCCATAGCAAATCGCCCGAAATCCATGCGCAGTTCGCTGCGCAGACCGGCCAGCAACTGAGCTACGAGCGCCTGCTGGCGCCGCTGCAAGGTTTCAAGGCGGCGGTCAAGGTGTTCATCGCCAATGGTGGCAAGGGCGCCAATGTCACGGTGCCGTTCAAGCTGGACGCCCATGCGCTGGCAGATCGCCTGACCGAGCGCGCGCGGCTGGCCGGCGCGGTCAACACACTCAAATTCGAAGGCGGCGTGATTCTCGGCGATAACACCGACGGCGCCGGGCTGGTGGCCGACATCGTGCACAACGCCGGCGTCTCGCTGGCCGCCAAGCGGGTGTTGCTGCTGGGCGCCGGCGGCGCGGCGCGCGGCGCGCTGTTGCCGTTACTGGAGCAGCAACCGGCTGCGCTGACCATCGCCAATCGCACCCCCGCCAAGGCGCAGGAACTGGCCAGGCAATTCGTCGAATTCGGCAAGCTTGAGGCGACCGAATTCACTGCCTTGCAAGGCAGTTTCGATGTCATCATCAACGCCACTTCCGCCAGCCTTGACGCCGACGTGCCGCCGCTGCCGGCGGGCGTGTTTTCCGGCGCCACGCTGGCCTACGACATGATGTATGGCAAGCAGCCCACGGTGTTCATGGAGTTTGCCCATCGCCACGGCGCGGTCACGCGCGACGGCCTCGGCATGCTGGTCGAGCAGGCAGCCGAAGCCTTCCTGCTGTGGCGCGGCGTGCGGCCGGAAACCGCCGAGGTTTTCAGCGCGTTGCGCCGGCAGCTCAGCCAATAGGAAAATGACGCCGCTGCCTGTTGCTTGCGCTTGCAGCTTTGCCCGCCACCGACTACGCTTGTGCGCATCACGCCAACACTCAGATAACAACATCAGAAAATGAAGCTCCTGCGCAAGCTGTTCCTGTGGCTGATCGTATTGCCGGTCACCTTGCTGTTCCTGCTGCAACTGTATTTCTTCGTGCAGATATGGTGGTGGGTCGACCACAATCCCGAATCCACCAGCTTCATGCGGCAGCAATTGTCGCTGCTGCAGGAAAAGAATCCCAAGGCGCAACTGCAATTCAAGTGGGTGCCGTACAACCGCATTTCCAACAACCTCAAGCGCGCCATCATCGCGTCGGAGGATTCCAACTTCTCCGAGCATGAAGGCGTGGACTGGGATGCGCTGCAAAAAGCGTACGAAAAAAACACCAAGAAGGGCAAGGTGGTGGCCGGCGGCTCGACCATCACCCAACAGCTCGCCAAGAACCTGTTCCTGTCGGGCGAGCGCAGCTACCTGCGCAAGGCGCAGGAATTCATCATCACCTACATGCTTGAGTTCCTGATGGACAAGCAGCGCATCTTCGAGATCTACCTCAACGTCGTGGAGTGGGGCAATGGCGTCTTCGGCGCCGAAGCTGCTTCGCTGCATTATTACGGCAGCAGCGCCGCCAATCTCGGACCGAGCCAGGCAGCCCGGCTGGCGGTGATGCTGCCGCGGCCGCGCTTCTATGACAAGAATCCAGGCTCGGCCTACCTCGCCAACCGCACCGGCCTGATTTTACGGCGCATGAACGCGGCCGAACTGCCGCCGGCCAAGCCGGTCGAAAAACCTGCCGCCAAGCCTGTCGCCAAGCCGCCTGCGAAGAAATAGGGCGTCCCCGGGCTGCGGCAGCAGGAACGTGCTTGCCTGGCGTTGAGCGAAAACGTACACTTGCGTTCGTTTCGCGGGCGGCCCCGCCGCGGGGCATGTCGAATCTGCAACCTTCTGCAACTTTCTGCAACCCCGGCCGGCCCGGCGTCCTCAGCCGTCTTGTCCTGACAGTGAGATCACATGATTAATGTTTTTGTTTTGCAGAACGGTCGACTGAACCAGGTCAACATCGACAGCCGCAGCGATCTGGAAACCATCGCGCCGGTCTGGGTCGACCTGACCGAGCCGACCGACGACGAGCGCGACTGGGTCAAGAGCATCTATGGCGTGACGCTGCCCGACGAAGACGAATTCAGCGACATCGAAGCATCGGCTCGTTATTTCGAAGCCGAGAACGGCGACCTGCACCTGCGCACCGATTTCCTGTTCGAGGGCGACGACGATACCTCGGCCACCATGACGGTAGCCTTCATCCTGGCGCGCAACATCCTGTTTTCCATGCATGCCGAAGACTTGCCGGTGTTCCGCCTGGTGCGCATGCGCGCCCGTTCGCGCCCCGGTTCGATCGGCGACTACCGTGACGTGCTGCTGGATTTGTATGAAACCGACGCCGAGTATTCGGCCGACGCGCTCGAAGGGATCTACCAAAAGCTCGAGACGGTCAGCCACAGCGTGCTCAAGAAAAGCCTGTCCGACCAGGCCGCCGCCGAAGTGCTCAACGCCATCGCCCACGAAGAAGACTTGAACGGCCGCATCCGCCGCAACATGATGGATACGCGCCGCGCGGTCAGCTTCCTGATGCGCGGTCGCCTGCTCAGCTCGGACCAGTTCGAAGATGCGCGCCAGATCCTGCGCGACATCGAATCGCTGGACGGCCACACCGCCTTCCTGTTCGACAAGATCAACTTCCTGATGGACGCCACCGTCGGTTTCATCAACATCAACCAGAACAAGATCATCAAGATCTTCTCGGTTGCCTCGGTCGCCTTCCTGCCGCCGACATTGATTGCCAGCATCTACGGCATGAACTTCGACTGGATGCCGGAACTGCACTGGGGTGGCGGCTATCCGCTGGCGATTGCGATGATGATCGCGTCGGCGATCGCGCCATTCTGGTATTTCCGTCGACGCGGCTGGTTGAACTGACTCCCTTCTTCAGGGCAGCGTATTGAGGGTCTTCCAGCTGCCCTGTTCGGCGCGGTATAAGGTGTACGGCGGTGCCGTCAGGCTGCCGTCGGCGGCAAACGAGATGCTCCCGGACAAGCCGTTGAATTTCATCTGATGCAAGATCGGCGAGAGCAGGCGCGGATTGGTCGCGCCGGCACGCTTCATGGCTTCCACCAGCATGTCCACCGCGTCGTAAGCGAACCAGGTCTGCGGGATCAGCGGCGACGTGTACCTCTCCCGATAAGCCTGTTCCAGTCGTTTGAAGTTCTGCACCTTCTCCACCGGATTGCCATTGACCAGCACCAGCGTGCCTTCCGGGTATTCCTCGGTCTTGCGGGGAAAAAGCGGATTGATGGCGCCGCCGGCCAGCAACAGCCGGGTTTGCAAGCCCAACTGGCGCAAGCGTGCGGCAAAGGCGTTGGTCTGCGGCGCCACGCCCGCGAAGAACACCAGGTCGGCGCCGCTGCTGGTGACCTTGGCGATGGCTGCGTTGAAGTCCGAACTCTTGGCGTTGATTTTTTCACTTTCCACGATCTGGCCTCCCTGGCGCGACACGGCAGTCAAGAAGCCGCGCGCGAGCGCCTTGCCCAGCAGGGTGTCGTTGTCGATCAGCATGATGCGCTTGGCGCGCAGCACCTTGATGGCGGTTTCCGCCAGGTATTGCGCGGTGTACTCACTGTGGCCGAGCAGCTGGAACACGGTTGAATAGCCGAGCTGAGTGAATTCGCGTCCGGCCGCAGTGGGCGACAGTTGCGGCACGCCGGCCTCGTTGTAGATTTTGGCTGCGGCGATGCTGGCGTCGGTGGTGAGATGGCCTACCACACCGACTACGCCCGCGGCGACGGCCGCGCGAGCATTGATGACTGCAAGGTTGAGGTCGTTCTTGTCGTCAGCCAGGAATAACTTCAGCCGGACGTCTTTGTCGCCAATGCGCAAGCCTTGCGCATTGATCCGGTCAACCGCGAATTGGGCTGCGTCGCGGGTGCTTTCGCCACGCGGGATCGTCAGGGGGCCGATGACACCGATCAGCACGGTCTGGGAGATTGCCTCCACGGGTGCCGCCTCTATCGTGGCCGCCATGACGGTACCAGCTGCAACACCCCAACAAATCAAAAGCGTGCGACGCATCGAAACTCCCGGGGAATGCTGACCGAACAATGATCTTGCATCCGGAACCTACCGTTCATGTCGCAGAGGAGACGGGCTTTAGCGGTGTTCTTCAGGGTTTCCGGCTTGTCCCGCGGAAAGATTGTGCGAAGCCCGCCGGAGTCCTTCCTGCGGGGAATGTCTGACAAGGATTTGAGCACTTCTCCGATGTTGCAGCCCGGCATGCCGATCAACAATACCCCTACACAGCCACGCCTCATGCGAGCTTCCCAACAGCAAGACACTCCAAGGACTTCGGCAATGAAACATCATTACATTTCCCTGCTCGCCATCGGCTTGAGCATGCTGGCCCTCCTGAACGGTTGCGCCGGCCCCGATTACCGTTCGCAACCCAACAACGCAGGCGCCCCGCCGCCTGCGTATTCCTACAACAGCACCGGCGTCATCGAGGCAATTGATGTCGCACATGAAAACAGCAGCGGCGTCGGCGGTACCCTGGTCGGCGGCGCGGTCGGCGGCTTGCTGGGCAACCAGATCGGCAGCGGTTCCGGCCGCACGGCGGCAACCGTCGCTGGTGCGGTCGGCGGCGCCGTGGTGGGAAATCAGGTACAGAAGAATCACGGCGGACGCGAGGTCTACAACATCCGCGTGCGCATGAACGACGGTTCTACCCAGACCTTCGCGCAGGACAGTGCCGGCGATTTGCGCATCGGCGATCGCGTGCGCCTCGACGGCGGCCGGGTTTACCGGTATTGATTAAATCCAGCGCGGTGAACTACTGCGCCGGATAAAGACCGCCCAGCACGCGCAGACCGCGCGCGCCGGTGACGGCAGGCAGATTGCCCGGCAGGCGAAGGCAAAAGCGTTGCGCCAGCCAGGCAAAAGCCAAGGCCTCCACATGATTGGGCGCCACCCCCAGCACTTCCGTCGACATGACCGGAACCGGGCGCCCTCCGCCGGCCTGCAAGGCTTGCGCCAGCAACGCCAGCAAATACCCGTTGTAAGCGCCGCCGCCGCAGACATAGACCGCTGCGGCGGCGGGTGCGTGCGCGACGATGGCGTCGGCGATCGTGGTTGCGGTGAAGGCGGTCAGGGTCGCCTGCACATCGGTCGGCGGCAGCTGCCTGAAGCCTTGCAGGCGGGTCTCGAGCCAATCGCCATGGAACAGGTCGCGGCCGGTGCTCTTGGGCGGCGGCAATGCGAAGTAGGCATCGCTGCGCAAGGCCGCGAGCAGGGCCGCATCCACTTTTCCGGAGGCGCCCCAGGCACCGTCGGCGTCATAGCTTCGGCCTTGGTGGCGCGCGATCCAGGCATCCATCAATACATTGCCGGGACCTGTGTCAAAGCCTGACGTGGCGGCTTGCTTGCCGGCCGGCAGGATGCTGATATTACTGATACCGCCGATGTTGAGCGCCACGCGCATGTCGTCGTCGCTGCCGAACACCGCCTGGTGGAAGGCCGGCACCAGCGGCGCGCCCTGGCCGCCGGCGGCGACGTCGCGGCTGCGGAAATCGGCGATGACGTCGATGCCGCAGAGTTCGGCCAGCAGGCTGGGATTGTTGGTCTGGCGTGTATAGCCGAGTTCGGGGCGATGGCGGATGGTTTGTCCGTGTACCCCGACGGCGCGGATATAGGCTGCCGGGATCGCGCTCTTTTCGAGCAGTTGCGCCACGCATTGCGCATAGTGATTGGCCAACTGGTTGGCCGCCAGCGCTTCGCGCTGCAATTCATTTTCGCCGTTGGCCTGCAGGGCCATCAGGGCTGCGCGCAAATCTTCGGGAAACGGCACGTAGGCAGTCGCCAGTGTCGCCATCGGCTGGCCGTCGTCGGGCAGCGAGGCCAGCACGCCGTCGACGCCGTCCAGGCTGGTGCCTGACATCAGGCCGATGTACAGGGAAGAGGAGGCGGAGCGCTGCGGAGAGGAGAGTTCGGCGGACATAAAAAAACCGGTGATGGAATCGCCTTGATTTTACAGCGATTCGACCACCGGCTTTGAACCCGCGAGGAAGCGTTTAGCGCGACGCCAGTGTCACGCTACCGGCTTCGCCAGCCGGACGCAGCAGCGACAGGCGGCGATTCATGTCGGTCGAGACCGCGCGGAAGCGTGCCAGTTGGCCGCCGTTCAATGGTTGGGCATTCGGCACGTCGACCGACAGCGGATTGCGCGGCACGTTGCTGACGCGGAACTCGTAATGCAGATGGGGGCCTGTAGCCCAGCCGGTCATGCCGACGAAGCCGATGACTTCACCCTGGCTGATCTTGTCGCCCTTGCGCAGGCCGGTGGCGAAGCGGCTCATGTGACCGTAAGCGGTGGAGTAATTGTTCCAGTGCTTGATCACGACGATGTTGCCGTAGCCGTTTTGCTTGCCGACGAAGTCGACCACGCCGTCGCCAGAGGCATGGATAGGGGTGCCGGTCGGCGCGGCAAAGTCGACGCCGGTGTGCTGCTTCCAGATGCCGAGGATAGGGTGCACGCGCATCGAGAAGCCGGACGAAATACGTGTGAAGGCCAGCGGCGACTTGAGGAAGGCTTTCTTCAGCGACTTGCCGTCGAACGAGTAATAGCCGCCGCCGATCTTGCTGCCCGGTTCATCGAACCAGACCGCCTGATAGGTATTGCCGGCGTTGCTGAATTCACCCGCCAGCACGCGGCCGGTGCGCACCGGTTCGCCGTTGTTGTAGAAGGTTTCATAGACTACGTTGAAGCGGTCGCCGCGGCGCAGGTCGGAGGCGAAGTTGATGTTGGTGGAGAACATGTCGACCAGTTGCGTGGCGACGCTGTCCGGGATCTGCGCATTGTCGGTCGCCGCGAACAGCGACGAGCGGATCTGGCCGGAGCGCATCTCCACGCGGCGTTCCAACACGGCCGGCGCGGTACTGGCCTTGAACGTGTTGCCGCTGCGTTCGATCACGAGATTGTTGACCGCTTGACCGTCGCGGCCGTCGCTCAGCGTCGCCGTCAGCTGTTGCAGCTCGCCGTCTTCGGACGTACGCGCCATCACGCGCTTGCCGGCGCGCAACTGCATGACCGCACGGGCCAGGGTGTCGGACTTGATGAAGTTGGCGGCGGCTTCGTCGTCCACGCCCAGGCGTGTCAGCAAGCTTGCCAGCGTGTCGCCGGACCGGACTTTTTCTTCGTTGACGTAAAACTCTTCGCGGTCTTCCAGTTGCGCGATCTGCTGTTGCAAATCAGGCAAGGCCAGGTCCTTGACGATGGCGTGGACCGGCGCATCGGAGGTGTCCGGCTCAGCCGGGGCGAAGCCGGCGGCGCCGATCGTGAAGGCGCCGAGGAACAGGGCGCCGGCGGACAGGATCTTGGTCTTGCGGGAAGAGCCGTGGAATTTCTCTTGGCAGAAGAGATGGGTGGTGCGGTACAGGGAAGCGGCGCGCGCGAATTTATCTTTAGGGAACATGCAATACGTTAAAATCTACCGTTTACGCTTGTTCCGAATCCAGTTGCAGGATGGCAATGAAGTTGGCGGATCGTTCCGCGCTGCCGGTATGGTGAAACACGTACCGGCCAACCAGGTTGCCATTCAACCGCAAGCATCGTCAATGACTCCCCGATGACGCACGCTTTTTACAGATTCTCGACAGGCGATGAATGCTAAATTCTCTGCTGATTGCGCTTCTAGATGGCGTGCGGCAGAAAGACGAAAGCGCGATTATAGCAAAGCGTCAATCCGGTACTGTCCTACAAAAGCCTATTTTTTAGTTATATCAATGAACGCCGAACAGCCTACCTCCCAAGCCCCCCAAGCCCCGCTGCCCCTGTCCGATAAAGTCCAGGAAGCACTGGCCATCACCAAGCGCGGCGTCGACGAATTGCTCATCGAAAGCGAATTTGCGCAAAAACTGGCGCGTGCCGAAAAAAGCGGCCAGCCGCTGCGCATCAAGCTGGGCCTGGATCCGACTGCGCCCGACCTGCATCTGGGGCACACCGTGGTCCTGAACAAGATGCGCCAGTTGCAGGATCTCGGTCACAACGTGATCTTCCTGATCGGCGATTTCACGTCGATGATCGGCGACCCGTCCGGGCGCAACGCGACCCGTCCGCCGCTGACGCGCGAGCAAATCGAAGTCAACGCCAAGACCTATTTCGCCCAGGCCAGCCTGGTGCTGGATGCGGCCAGGACCGAAATTCGTTACAACTCCGAATGGTGCGACCCACTGGGCAGCCGCGGCATGATCCAGCTGGCCTCGCGTTACACGGTGGCGCGCATGATGGAACGCGACGACTTCACCAAGCGTTTCAAGGAAGGCACGCCGATTTCGGTGCATGAATTCCTGTATCCGCTGATGCAGGGCTACGACTCGGTCGCGCTGAAGTCCGACCTTGAACTGGGCGGTACCGACCAGAAGTTCAACCTGTTGGTGGGACGCGAGCTGCAAAAGGATTTCGGCCAGGAGCCGCAATGCATCCTGACCATGCCGCTGCTGGAAGGCCTGGACGGCGTCGACAAGATGTCCAAGTCCAAGAACAACTACATCGGCATCACCGAACCGGCCAACACCATGTTCGCCAAGGTGATGAGCATTTCCGACGTGATGATGTGGCGCTACTACGAACTGCTGTCGTTCCGCTCGATAGCGGATATTGCCGGCTTCAGGGCCGAGGTCGCCGCCGGCAAGAATCCGCGCGACATCAAGGTGGCGCTGGCGCAGGAAATCGTGACGCGTTTCCACTCGCAACAGGCGGCTGAAGATGCGCTGGCCGATTTCGTCAATCGTTCCAAGGGCGGCATTCCGGACGACGTTCCTGAAGTGAACCTGAGCGGTGCGCCACTGGGCATCGGTCAATTGCTCAAGCAGACCAACCTGTGCGCATCGACTTCGGAGGCTCTGCGCATGGTGGAGCAGGGCGGCGTGCGCATCGACGGCACCGTGATCAGCGACAAGGGCCTCAAGGTCGAGGCCGGTGTGTTCGTGGTGCAGGTCGGCAAGCGCAAGTTCGCCCGCGTTACCTTGTCATAATGGGAATGACGGCGACGGTGGCAGCGTCATGATCGGATTGTTGCAACGAGTCCGCAAAGCTGATGTCGTAGTGGAAGGCGAGCAAGTCGGCGCCATCGGCCCCGGGCTGATGGTGCTGGTCTGCGCCGAACGCGGCGACACCGCGAGGGAAGCAGATGCGTTGCTGACCAAGCTGTTGTCCTATCGCGTGTTTGCCGACGACGCCGGCAAGATGAATCGCAGCGTGACCGACGTGCAGGGCGGCTTGCTGCTGGTGCCGCAGTTCACGCTGGCGGCCGATACCCGCTCCGGCACGCGGCCCTCCTTTACGCCGGCTGCACCGCCGGCGGAAGGCCGGCAACTGTTCGATCATTTCGTGGCGCAGGCGAAACTGCGACACGGCGTGGTCGAGACCGGCCGTTTCGGCGCCGACATGCAAGTCTCGCTGACCAATGACGGGCCCGTCACTTTCTGGCTGCAGGTGGGTAGCAAATGAGGCTGGCGACGGCCTGACGAATTTCCATGGCACGCATTCGTATTTAATAGCAGGTTGATTTTCAAAGGAGAGCACACATGAAACTCTGGAGCGATTCTTTTCAGGACGGCGCTGTCATTCCGGGCGAATTCGCCTTTGCCGTGTCCGACCCCAAAAACCACGTAGCCCTGTCGTCCAACAAAAACCCGCACCTGGCCTGGAGCGACCTGCCTCCCGGGACCAAGTCGCTGGTGCTGGTGGTCCACGACCCTGACGTGCCGTCGCGCGGCGACGACGTCAACCAGGAAGGCAAGACCGTGCCGGCCGATCTGCCGCGCGTCGATTTCTTCCACTGGACGCTGGTCGATATTCCGGCCGGCATCACCGAACTGGCCGCAGGGCAATTCAGCGGCGCCGTCACCACGCGCGGCAAGGCAGGTCCGGCGATTCCCGGCGACCCGTTGTCGGGCGCGCGCCACGGTCTTAACGATTACACCAGCTGGTTTGCGGGCGACGGCGACATGAGCGGCGACTACTTCGGCTACGACGGCCCCTGCCCGCCGTGGAACGATGCGATCGCGCACCGTTACGTCTTCACGCTGTACGCCATCGACCAGGAGCAACTGACCGTCACCGGCAAGTTCACCGGCACCGACGTGCACAACGCACTGCAAGGCCATGTGCTGGCCCAGGCAGCCCTCACCGGAACGTATTCGCTCAATCCCGACGTGATCAGGTAAGACCGCCATGACCGCCACGACTGACATTCTGCTGATCCGCCACGGTGAAACCGACTGGAACGTCGACAAACGCCTGCAAGGCCATATCGATATTCCGCTCAACGCAGAAGGGCGGCGGCAGGCGGCAGCGCTGGGTCGGGCGCTCGGCAACGAGCCGCTCGATGCGATCTACGCCAGCGACCTGCAACGCGCGCGCGACACGGCGCAGGCGATTGCCGCCGTCCAGGACAAGAGCGTGCACATCGACGAAGCCTTGCGCGAGCGCTGCTACGGCGGCTTCGAAGGCTTGCAGCATCACGACATCGCGCAACGCTACCCGCAAGACTATGCCGCCTGGAAAGCACGCGAACTCGATGCACGCTATCCCGCCGGCGAACGCATCGCCGAAACCATGCGCGAGTTCTCGGAGCGCGCCGTCGGCGCGGTTACGCGCCTGATCCGCCACAGCGACAGCCGGCAGCACCGCAAGATCGCCATCGTCACCCACGGCGGCGTGCTCGAATGCATCTATCGCTGGTCGCGCCAGACCGGATTTGCGCACGCCCGCGATTTCGACATCTTCAATGCCGGCATCAACCGCATGCAGTGGGACGGCGAGCATCTGCACATCGCGCAATGGGCCGACGTCGCCCATTTGTCGGCCGAGGTGCTGGACGAAGTGGATCGCTGACGCTGCTTCGCTTCGTTCCGTCCGGCGCGATACGACGCCAGGAGGCAATTCTTGTCGCTTCGGCAACGTGTTGTCGCCGCTGCGCTGCAAGACCGATTCTTGTTGGGGCGCGGGGCCAATCGCGCTAAAATAGCGCCCTTCCCCAGCAACCACACGACCGCACCGTCCAACGACCTGTGAATATCGGCCCGCATTCCCTGCGCAATAACGTTTTCGTCGCCCCGATGGCCGGTGTGACGGATCGACCTTTCCGCCAGTTGTGCAAGCAACTGGGCGCGGGTTACGCCGTGTCGGAAATGGCAGCCTCGGATCCGCGTCTGTGGCAAAGCGAGAAGACCTCCCGTCGCACCAACCACGACGGTGAGATGGAACCGAAAGCGGTGCAGATCGCCGGCGCCGATCCCGCCATGCTGGCTGATTGCGCCCGGCACAATGTCGATCGCGGCGCGCAGATCATCGACATCAACATGGGTTGTCCGGTCAAGAAGGTCTGCAACAGCTGGTGCGGCTCGGCCCTGCTGCAGAACGAAAAGCTGGTGGGACAGATTCTCGACGCGGTGGTCAATGCGGTCGACGTGCCGGTGACGCTGAAATTCCGCACCGGCTGGAATCGCGAAAACAAGAATGCCCTGGCCATCGCCGCCATGGCCGAACAGAGCGGCATCGCCATGCTGACGCTGCACGGCCGCACGCGCGCAGACGGCTACAGCGGCGAAGCCGAGTACGAAACGATTGCCGCCGTCAAGGCGGCCGTGAAGATCCCCGTGGTCGCCAATGGCGACATCACCACGCCCGAGCGCGCCAAACACGTGCTGGCGGTGACCGGGGCCGACGCGGTCATGGTCGGCCGCGCGGCGCAGGGACGTCCGTGGATCTTCCGTGAAATCGACCACTTCCTGCGCACCGGCACGCATCTGCCGGCGCCGATGGTGGTCGAAGTGCAGGAACTGATGCTGGAACATCTGCAGGCGCACTATGCGTTTTATGGCGAGTATCTCGGCGTACGTACGGCGCGCAAGCACATCGGATGGTATGTCCGCGACCTGCCGGAGGGGGAACAATTCCGGCAGCGCATGAACCGCCTCGAGGATTGCCAGCTGCAATGGAACGCAGTGCGTGATTTCTTTGAATCGCAGGCGGCATATGGCGAGCGGTTACAATACGGGATTGCCGATCAGCCGCTGGCAGCATAGCTGCACGCAGGACTGAAGGCTATTGATCAACACACTAAAAAGAACAGAAGTAGCACGTAATGAGTAAAGAAAGTATCGAGGATGTCGTCAGGAAGAGCCTTGACAAGTATTTCAAGGACCTGGGCGAGCAGCTGCCATCGAATGTTTATGACATGGTTGTTTTGACGGTCGAGAAACCGATCTTCGAAGCAGTGATGGCGCGCGCCGACGGCAATCAGTCGCAAGCCGCAGAAATTCTCGGCATCAATCGCAATACCCTGCGCAAGAAATTGCAGCAGCACGGCTTGCTGTAACACTTGCACGCGGCGGTGCGCCTGAACGCGTATCGCCGGCTACATCCATATCTTCACCGACACCGAATTCCTTCATCCACGCAGTTCTTCTCCTCCTTCATGCCATCATGATCAAACAAGCACTCATCTCCGTTTCCGACAAAGCCGGCGTGCTCGACTTTGCGCGCGCGCTGTCCGCCCTGGGCGTCAACATCCTGTCCACCGGCGGCACCGCCAAGCTGTTGGCGGATAACGGCGTCAAGGTGACCGAAGTCGCCGACTACACCGGTTTCCCGGAAATGCTGGATGGCCGCGTCAAGACGCTGCATCCGAAAGTGCATGGCGGCATCCTGGCACGCCGTGATTTCCCTGAACATGTCGCAGCGCTGGACAAGCATGGCATCCCGGCCATCGACATGGTGGTGGTGAACCTGTATCCGTTCCAGCAGACCGTTGCCAAGGAAGAGTGCTCGCTGGAAGACGCGATCGAAAACATCGACATCGGCGGTCCTGCGATGCTGCGTTCGTCGGCCAAGAACCACAAGGACGTCGTCGTGATCTGCGATCCGACCGACTACGCCGGCGTGCTGGCCGATCTGCAGGCAAGCGGCGACCTGCCGTACGAAAAGCGCTTTGCGCTGGCCAAGAAAGTGTTCGCCCACACCGCGCAATACGACGGCGCCATCACCAACTATTTCACCTCGCTGGGCGAAGACAAGCAGCATGCGACGCGCAGCGCGTATCCGGAAACCCTGAACCTGCATTTCGAAAAAGTGCAGGACATGCGCTACGGCGAGAATCCGCATCAGTCGGCCGCGTTCTACCGCGACGTCAAGAAAAGCGACGGCGCGCTGGCCAACTACACCCAGCTGCAAGGCAAGGAACTGTCGTTCAACAACATCGCCGACGCCGATGCCGCGTGGGAATGCGTCAAGACCTTCGACGCCGCCGACACCTCGGCATGCGTCATCATCAAGCATGCCAATCCCTGCGGCGTGGCGGTCGGCGCCAATCCGCTGGAGTCCTACAGCAAGGCCTTGAAGACTGATCCGACCTCGGCCTTTGGCGGCATCATCGCCTTCAATCGCGAACTCGACGGTGCTGCCGCCGAAGCGGTCGCCAAGCAGTTCGTCGAAGTGCTGATCGCGCCGTCCTTCAGCGCCGAAGCGAAGAAGATTTTCGCCGCCAAGCAAAACGTCCGCCTGCTGGAAATCCCACTGGGGAACGGCCTCAATGCGTATGACTTCAAGCGCGTCGGCGGCGGCCTGCTGGTGCAGTCGCCGGACGCCAAGAACGTGCTGCTGGCCGACGTCAAGGTCGTCAGCAAGAAGCAACCGACGCCACAGCAATTGCAAGACCTGATGTTCGCATGGCGCGTCGCCAAGTTCGTCAAGTCCAACGCCATCGTGTTCTGCGGCAATGGCATGACGCTGGGCGTCGGCGCCGGCCAGATGAGCCGCATCGACTCCGCCCGCATCGCGTCGATCAAGGCGCAGAACGCCGGCCTGACGCTGGCCGGCTCGGCCGTGGCGTCGGATGCATTCTTCCCGTTCCGCGACGGCCTGGACGTGGTGGTCGACGCCGGCGCGACCAGCGTGATCCATCCGGGCGGTTCAATGCGCGATCAGGAAGTGATCGATGCCGCCAACGAGCGCGACGTCGTGATGCTGCTGACCGGTACACGTCACTTCCGTCACTGATCTGCAGCTGCGCCTTCCTTGACGCTGTAACACCGCAAGCCCGGCACACGTGTCGGGCTTGTTGTTTTTTGCGCCAGGCATGGCCTTGATTGTCATTGTGGCAATTTCCCGATGGATAATGAGCGATCGCTTTTTATCGCTGGGGGCTGCCGATGACCCGTCCGTTACCTCTGCTTTGCCGCGCGCATGTCCGCTTCGCGGCGTACGTCAACCGGTTGTTTCTGTTTCTGTTGCTGGCGGGAGCCAGCGTTCTTCCCGTCAAGGCATTGGCCCAGGAGACCAGGGTATCCATCGGTTTCCTGGCGCCCCGCAGCGGTTCCAATCAGGCGCGCGGCGCCAGCATGATCAACGGTGCACAATTGGCGATCGACGAACTGAACAAGAAAGCCATCCGGGTCAACAACGCCAAGGTCGTCTTTGAGCTGGTCCCGCAAGACGATCGTTTCGATGCCAACGCCGGTAAACTGGCGACGGACTATCTGCTGAAGCGAAACCCCGTGGCGCTCATCTGCCACAGCTCGACGGTATGCATCGCCACCGCCGAACAAGTCCGGGCCGCGCGCATTCCGCACATCTCGGTCGGCGCCACCAACCACAAATTCACGCAGCTCGGCTATGACAACACCTTCCGCATGTTCGGCCACAGCGAACAGGGCGGCATTCTTTTCGGGCATTATGTGTATGGCGACCTGCGGGTTGATCGCATGGCCGTGATCGACGACAAGACGCCGTCGGGTATGGCGATGGCGGACCAGTTCAGTGAAGGTTTCCGGAAAGCCGGCGGCCTGTTGCTCGGTCGCTATTCGGTCAGCGACAAAACCTCTGATTTCAACCAGGCGCTGGCCGATATCAAGGAAAACAGGGCGGATGCGATATTCTGGGGCGGCACGCATCTGCAGGCGGCCAACATGATCGCGAGCGCCAAGCGGCTGGGCGTGAAGACGCGCTTCCTGAATGCGATGAACGGGATGAACAACCAGAATTTCCTGAATCAGGTCAACGGCGCCGGTAATATTTTTACGCTGGAGTCCGACCAGCAACGAGATAAACTGCCGGGATGGAAGAATTTTGAAAAGAACTACGTCGCACGGTTTTCCTCATCGTATATCGACGTCAGCAGCTTGCGCGCCTATGATGCGGTGCAGATGGTGGGCGAAGCGATCCGGCTCGGCAATTCGGTCGATCCGCGCAAACTGATCGACACGCTGCACGCGGAGAAATTCAAGGGACTGACCGGCGTTATTTCTTTTGACCGGGAAGGCAATCTGCGCGATCCGGTGTTTACCGTATATGAAGCGCAGGGCGGCGACTGGAAAATAGTAAAGGTGGTCAAGGCGCCTTGATTGCCGCCAGGCCCGGACCTCCGAAACGATTAACTCACATTGTGTTTGCATGAAAATTCTTGGCATTGATCCCGGCTTGCGCACCACCGGCTTTGGCGTGATCCACAAGCAGGGCAACAAGCTTGCCTATATCGCATCCGGCACCATCAAGACGCCGGATGGCGATTTGCCGCAACGTCTCAAGGTCATCCTGGCCAGCATCGGTGAAGTGATTCAGACGTACACGCCCGACTGCGCAGCGATTGAAAAAGTCTTCGTCAACGTCAATCCGCAATCCACCCTGCTACTGGGCCAGGCCCGCGGCGCGGCGATTTGCGCGCTGGTGCAGGCCGATCTCCAAGTGGCGGAATATACCGCGCTGCAGGTCAAGCAAGCCGTCGCCGGTCACGGCAAGGCGCAAAAACAGCAGGTGCAGGATATGGTGCAGCGCTTGCTGGCGCTGCCGGGTTTGCCGGGCACCGATGCGGCCGATGCGCTCGGCGTGGCGATCTGCCATGCACACAGCGGCGACATCCTCAGCGCGTTGGGCGGACTGGCGCCGGGGCTGGCGAAAAAAGGCCTGCGCATGCGCGGCGGCCGTTTGGTCGGCTAATTTTTCTTGAAGATATTCAGTACGCGTTTCACCACCGTCACCAGCAGCAACACCACAGCGCCTGCAATCACGCCGAACACCGCATCCAGAGCCGGCGGCGCCAGCACCGACAACAAGCCGCCGACCACCGGCACCGTCGCCAGCGGAGCGCTGACGTCGGCAATCCAGTGATGCACGGGCGCGATGCCGTGCGTCAGGATCCCGCCACCGACCATGAACATCGCCACGGTGCCGATCACGGTCAGGCTCTTCATCATGTAAGGCGCCGCCACCAGGATGGCGCGACCGATGCGTTGCGCGAATTTTCCTCCAGTGCGCAGCAGGTACAAGCCGCCGTCGTCGAGCTTGACGATGCCCGCGACGACGCCGTAGACACCCACCGTCATGATCAGCGCGATGCCGATCAACACCGTGATTTGCTGCTGCAAAGGCGCACCAGCCACAGTGCCCAGCGTGATGGCGATGATTTCCGCCGACAGGATGAAGTCGGTGCGGATGGCGCCCTTGATCTTGTCCGACTCGCTTTCGGCGGTTTCGGGAGCCGCCTGGTCATGGTGTTCTTCTTCGTGTGGCAGATACTTGTGCGCCAGCTTTTCGAAACCTTCAAAGCACAGGAAGGCGCCACCCAGCATCAGCAGCGGCGTGACCGCCCACGGCGCGAAGGCGCTGATCGCCAGCGCGGCCGGCACCAGGATCGCCTTGTTCTTCAGCGAGCCGAGCGCTACCGCCCACACGACCGGTAATTCGCGGTCGGCATTGACGCCCGAGACCTGCTGCGCGTTGAGCGCCAGATCGTCGCCAAGCACGCCGGCGGTTTTCTTGGCCGCAACCTTGGTCATTGCGGAAACGTCGTCGAGGATGCCGGCGATGTCGTCGATCAATGCGAAAAAGCTGCTGCCTGCCATGGTGTCCTTTGTTTTTTGGGAAGCGAAGTGCTGGGGGGAAACAGGGCAGACAATAGCCTACCGGGGCGGACTTAGGCAAATCGGCCCGGTCCGGCGCGTAATCGAAGGTCGTTCACGCCAATGGAGATACTGTTTATCCGAACAGTACTGTATCATTCCATCATTCATCTTTCTGCCCCAGCCATCATGATCGGTCGCCTCTCCGGAATCCTGCTCGAAAAAAATCCCCCGCAATTGCTGATCGATTGCAACGGCGTCGGTTACGAAGTCGGCGTGCCGATGAGCACTTTCTACAATTTGCCCGGCCTGGGCGAAAAAGTGGTGTTGCTCACGCACCTGGCGATCCGTGAAGACGCCCATGTGCTGTTCGGCTTCGGCAGTGCCGAAGAGCGCAACACCTTCAAGGAGCTGATCAAGATTTCCGGCGTCGGCGCACGCACGGCATTGTCCATCCTGTCCGGCATGTCGGTCAGCGATCTGGCCCAGGCCGTGACGCTGCAAGAAGCCGGGCGCCTGACCAAGGTCCCCGGTATCGGCAAGAAGACCGCGGAACGCCTGTTGCTTGAACTCAAGGGCAAGCTTGGCGCCGACCTCGGCGCAGTCGGCGGCGTGGTGCATCACGATGCGACTTCGGATATCCTCAACGCCTTGCTGGCACTGGGCTATTCCGACAAGGAAGCGACCCTGGCGCTGAAGCAGGTGCCGGCCGACGCCAGCGTCTCCGACGGCATCAAGCATGCACTGAAAGCACTGTCCAAAGCCTGAACGGTAAATCATGAGCATCCAGACCGACGACTTTTCCGAACAACGCATCATTGCCGCCACCCCGGCCTCGGCCAACGAGGAGGCTATCGAACGCGCGCTGCGGCCCAAGCAGCTCGACGAATACGTCGGCCAGGAAAAAGTGCGCGGCCAGCTCGAGATCTTCATCTCGGCGGCGCGCCAGCGCGGCGAAGCACTCGATCACACGCTGCTGTTCGGCCCGCCGGGTCTCGGCAAGACCACCATGGCGCACATCATTGCGCGTGAAATGGGTGTCAACCTGCGCCAGACTTCCGGTCCCGTGCTGGAGCGCGCCGGCGATCTCGCCGCGCTGCTGACCAACCTCGAAGCCAACGACGTGCTGTTCATCGACGAGATCCACCGCTTGTCGCCGGTGGTGGAAGAAATCCTCTATCCCGCGCTCGAGGACTACCAGATCGACATCATGATCGGCGAAGGTCCGGCGGCGCGTTCCGTGCGCCTCGACCTGCAGCCGTTCACACTGGTCGGCGCCACCACGCGCGCCGGCATGCTCACCAATCCGCTGCGCGACCGCTTCGGCATCGTCGCGCGCCTGGAGTTCTACACCCCGCCGGAACTGGCGCGCATCGTCACGCGCAGCGCCGGCTTGCTGAATGCGCCCATCGCCGAAGAAGGCGCGCTCGAAATCGCCAAGCGCAGCCGAGGCACACCGCGCATCGCCAATCGCCTGCTGCGCCGCGTGCGCGACTATGCGGAAGTGAAGGGCAACGGCCGGATCACGCAAGCCATGGCCGACGCCGCGCTGGTAATGCTCGACGTCGATCCGGTTGGCTTCGACGTGATGGACCGCAAGCTGCTTGAAGCGGTGCTGTTCAAATTCAACGGCGGCCCGGTCGGTCTCGACAACCTGGCCGCAGCGATCGGCGAAGAGCGCGACACCATCGAAGACGTGCTCGAGCCTTACCTGATTCAACAAGGCTATCTGCAACGCACGCCACGCGGCCGCGTGGCGACGCCGGCGGCGTACACCCACTTTGGCGTGACAGCGCCGCGCACCGGTCCCAACGGCGACCTTTGGGGCGGTTGATTTCGTTGCCTGAAATTGTACTGGCGATGTCGCCGGTACACTCCTTTCGCCATCCCGCGTATTCATGCGTACTCACTCGCGGCAGCTGTTGAAGTGCGTCAACTTTTGCGCCGACCGACATTGGCCTGACCATTTGGCCGGACGATGGCATCGTCGGAAAAGCGTGTCCTCCTATCGTCAATTCATTAGAAATTTGCCAAGAAATTCATGCGATCTTCTTGTGATTTCTTTATTTTCACTTGTGCAAAAATTAATCGTCATCGACAATGGATAGCTAATCACTATCTTTGTGGGCGAGCCTCTCATGCTTATGTCGAGCCAAGCCAGCAGGTATGCGCATCAACTCCTCGATGCCCGTGCAAACTCACGCCTGCTGCCGCTCCTGTCCTCTTCCCAGCCTCTCTCCGTTGACGATGCCTACGACATCGCGCGCCGCATCATCGACATCCGCGTGGCGCAAGGCGAGCAGCCGATCGGCCGCAAGATCGGCTTCACGGTGCACAAGACCTGGGACAAATACGGCGTCACCGACGACGTGCGCGTTCCGATCTGGGCGCATATCTACGACTCCACGGTGCGCTATGCCAACGACAACCATGGCAAGCAATGCCTGAAGGGCGCATTGCAGCCGCGCATCGAGCCGGAAATCGTCTTCAAGCTCGGGCAGGCGCCGTCGCCGGACGCGACCATCGACGAACTGGCCGAGTGCATCGAATGGATGGCACACGGTTTCGAGATCGTTACCTGTCCATTCGCCAACTGGGAATTCACGGTGGCCGATTCGATCGCTGCCTTCGGCCTGCATGGCACGCTCATTATCGGCGAGCCGCACGTCCTGTCGTCGGCCACGCGCCATAACCTGCCACAGATCCTGGCCAGCGCCAGCGTCTCGCTGTCAAGCAGCACCGACAGCACCGGCCGGCTGCGTGCCGCCGGCTTCTTCAACGATGAGGCTGACAGCCCCTTGCATGCACTGTGGCATTTGCATCAGCTGCTCAAGACCCAGCCACAATTCGCACCCCTGCAAGCCGGTGAAATCATCACCACCGGCACTTGGACCGATGCCTATCCGGTGGAAGCAGGGCAGACTTGGATCACGGCTTTTTCCGGCGTAACCTTGCCGGGACTGACGGTGTCGTTTGTCTGATTTTTTGTTTGACGGCAAGCAGGTTCAGCAGGTTAGTCGTGAACATCTGGGTTGACGCCGACGCCTGTCCGGGCGTGATCAAGGACATGTTGTTCCGCGTCGCCGATCGCACGCAGATCATGGTAACGCTGGTGGCCAACCGGCACCTGCGGACGCCGCCTTCACGCTTCATCAAATCCATCGTGGTCCCGGCCGGTTTCGACGTCGCCGACAAGGAAATCGTCAAGCTCGCACAAGCCGGCGACCTCGTGATCACCGCCGATATCCCACTCGCTGCCGAAGTCGTCGCCAACGGCGTCGCGGTGCTCAATCCGCGCGGCGAGATGTACACCGTCGACAATATCCAGCAGCATCTGACGATGCGCAATTTCATGGAAGAGCTGCGCGGCAGCGGCGTCGAAACCGGAGGTCCGGCGGCCTTCAGCCAGGCCGACGGCCGCGCGTTCGCACGTCAGCTCGATCGTTTCGTCGCCCAGCACAAACCGGCGCCATAGCGGCCCGTCTATTTTCCGTTGAAGACCCGCAGCGGCGTCCATCCCTTGTTTTGATAACTGTAGAGCGTGTAGCCCGGCTTGAGCAGCGCGCCATTGGCGTCGAAGGCGATGTTGGCGCTGATGCCGTTGTGCCTGATCTCGTGCAGCGCATCGATGATCTTGCTGCGCTCCAACGAGTTGGCCTTCTTCGCGGCGGCCGCCAGCAATTGCACGCTGTCGTAGGAGTACACCGCAAACGGAATCATCTCGCCGCCGAAGCGTTCGGCGTATTTCTTTTGCAATGCCGCCATGCCGGGGCGTTTATCCAGCGGCGTGCTCGGCACGATGGCGAGAATGGCGTTCTCGATGTCGCCGGCGTTCTTCAGAAAAGAGGGGGATACCACGCTGCCGGTCAGCAGCAATTTCGCCGGTAGGCGAAAGCGCTGCAGATTGCGCGCCAGCACATCGCTCTGCATCACGCGGCCGCTGAAGAAAATCAGATCGGCCTGCGCCTCCCGGGCTTTTTGCAACGGCTGGTTGAAATCCGACGTGTTGCCGCTGATCGACATGCGCTGAATGATCTCGCCGTCGGCGGCCTTCACATGGTTGGAGAAATAATCCGCCATGCTGGTGCCAAGAAAGCCACCGTCGTCGAGCACCAGCACGCGTTTCAGTTTCTGTTCCCCGACCAGATAGTCGGCCGCGAGCGCCAGTCCGGCGTCGTCGCTGCCGATGATCTGGAACGCCGTCTTGTAGGATTTCTGCGTGAAGCTGCGGCTCCACGAGAACGGTGATATTTGCGCCAACCCCGCAGCGTGGTAGATGGGGGCGGCCGCCACCGTCGTTGCGCTGTTCCAATGGCCGATGACGCCGATGGCCTTGCTGTTGGCGAACGAGCGCGCGATGAATTCGCTGATGCGCGGATCGGCTTTGTCGTCCTGCTCCAGCAACTCGAAGACGACGGCACGGCCGTTGATGCCAGGGTTGCCCTTGTTGATTTCTTCGATGGCAAGCAGCGCGGCATTGCGCCCCTGGCGTGCGGAAACTTCCGTCAGCGGCGCTGCGAAACCGATCGTGACGACGACCGGTGGCGTATCGGCGGCATGCGCGCAATGCAGGATGGACGAGAGCAGCAAAAGAAGAAGAGCAAAACGGCAGGCAATCGACATATGACCCCCGGTGCGAAAGTGATGCTTCCGTGTCCGCGGGATCCATGCGAGTCCCCGGTACAGCGTGTTGCTAGTGTGTAATTCAACCCGGGTTTATTGCGTGGCCTCATCCGGGCGACTTGAATTGCCTGCGCACCGTCCAACGGCCCTTTTCCGTCTGATGCAATGTGTACGTAGGATTCTTGAGCGTGCCGTCCGGGCGGAAAGACATCGCGCCGCTGAGTCCCGTGTAGTTGACCGCGAACAAGCCGGCGATGATGTTCTGGCGATCGAGGCTGTCGGCCTTCCTGATGGCCGCGATCAACATCTGCACGGCGTCGTAGGCGAACATGGCGAAGGGCGCCGGTTCACGGGTGAAGTTCGCCATGTAGCGCTTCCTGAAGGCTTGTATCTTGCCGCCGTCCATCGGCGGACCGGGAACAATGGCGTAGAGATCTTCATCGCTGTAATTGATCTTCGCCAGGAAATCCGTCGACACCACCGGCCCGGTCATCATCAGGCTGGACGACACGCCCATGCGCTTGAGGTTGCGCGCAATCGCCGCACTTTGCGCGCCGCGACCCGTGAAAAGGATCATGTCCGGACGAATGGCTTTCGCGATTTGCAGCTGCGGATTGAAGTCCGACGTCTGCGTGCTGACCGAGTGGCGTGAGGTGGCAATGCCGGCGGCCTTTGCATACTTCTCGAATGAATCCGCCATCGAAGACCCAAGCGGCGCCTTGTCGTCGATCACCATGACCAGCCGCGGGTGGACGCGCTCCGACAGATAGCCGACCGCATAGGCCATCGCCGTGTCGTCGCTGCCCACACCCTGAAAATGGCTGCTGCCCGGCGCCAGCGTGAAGCGCCTGCTCCACGCAATCGGCGCCAGTTGCGCGACGCCGGCTTCGGCGTAAATCGGTGCGACGGCGATGCTGGTGGTGCTGGTCCAGTGACCGACGACCGCGACGACGTTGGTTTTGACGAGGTAGCGTGCGATCTGTTCCGCGGTGCGGGGATCGGCCTTGTCGTTTTGCAACAGCAATTTGAACGTGACGGCTGCCCCGCCGATGCGCATCGAGGCGGCATTGGCTTCATCGACCGCCATCTGCGCTGCGCCGGCGCCGCTGGAAGCATCGGGGTCATCCATCGGCGCGACATAGCCGATCAGGACTTCGCGCGCAGGATCCTGCGCGAACGAAGGGAGCGCAAAGGAGAGGGAAATCAATGCAGCCGACAAGCACCGCATGATCGAAGATAACGACGAGTGCATGGTATTTCCCTCCCCCGAGAGCGTATTCAACAGGCGGTCGATTGCCGGCTTCGTATGTGGTACACAAGTTTGGTCGGAAAGATTCCGAGTTTCTTGTTTTGTTATTCTCAGGCTAACCACTTCGCAGGCAATGGGCAACACGAAAGAATACGGGTGTTGCGGAAGTCGTCTATTGCCGAGCGGAAAAAACGTCCAAAAAATTCTGAGGGGAAAGTGCGCAGCGTGGGGGAGTGAGCGTAAAACGGAATGCATCGCACGGCGGCTGCATGCGATGCATTGTGACAAGCAGTTATTCTTCGCGCACCCAGGTCTGGGTACGCCCCAGCATCGGCATGCCGATATAGCCGCGCACGTTGAGCTTCTTGCCGTCTTCGACGACGGTCAGCTTGCTCTTGTACAGCTTGCCGTTGGCCGGATCGAGGATCTGGCCGCCGTTGTATTCGTCGCCGTCTTTTTTCAGGCCGGACAGGATGGTCATGCCGACGATGGGCTGATCTTTCAGCGCACCTTCGCATTTCACGCACTTGGGATTCTGATCCTCTTCAGCCGGGCGGAACAGCTTCTCGATCTTGCCCTTGAGCTCGCCGTCGCTCTCGGTGATGCGGATCAGCGCCTTGGGCTGGCCGGTGGCGTCGTCGATGTTTTTCCACAAGCCAACCGGGGAGCCGTCGGCCCAGGCGGTTGCGCTGGCCATTGCGCTCAGGGCCAGCAGGGTGCTGCTCAGGATGATGCGAGTTTTCATGATGTCTCCGTCCAGTGATGGGGATGGTTGGGAATAAAATCCGCGTATAAAAGCACGGTTGTTCTAATTTATTTGACTAGTGTAGACAAGCTTGGGGTGTCTCGCAAGGAATAAAAAAGCCGCCGTCCCGAGTGGGATGGCGGCTTTGTTTTTGCGCCCGGCAACGGGCGCGAAGGCTTGGTTCAGCTTATTTCAGCTTTGCCAATTGCTCCTGCAATTTCGCCAGCGTCGTGGTGAAGTTGGCGAGGCGCTCCTTCTCCTGCGCCACGACCGCTTCCGGCGCGCGCGCGACGAAGCTCTCATTGGACAGCTTGGCGTTGGCCTTGACGATCTCGCCGCTGATGCGGGTGATCTCCTTGCTCATGCGTTCGCGTTCGGCGGCGATGTCGATCTCCACCTTGAGCATCAGCTTCAGGTCGCCGACGATGGCGACCGGCGCCGGCGACTCGGGCAGTTGCGCGACGACTTGCGCTTCGCTCAGCTTCACCAGCGTCTGCAGGTAAGGCAGGAAAGAATTTACCGACTCGGCACTGGCCGCCTCGACGATCAGCGGCACACGCAGCGCCGGCGACAACTGCATCTCGCCGCGCAGGTTGCGGCAGGCGTCGGTCAGCGTCTTCAGCTGCGTCATCCATGCTTCCGCGTCGAGGTCGATCTTTTCCAGATCGGCTTGTGGATACGGTTGACGCATGATGGAGTCGCCGGCCGGATCGAGCTTCTTGTCGGTCAGCGGCGCCACGCTTTGCCACAGCGCTTCGGTGATGAACGGCAGCACCGGATGCGCCAGGCGCAGCACGCCTTCCAGCACGCGCAACAGCGTACGGCGGGTGGCGCGTTGCTGCGCTTCGTTACCGTTCTGGATTTGCGACTTGGCCATTTCCAGGTACCAGTCGCAGTACTCGTCCCACACGAACTTGTAGATGGCGGAAGCGATGTTGTCGAAGCGGTAGTCGGCGAAACCCTTTTCAACTTCGGCTTCGGTGCGCTGCATCAGCGACACGATCCAGCGGTCGGCTTGCGAGAACTGCAGTTTTTCCTTGTTGCATTCGCCCTTGACGTGACCGTCGAAGCCGCAGTCATGGCCCTCGGTGTTCATCAGCACGAAACGGGTGGCGTTCCACAGCTTGTTGCAGAAATTGCGATAGCCCTCGCAACGGCCGAGGTCGAAGTTGATGTTGCGGCCCAGCGTCGCCAGCGAGGCGAAGGTGAAGCGCAGCGCATCCGTGCCGAAAGCCGGGATGCCATCGGCGAATTCCTTGCGTGTGGCTTTCTCGATGCTGGCGGCTTGCTTCGGATTCATCAGGCCGACAGTGCGTTTGGCGACCAGTTCATCCACGCCGATGCCGTCGATCAGATCGATCGGGTCGAGCGTGTTGCCCTTGGACTTGGACATCTTCTGGCCGCTGGCGTCGCGCACCAAGCCGTGCACGTAGACCGTGTTGAACGGCACCTGTCCGGTGAAGTGCGTGGTCATCATGACCATGCGCGCCACCCAGAAGAAGATGATGTCGAAGCCGGTCACCAGCACCGACGATGGCAGGAACAGTTTGTAGTCCGGCGTGACCTCCGGCCAACCCAGCGTCGAGAACGGCACCAGCGCTGACGAGAACCACGTGTCCAGCACGTCGTTGTCGCGCGTCACGGTCTTGCCGCCGGCTTGCGCCTGGGCTTCCGCTTCGGTGCGGGCAACATAGACCTTGCCGTCTTCGTCGTACCACGCCGGGATCTGATGACCCCACCACAGTTGGCGCGAGATACACCAGTCCTGGATGTTGTTGAGCCACTGGTTGTAGGTGTTGCTCCAGTTTTCCGGAATCAGCTTGATCTCGCCGTTGGCGACCTTTTCCAGCGCCACTTCGGCAATCGACTTGCCGGGGAAATACGTGCCTTCAGGCGCCGGCTTGCTCATCGCGACGAACCATTGGTCTGTCAGCATCGGTTCGATCACCACGCCGGTACGGTCGCCGCGCGGCACCATCAGCTTGTGCGGCTTGACCAGTTCCAGCAGGCCTTGCGCGTCGAGGTCGGCGACCATCTGCTTGCGCGCTTCGAAGCGATCCAGGCCCTGGTATTTGGCCGGGCCGTTTTCATTGATCCTGGCGTCCAGCGTCAGGATGCTGATCTTGTCCAGGTTGTGGCGTGCGCCGACGGCGTAATCGTTGAAGTCGTGCGCAGGCGTGATCTTGACGCAGCCGGTACCGAACTCCTTGTCGACGTACTCATCCTTGATGATCGGGATTTCGCGATCGGTCAGCGGCAGCTTGAGCAGTTTGCCGACCAGATGCGCATAGCGTTCGTCGGTCGGATCGACTGCCACGGCGACGTCGCCCAGCATGGTTTCCGGACGCGTCGTCGCGACCGTGATGTGGCCGCTGCCGTCCACCAGCGGATACTTGATGTGCCACATCGAGCCGTCTTCTTCTTCCGACACCACTTCGAGGTCGGAGACGGCCGTGCCGAGCACCGGATCCCAGTTCACCAGGCGCTTGCCGCGATAGATCAGGCCTTGCTCGAACAGGCGCACGAAGACTTCCGTGACGGCGTTCGACATCTTCGGGTCCATCGTGAAGTATTCGCGGTCCCAGTCGGTCGAGGCGCCCATGCGGCGCATCTGGCCGGTGATGGTGGAGCCGGATTTTTCTTTCCACTCCCAGACCTTTTCGACGAATTTCTCGCGGCCGAGGTCATGGCGCGAAATTTTCTGTGCATCAAGCTGGCGCTCCACCACGATCTGCGTGGCGATGCCGGCGTGGTCGGTGCCAGGGATCCAGGCAGTGTTGAAACCGCGCATGCGATGGTAGCGGGTCAGGCCGTCCATGATGGTCTGGTTGAACGCATGGCCCATGTGCAGCGTGCCGGTCACATTCGGCGGCGGCAGCTGGATGCTGAACGACGGCTTTTCAGGCGCGGTGGTGGCGGCAAAATACCCGCGCTTTTCCCACTCCTCGCGCCAGAATTTTTCGATATCGGCAGGCTCGAACGACTTGGCTAATTCCATGATTTGACGTGTGTTTTTGCGAAACCGTCCATTATAAAGGAGTCGCCGCCCAAACAGGCTTTCAGCCGGAAATTGTGGTTTTGAAAATAGAGAGGGAATTGTTGCCTGGCAATGTCTTGCAGCCTCGGGCACATGTCCTTGTGCGCATGGCAAGTAGTGGAAATTAGTGATGCCGCACCAAAATTATTGGAGTAGAATCCGGCCCACGACGTTTGAAACCGAACGTAGTAAGAGAAACAAATGCTAGGGGTCCTGAATGCCAAAGTACGGCAAACGGGTGAGAAATACCCTTGAACCTGATCTGGGTAATGCCAGCGAAGGGAAGCGCCGGAACCGCCGTATTGCATCGCATCTTGCACGCAACAGGTCTCTTTCCGAATCCTCCTTTGCTGGCTCCAAGCCAAGTAATTTCAAGCAAAGGAGCCAAAATGAACGCCAATCCGAAATTCCTCTCCGCTACCGCCACGGTAGACGAAGCAGCCGTCCAGCCTTTACCGAATTCCCGCAAGATCTACGTCACCGGTTCGCGCCCTGATATCCGCGTGCCGATGCGCGAGATCAGCCAGTCCGACACGCCGGCCATGTTCGGCTCGGAAAAAAATCCGCCGATCTACGTCTACGACACCTCCGGTCCGTACACCGATCCGGACGTCAAGATCGACATCCGCAATGGTCTGGAGACGCCGCGCCTGCCGTGGATACTGGAGCGCAACGACACCGACGAACTCGACGGTCCGACCTCCGAATACGGTCAGCAGCGCCTGAACGATCCGGCGCTGGCCGAACTGCGCTTCAACCTGCATCGCAAGCCGCGCCGCGCCAAAGAAGGCGGCAACGTCTCGCAAATGCACTACGCGCGCAAAGGCATCATCACGCCGGAGATGGAGTATGTCGCCATCCGTGAAAACCTGCGCCGCCAGGAGTATCTGGAGCAGCTCAAAGCCTCCGGTCCGATGGGCAACAAGCTGGCCGACCTGATGGGCCGCCAGCATCCGGGCCAATCCTTCGGCGCCTCGATTCCTGCGACCATCACGCCGGAATTCGTGCGCGACGAAGTCGCCCGCGGCCGCGCCATCATCCCCGCCAACATCAATCACCCGGAAGTCGAACCGATGATCATCGGCCGCAATTTCCTGGTGAAGATCAACGCCAACATCGGCAACTCGGCCGTGACCTCGTCCATCGGCGAAGAAGTCGAAAAGATGACCTGGGCCATCCGCTGGGGCGGCGACAACGTCATGGACCTGTCGACCGGCAAGAACATCCACGAAACGCGCGAATGGATCATCCGCAATTCGCCGGTGCCGATCGGCACCGTGCCGATCTATCAGGCGCTGGAAAAAGTCAACGGCAAGGCCGAAGACCTGACCTGGGAAATCTTCCGCGATACGCTCATCGAGCAGGCCGAGCAGGGTGTCGACTATTTCACCATCCACGCCGGGGTGCGCCTGCAATACGTGCCGCTGACCGCCAAGCGCATGACGGGCATCGTCTCGCGCGGCGGCTCGATCATGGCCAAGTGGTGCCTGGCGCATCACAAGGAATCCTTCCTGTACGAGCACTTCGAAGATATCTGCGACATCATGAAGGCCTACGACGTCAGTTTCAGCCTCGGCGACGGCTTGCGTCCTGGTTCGATCTACGACGCCAATGACGAAGCGCAACTGGGCGAGCTGAAGACGCTGGGCGAGCTGACCAAGATCGCGTGGAAGCACGACGTGCAGGTCATGATCGAAGGTCCGGGCCACGTGCCGATGCACCTGATCAAGGAAAACATGGACCTGCAGCTGGAACAATGCCATGAGGCGCCGTTCTACACGCTGGGGCCCTTGACCACCGACATCGCGCCGGGCTACGACCACATCACCTCCGGTATCGGCGCCGCGCAGATCGGCTGGTACGGCACGGCGATGCTGTGCTACGTCACGCCGAAGGAGCATCTGGGCTTGCCGAACAAGGTCGACGTCAAGGACGGCATCATCACCTACAAGATCGCCGCGCATGCGGCCGATTTGGCCAAGGGCCATCCGGGCGCGCAGATCCGCGACAACGCGCTGTCCAAGGCGCGTTTCGAATTCCGCTGGGAAGACCAGTTCAATATCGGTCTCGATCCGGACAAGGCGCGCGAATTCCATGACGAAACCTTGCCCAAGGATTCGGCCAAGGTGGCGCATTTCTGCTCGATGTGCGGACCGCATTTCTGCTCGATGAAGATCACGCAGGAAGTGCGCGACTACGCCGCCAAGGAAGGCATCTCGGAAATCGCGGCGCTGAAGCAGGGCATGGAAGTGAAGTCGGTGGAGTTCGTGAAGATGGGCGCCGAGATCTATTCCAAGACCTGACCGTTGCGGTGGATGCGATGCAGATTGAGTTGAATGGGAAACCGCACGCCCTCGCCGACGGCGCCGACCTGGCGCAGCTGATTGCTGCGTTGGAGTTGAGCGGCAAGGCCGTGGCGGTCGCCGTGAACCGGCAAGTGGTGCCGTCGCAGCTGTGGGCCGGACGCGTGCTGGCCGATGCGGATCGCGTCGACGTGGTCCGCGCCATCGGCGGCGGCTAGAACCTGAAAGGAATGGACATGAACATGAACGACGCTCCCGCGCTGAATGCAGACACGGGTTTGACGATCGCAGGAACAACCTATAACTCGCGCCTGCTAGTCGGTAGCGGCAAGTACAAGGATCTCGATGAAACCCGCCTGGCCACCGAGGCCAGCGGCGCCGACATCATTACGGTGGCGATTCGCCGCGTCAATATCGGCCAGGACCCGAAAGCGCCGAGCCTGCTCGATGTGGTGCCGCCGTCGCGTTACACCATCCTGCCGAATACGGCCGGTTGCTATAACGCCGAAGACGCGGTGTACACGCTGCAACTGGCACGCGAACTGTTGAACGGCCACAAGCTGGTCAAGCTGGAAGTGCTCGGCGACGAAAAGACCTTGTTCCCGAACATGCCTGAGACGCTGAAAGCCGCCGCGACGCTGGTCAAGGATGGCTTCGACGTAATGGTCTATTGCAGCGACGATCCCATCCAGGCGCGCATGCTGGAAGACATCGGCGTGGTGGCGGTGATGCCGCTGGCGTCGCTGATCGGTTCCGGCATGGGCATCCTGAATCCCTGGAACCTGTCGCTGATCATCGAGCAGTCCAAGATTCCGGTGCTGGTCGATGCCGGCGTCGGTACTGCTTCCGATGCGGCCATTGCGATGGAGCTCGGCTGCGACGGCGTGTTGATGAATACCGCGATTGCCGGTGCGCGCGATCCGATCCGCATGGCGCGGGCGATGAAGCTGGCGGTGGAGGCCGGTCGTGAAGCTTTCCTTGCCGGTCGCGTGCCGAAACGCTTCGCGGCCTCGCCATCCTCGCCGATGGCGGGCCGGGTCGTCTGAGTCTGGTGATGTCGTCCTATCGTTCACCGCCGCCTTGCGTGCTGGTGTTTTCCGGTTCAGACCCCAGCGGCGGCGCCGGCATGCAGGCGGATATTCCAGCCATCAGCGCGCTCGGATGTCATCCGCTATCGGTGCCCACGGCGCTGACGGTGCAGGACAACGTCAGCGTGTTCGCCGTGCATCCGCTCGATGCGGAACTGATCCGCCATCAGGCGCAGGTGCTGATCGATCGCTTCGACATCCGGGCCGTCAAGCTTGGCATTGCCGGCAGCCGTCGCAATGCCGAGACGATTGCGGACCTGATTTTGCAATTGCGCGCACATCGGCCGGATTTGCCGGTGGTGTTCGATCCGGTGCTGGCCAGCGGCAAGGGCGATCAATTGTCGACCGATGACGCGGCGCTGGCGATTCAATCTTTATATGCAGTCGCCACTGTCATTACGCCCAACCTGAACGAAGCCAACCGGCTCTGCGGCAACCAACATGCGCCGGAACAGCAGGCTGCGATCCTGATGCAGCGTGGTTGCGGGCATGTGCTGCTCAAAGGCGGTCATGGCCCGCAGCATCAGGATGTACTCAATCGCTGGTTTGGCCCTGCAGGCGCTTTTGCATCGTGGAGCTGGCCGCGCCTGCAGGATGAATTCCATGGCAGCGGTTGCACACTGGCGGCAGCTTTGTCGGCGCAACTGGCGCAAGGTCTTGGCATGCGTGACGCCATCGAGGCGGCGCAGCAATATTGCCAGCGCGCGCTGGAAACTTCCTACGCGATCGCGGACGGACAGCGCATTCCCAATCGCGTGCCGTTATTTTTCGGAGAAAAGAAATGAGTGAAGCCAGACAGTGGTCCTTGCGCGGGCTGTACATCGTGACCCCGGACTGGGACGATACCGGCAAGCTGGTCGGCGCCACCGAGCAGGCCATCAAAGGCGGTGCGACGCTGGTGCAATATCGCCACAAGACCGCCGACGCAGCGCTGCGCAGAGAGCAGGCGAGTGCCATGCTGCAAGTCTGCCGCCGCCATAACGTGCCGTTCATCGTCAACGACTACGTTGACCTCTGCATCGAACTCGACGCCGAAGGAATCCACGTCGGCGGCACCGATGCCTCGGTGGCGGAGGTGCGCGCGCAGGTCGGCAAGGACAAGATCGTCGGCGCTTCGTGCTACGGCACCTTGCAACTGGCGCGCGATGCGTACGCCGCCGGCGCGACCTATGTGGCGTTCGGCGGCTTCTATCCGTCGCGCGTGAAGAAGTACGATTTCAGGACCGCACCGGAAATCGTCGCCGAGTCGAAGAAGGAGATCCCCTTGCCGGTCGTGGTCATCGGCGGCATGACGCAGGAGAACTGCCTGCCGCTGATTGCGCAGGGCGCCGACATGGTGGCGGCAATCAGCAGCGTCTACATGACCGATGATCCGGAAGCATCGGCGCGCGCATTCAGCCAACTGATTCGCTAGCGCCGACGGGCTGACGGCGAAAGTGGTTAAATAGCTTTCTCCGCCCCGCCGTCAGCCCAAAGCCAAGCTCATGTCTTCCCTTCCTGATCTGCCGTCCGACCGTGTCCACTTTGATCTGACCACGCTGCGCCTGTTCGAGGCGACCGCGGAACTGGGCGCCGTCACCAAGGCGGCCGAACGCATCCATCTGGCGCCAGCGGCAGCTTCGCGGCGCATCCAGGAATTCGAGGCGCAGTTCGGCATTGCCTTGTTTGACCGCCTGCCGCACGGCATGGCCCTGACCGATGCCGGCCGAACGTTGTTGGCGCACGTGCGCAGCATGATTCACTCCGTGGCGCGCATGCAGGATGACGCCTACGCTTTTCGCCAGGGCAACATGGGCGTGGTGCGCGTGGCGGCATGTACGTCGGTGGTCCTGCAATTTCTGGCGAAAGATATCCGGCATTGCAACGCACGCTATCCCGGCATCAAGATCGATCTGATCGAGCTCAACAGCCAAGGCGTGCTGGAAACCGTCACGCGTGGCGTCGCCGATATCGGCATCTATGAAAGCACGCTCGGCGGTTCCATCTTGCCGACCACTCCCTACCGCGAAGATCGGCTGGTGCTGGTGACGCCGCGCGCACATCCGTTGGCCCGCTACGATAGCGTCACGCTGGACGACATCCTGCCGCACAACGTCATCGGCCTGTCCGAAGGCGCCGCGATTTCCCTGATGCTGGGGCGGCTGGCGAGCGAAACCAATCGCATGCTGAACATGCGCATCATGGTGCGCAGCTTTCACAGCATGGCGGCGATGATCGGCGAAGAAATCGGTATCGGCCTGATGCCGACCGCAATTGCTGCGCTGCTGGCTGGCGGCGAGCAGTTCCGTTCGGTTCCCATCAACGGTGATTGGGCCACGCGCCGTTTTGTGCTCTGCCATCAACCGGATGTGGCCATGTCGTCTGCCGCGAAGTCCTTGGTGGAAGCCTTTTCCAGCCCGGTTTCGCAAAACGCGAATCCTGATTCGCTGAAATAGCGATGGAAGCCTGCCGGGTCGCGCCCTTATAGTCTGTGCAACGTTTGCGAGGCCGTTCTTATCGGCGGCGACAGACCAAAAGACAGGATTATTCAGGAGCCGGCATGTCCACTGCATCACCATCATCCATCAAGAAACCGCGCATCGCCCTGACCATCGGCGACCCGGCCGGCATCGGCCCCGAACTCATCGTGCAACTGCTGGCGCTACCTGCCATCGGCAAGCGCGCCGATGTCACGCTGATAGGCAATCGTGCAGCAATCGAGCGCGCCGCCAACGCCGTCAATGCGCCGATTCCCCAGGCCTCCGACTGGCTGACGATTCAGGATTGGGACGGCGACGCGCGCGAATATACGCCCAGCGTCGCGGGTGTTGATAACGGCCATTTCATTCTCGATTCGCTCAAGCTGGGCACCAAACTGGTCACCGACGGCAAGGCTGACGCGCTGTGTTTCGCGCCGCTGAACAAAGGCGCGATGCGCCTGGGCGGCATGCATGAAGAAGATGAAATGCGTTGGTTCGCCAAGCTGCTCAACTATGACGGTCCTTGCGGTGAATTGAATATTCTCAATGACCTGTGGACCGGACGCGTGACCTCACATATGCCGCTCAAGGACGTCTCGTCGGTGCTGACCGCAGCAGGCGTGGCGCAGGCCATCGGCATGCTGACCGACGCCTTCCGCGCTGCAGGCAAGGCCGAGCCTCGCATTGGCGTGTGCGGTTTCAATCCGCACAATGGCGACAACGGCAACTACGGTCGCGAAGAGATCGACGTGATCGAGCCAGGCATCGCCCTGGCGGCGTCGAAAGGCTATCCATCGACCGGTCCGTTCCCGGCTGACACGATTTTCCTGCGCGCCAGGAACGGCCAGCTCGACGGCATCGTCAGCATGTACCACGACCAAGGGCAGATCGCCACCAAGCTGCTCGGTTTCGATGTCGGCGTGACGGTGGAGGGCGGCCTGCCGATTCCCATTACCACGCCCGCACACGGCACCGCCTATGACATCGTCGGCAAAGGCATCGCCAAGATCACGGCAATGGAAAACGCCTTCGAACTGGCTTGCCGCATGGGAGAGAGCCGCCTGAAAAATTGAGCAAGCAGCGCCGCACCCGCGCCGGGTGCGGCAACCGGTTTTACGATCTCGATATCATCACAACAATGAGCGCCAACAAGGCGCCACACCATCCGCGAGGAGACTATGCAGCCACTTTCCGCCGTAACAGCCGGCGCAGCCGGTCCGACCGGACGCGCCACGCACGTCCAGAAATACATGCTCGCCATTTTTTGCGCGATGTCGTTCATTCTGTATCTGGATCGCGTCAACCTGGCCGCCGCCGCCGGCCCGATCAAGGATGAACTCGGCCTGTCGAACACCACGCTCGGACTGGCCTTCTCTGCGTTCGGCTACACCTATGCGATCTTCCAGATCGTCGGCGGCTGGTTTGCCGACCGGCTCGGCGCCAAGAAGACGCTCATCGTCTGTGGGTCGATCTGGGTGGTGGCGACCATCGCCACCGGCTTTATCAGCGGACTGGTGTCGCTCATTCTGGCCCGGCTCCTGCTCGGTATCGGCGAAGGCGCGGCCTTGCCGGCACAGGCGCGTGCGATTGCCAACTGGTTCCAGCGCAAGGACCGCGGCTTTGTGCAAGGCATCACCCACTCGTTCTCGCGTCTGGGCAACGCCGTTGCGCCGCCGATCGTGGCGTTGCTGATCGTGCTGCACTCGTGGCGCGCGGCCTTCGTCATCGTCGGCGCACTGACGGCCTTGTGGATCATCGCGTGGGCGGTGTATTACAAGGACAATCCGCGCGAGCACAGGGCGATCAACGAGGCGGAACTGGTGCGCTTGCCGGAACACGTCAAGGTCACCGCGAACGGCGGCGATACGCCATGGAAGAAAATCTTGCGTCGCATGTCGCCGACCATCTTTGTCTACTTTTGCCAGGTCTGGACCAATACGCTGTTCTTCAGCTGGGTGCCGATCTTCTTCATGAACGCCTACCATCTGGACATCAAGAAGTCGGCGATTTTTGCCTCCGGCGTGTTCTTCGCCGGTGTGGTCGGCGACGTCACCGGCGGCCTGATCAGCGACAGGGTATTGAAGAAAACCGGCAGCTTGCCGATGGCGCGTCAGGGCGTGATTGCGTTCAGTCTGCTGGGAACGCTGTGCTTCCTGGTGCCGGTGATGCTGAGCCACGACGTCAACGTGGTGGCGTGGTGCCTGTCGGGTGCATTCTTCATGCTGGAATTGACCATCGGTCCGATCTGGGCGGTGCCCATGGATGTCGCGCCGGAATACACCGGCACCGCCAGTGGCATGCTCAATACCGGCGCGGCGCTGGCGACGATCATTTCGCCCGTGGTGTTCGGCACCGTGATCGACCTGACCGGCAACTGGAATCTGCCGTTCGTCGGCTCTGCGGTCTTCCTGCTGATCGGTGCAGTGATGGCGCTGAAGATGCGGCCGGATCGCGACATTCATTTCTTCGAACACCTGCACGACCGTGACAAGGTCCCGGCCTGAACCAAGTGAACTCGGAAGACCGCGAAAACAAAAAAAGCCGGCATGAAGCCGGCTTTTTTATGCGATAGAAACGAAGCCTGGCTTCAGCCTTCCAGCAGGCTGCGCAGCATCCACGCATTCTTTTCATGCAACTGCATGCGCTGGGTCAGCAAGTCGGCGGTCGGTTCATCGGCAGCAGCGTCAACTGCCGGGAACATGGTGCGCGCCGTGCGCGTGACGGCTTCCTGGCCGGCCACCAGTTGACGGATCATTTCTTCCGCAGACGGCACGCCTTCGGCTTCGGGAATCGACGACAGCTTGGCGAATTCCTTGTACGAACCAGGCGCCGGATAGCCCAGTGCGCGGATGCGCTCGGCGATCAGGTCGACGGCCAGCGCCAGTTCGGTGTACTGGCCTTCGAACATCAGGTGCAGCGTGTTGAACATCGGGCCGGTGACGTTCCAGTGGAAATTGTGGGTCTTCAGGTAGAGCGTATAGCTATCGGCCAGCAGCTTGCTGAGACCGTCCGCAATCTTCTTGCGATCCTTGTCGTTGATACCGATGTTGATTGCTGCGACATTTTTCTTTGCCATTGTTTCGCTCCTTGGTGTGATGGAATGCAACGCTGCGATTTTATGTCAAAACGACAGCCCCATGAATAACACTTGGGGATGATTGACATCATCACAAGGCGTTAGTTTGCGTTGTCTAGGTTGTCTGATTTGTAATGTTGCGAGCGGCGATACAAGGATAGCGTCAGCGCCACCGCACACAGCGCGCCGATGGCGGCGAACAGGAACACTTCTTCGTAGCCGAACTGTCCCACAATCAATCCGGCCAGCGGGCCGGTGATGCCCAGCGCCAGGTCCAGGAACACCGAATACGCCCCCAGCGCTGCGCCGCGATTGGGCGCCGGCACCAGGCCGACCGCTTCCACGCCCAGCGACGGGAACACCAGCGCAAAGCCGAAACCGGCCAATGCCGCGCCGAGCATGGCGACTTCGGCCGAACCTGCCAGCCAAAGAGTCGTCAGGCCGAGCGCTTCGACGATGAACGAGGCGATTGCCACCCTGAAGCCGCCGAAACGGTTGATGGCGTTGGCGAATAAAAGGCGCGAGCCGATGAAGCAGCCGCCGAACAGCGTCAGCGAGAAGGCTGCGTTGGACCACTGATGACTGGCGTAATACAGCGTGATGAAGGTGGCGATGGCGCCGAAGCCGACAGTGCCGAGCGCCAGCCCGATACCGTAGGGCAGCACGCGGTTGAGCACCAGGCGGAAGGCCAGCCGTTCGCCGCGCACCACCGGCACGGCCGGACGACGGCGTGCGATCATGTAACCGATCAGCGGCAACGCCAGCGCCAGGAAACCGATGGCGGCAAAGCCACCGACATGCAGCAGCGCCACCCCCAGCGGTGCGCCGATGGCCAGCGCGCCGTAAGTGGCGATGCCGTTCCACGAAATCATGCGCGCGGTGTGGGTCGCGCCGATGCGGCCGATGCCCCAGATGATGGAGCCGGTGCCGGCCAGGCTCTCGCCGATGCCGAGGCAGAAGCGGCTGATCAGGATCATGGACAGGCTCAGCCACGGCAGTTCGGCGGACCATGCCGCCAGCACCAGGAAAGCGCCGCTGGCGACGCAGGCCAGCATGCCGCGCATGACGGTTTTCTTGGGCCCGATGGTATCGACCATGCGGCCGGCCTGGGCGCGCGTGATCAAGGTCGAGAGATATTGCACGCTGATCGACAGGCCAGCGATGAACGAGCTGTAACCGAGGTCGAGGTGGACATAGCCGGGCAGCACCGCGAGCGGGATGCCGATGGTCATGTAGGCCAGGAAGGTGAACAGCACCGTCGACAGGATCTGGGCCATGACGGCGGTTTGGGAGTGGGGCAATGCAGGCGCACCGTCGGCGGTGGCGAGAGGAACGGGACGTAATGCTTCTTCGGACATGATGGGAGAGAAAGAGGAGGCAACCGGCTTCAATGCCATGTTGCAGCGCAGAATTTTACCCCGTTTGACGGAAACCTGCTGGCGGTGCGGGATTTCGCCCCAATGACGAGGGTGATCCGGACAGGAATATGCAGGCTACGCGCGTTCGCAATGACGCGCGGACGTATAATCGCAGGATGCAAAATCTTCTTCACAATCTCAACGCCGAGCAGCTTGCCGCCGTCACCCTTCCCGCACAATCCGCACTGATCCTGGCCGGCGCCGGCTCGGGCAAGACGCGCGTGCTGACCACCCGCATCGCGTGGCTGATCCAGACCGGGCAAGTGTCGCCGTCGGGCATCCTGGCGGTGACCTTTACCAACAAGGCGGCCAAGGAAATGACTGCGCGCCTGTCGGCGATGATGCCGATCAATACGCGCGGCATGTGGATCGGCACCTTCCACGGCTTGTGCAACCGCCTGCTGCGGGCGCATCACCGCGACGCGGCGTTACCCCAGACCTTCCAGATCCTCGACTCGCAGGATCAGTTGTCGGCCATCAAGCGCCTGCTCAAGCAGATGAACGTCGACGACGAGAAGTATCCGCCGCGCAACCTGATGTACTTCATCAACGGCGCCAAGGACCAGGGCCTGCGCGCCAAGGACGTCGAGGCGCACGACGACTACAACCGCAAATTCGTCGAGCTCTACGATCTCTACGATCAGCAATGCCAGCGCGAAGGCGTGGTCGATTTTGCCGAGCTGCTGTTGCGCACGTATGAACTGCTGTCGCGCAACCAGCCGCTGCGCGAGCATTACCAGCGCCGCTTCCGCCATGTGCTGGTGGACGAGTTCCAGGATACCAACGACCTGCAATACAAATGGCTCAAGATCATGTCCGGGCAGGGCCAGGTCGACGGCGGCGCGGTTTTTGCCGTCGGCGACGATGACCAGAGCATCTACGCGTTCCGCGGCGCCAACGTCGGCAACATGACGGCGTTCGAGCGCGAGTTCCGCGTGCAGAACCTGATCAAGCTGGAGCAGAACTATCGCTCGCACGGCCACATCCTCGACGCCGCCAACATCCTTATCGCCAACAACAGCAAGCGTCTCGGCAAGAACCTGCGCACCGATGCCGGCCATGGCGAGCAGGTGCGCGTGTTCGAAGCCAGCAGCGACCTCCAGGAAGCGCAATGGATCATCGAGCAGGTCAAGAACCTGATCGCCGAAGGCTGGGCGCGCAGCGAGATTGCCTTGCTGTACCGCTCCAATGCGCAGTCGCGGGTGCTGGAGCATGCCCTGTTCTCCTCGGCGATTCCGTATCGCGTGTACGGCGGCCAGCGATTCTTCGAGCGCGCCGAAGTCAAGCACGCGATCGCCTATCTGCAGTTAATGGATAACCTGCACAACGATTCGGCATTCCTGCGCGTGGTGAATTTCCCGACACGCGGCATCGGCGCCAAGGCGCTCGAGCAATTGCAGGACGCCGCGCGCCAGTACAACTGCTCGCTGTATGCCGCGGTGCCTTATGTCGCGGGCAAGGCCGGTTCGACGCTCAACGGTTTCATCAAGCTGATCGAAGCCGCACGCTTTGAAACGCAGAATTTGCCGCTGCAGGAGATGGTGCAGGTGGTGCTCGACGCCAGCGGCTTGCTCACGCATTACCAAAACGAAAAAGAAGGCGCCGACCGCATCGAGAATCTGGAGCAGCTGGTCAGCGCCGCGACCCTGTTCGTGTCGGAAGAAGGTTATGGACTCGATGCACCGGCCTTCCTGGGGCCGCAGGCGCAAGCCGTTGCGGGTACGTCGATCACGACCGCCGACGGCATCGAGATCATCGATGCCGACGCCGCGCTGACAACCATCATGTCGCCGCTGTCGGCCTTCCTCTCCCATGCGTCGCTGGAAGCCGGCGACAACCAGGCGCAAGCCGGCCAGGACGCGTTGCAACTGATGACCGTACACTCGGCCAAGGGCTTGGAGTTCGACGCGGTGTTCATCACCGGGCTGGAAGAAGGCTTGTTCCCGCATGAGAACAGCGCCAAGGAAGAGGGCGGCGTGGAAGAAGAGCGTCGCCTGATGTACGTCGCCATCACGCGTGCGCGCAAGCGTTTGTACATGAGCTTCTCGCAGACGCGCATGCTGCACGGCCAGACGCGCTACAACATGCGCTCACGCTTCTTTGACGAGTTGCCGGACGAGTCGATCAAATGGCTGTCGCCCAAGATCCAGCAGCAACAGCACAGCTGGTTTGCGCATCCGAAGTCCGCATGGGACGCTGCGCCGGAGTCGGGAAACAACAAGATTGCGCAGAATTTTTCGCGGCCGGATTCGGGCTGGCGGATTGGGCAGAATGTGGCGCATGCCAAGTTTGGCGAGGGCGTTATCGTCAACATTGAAGGTGGCGGCGGGAGTACGCGGGCGCATATCAACTTCGGGAAGTTTGGGATGAAGTTGTTGGATTTGAGTGTGGCGAAGTTGGATAAAGTGGGGTGAGTTTGTTCCGACTTCTGTTTGTCGGTAGCTTCGATTGCTTGTTCTTCGGACGACCAAGCCGGGCTACCCCCGGCGAAGGGTTGATCGAAGAAAGAACCGCATTCATCAACGCACTGCAAGCAAGTCGGAACAAAAAAAGCAGCCATCGCGCTCAGCGATTAACCAGCTCCTGCACCTCATCCCAAGTAGCCGCATAAGCCCCAGCCCGCGCCGCCGACAGTGCAGCCGCCGCAGCAGCACACTGCAAATGCGTCATCACCGGCGCGTCCGCCTGACGCAAAATACTCGCAATCCACCCACCCATCGACGCGTCGCCGCAGCCAACGGTATCGATCACTTCAACCCGATAAGCCGGCTGGTCGACAACGCTTTCCCCTTTGATCCATGACAAGCCATTCGCCCCGCGCGTGAACAAAATCTCCGCTTGCGGCGCCAAGGCCTTCAACGTCGCCAACGGTTGCGCATCGCCGGGAAACAACTTCTCCAGATCTTCATCCGACACCTTCACATAGTGCGACAACGCCAGCAGCTTGCGCATCAGCACGTGATAGTCGGGCTGATCCATCAACTTGCGCCAGTTCGGATCGAAGGCGATGCGCTTGCCGCGTTGCGCGCCCTCGGTGGCAATTGCCAGCAAGCGCGAAGCCAGCGGTTCGCGTGTCAGGCTGATGCAGCCGAAATGCAATACGCGCGCCTCATCCATCCAGCCGGCGGGCAATTTGCTCGGATCGAAATGCAGATCCGCACTGTCGTCGCCGACGAAGAAATAGTCGGGCGGCGTGGTCGAGGTCACCATTGCCAACAGTGGCGATTTGTCGACCTGCTGCAGGTAGCGCATGTCCAGTCCGGCCTGTTGCGTGAGCACGCGCAATTCTTCGCCGAAGACGTCGCTGCTGACGCTGCCGGCATAACCGGTCGCTACGCCAAGCCGGGCGCCGACGCGCGCTACGTTCCAGCAGGCGCCGCCGGGCAGGGCGCGCCACTCACCGCCGGGCTGGCGGATAAAGTCGGTCAGGGCTTCGCCGAAGACGACGAATTCAATGGGATGCGGCATGAATGTCTCCATAATACTGATGCTGGAATTATTGTTTTAGTGCTGCCTGAAATTCAATCCTGCAACGCAAACTGCGCGCAGTATTCGTCGGTGACGAGACCGGTCAGCCAGCCGCCGCGCAAGGCGCCGCGCACCGCTTCGGCTTTCTTGCGACCGCCTGCCAGCGCGATGACCGGCTTGGCCGGCGGTGCGCTGAGCGGCGGCGTGGTGATGCGCGCGGCCAGCGGCGAACGCAGCATTTTTCCGGCGGCGTCGAAGGCGTGGCAGATCAGCTCGCCGACCGCGCCCTGTTTTTGCAACTGCGCCACTTCCTCGTCGTCGATGAAGCCGTCTTCATGCATCGCTCCTTGCAGCGCAATCGTGCCGATGCCGAGGAAGGTGACATCCGCGCGTTGCGCCAGACCGGTGACGATCTGATAGGCGCGATGGTTGCACCACTGCTTGCGATCAGCTTCGTTTTCGGCCACGCGCGGCGCCGGCAGGAGATAAAAGCGACTTTGCATTTTTTCGGCGGCGAGCAGGGCGACGTCGTAGCGGTTGGCCGAACCGTCGGACGCGAAGGCGCCGATCATGGAGACAATCTGATGCTGCGGCCGCTCCATGTCGCCGATTTTTTCGATCGCAGCCTTGAGCGTGCGGCCCGAGCCGACGTTGACGATCAACGGCGCTTCCTGCCGCAGGTATTGCTCCATCAGTTCGGCGCCGGCCACGGCCAGCATCTGTTGCACGCCTTGGGCATCATCGTCGACGCCGGCGCCTGCATTACTTGGCACCACGCGGCAGACCTCCAGGCCATAACGCTGCTGCAGACCTTGCGCCAGCTCCAGGCACGATGAAATGGGATGGGTGATCTGCACTTTGACCAGGTTCGACGCTCCCGCGTAAGCCACCATGCGCTGCGCCATCTGGCGCGAAATGCCGAGGCGTTCGGCGATTTCATTCTGGGTGTTGCCGGCGACGTAATACATCCATGCGGCGCGCGCCGCCAGGTCGAGTTTGGATGAGCTGGATGACATCGGTTTTCCTTGTTGTGAACCTGCCGTTCCCCTTGTACATCACCTTGTGTACCGCGGCGGTTGATCCGGCATTGTACGGACTTTGGTCACGTGTTTTGGCGACAGGTCAGGCTGTCATTATTATCAAAATTGAACATTTGCTCAACAAAAAAGCAAATGCTTGACAATCTTTCGCCGATGTTTGATTATTTGCTCGCAAATAGATTTTTTGCTCAGAAAATTACATCGAGGCGAGGAGGGCGGCAACGCTAATCCTCAGCCCGCACACAATGGAGACAAGCATGAAACTTCGCGCCCCCGCACGTCCGTTGGCACGCCTTGCTGCCGCTATCGCCATGCTCGGTACTGCCGGTTTTTCCTTCGCCGAACCGGTCACACTGAACATCGCATCGATCAACAACCCCGACATGATCGAACTGCAAAAGCTGTCGCCGCAGTTCGAAAAAGCCAATCCCGACATCAAGCTGCGCTGGGTCACGATGGAAGAGAGCGTGCTGCGGCAACGCCTCACCACCGACATTGCCACCAACAGCGGCCAGTTCGACCTGATGACCATCGGCGCGTATGAAGCGCCGATCTGGGCCAAGAAGGGCTGGCTGGCGCCGATGACCGGCTTGCCCGCCGACTACGACGAAGCCGACCTGATCAAGACCGTGCGCGAAGGCCTGACCAGCGATGGCAAGTTGTATGCATTGCCGTTCTATGCGGAAAGCTCGATGACCTATTACCGCAAGGACCTGTTCGCGCAAAAGAACCTGAAGATGCCGGAAAAGCCGACCTGGGAAGAGATCGGCAAGCTGGCCGCGCAACTGCATGACCCGGCCAAGGGCGTCTACGGCATCTGCCTGCGTGGCCGCGCCGGCTGGGGCGAAAACATGGCGCTGGTCGGGACCATGGTCAATGCTTACGGCGGCCGCTGGTTCGATGAAAAATGGCAGCCGCAGCTCGATACGCCGGAATGGAAGCAGGCCGTCAATTTCTACGTCGACCTGATGCGCAAATCCGGTCCGCCGGGCGCCAGCTCCAATGGGTTCAATGAGAACCTGGTGCTGTTCTCGGGCGGCAAGTGCGGCATGTGGGTGGACGCCACCGTCGCCGCCGGCATGCTGTATCACGGCAAGGATTCCAAGGTGTCCGACAAGGTCGCGTTCGCGCCGGCGCCGATGGCGACCACCGACAAGGGCTCGCATTGGTTGTGGATCTGGTCGCTGGCCGTGCCGAAATCGTCCAAGTCGCAGGACGCGGCAAAGAAATTCGCCGCCTGGGCGACATCCAAGGACTACATCAAGCTGGTCGCCAAGGATAGCGGCTGGGCACTGGTGCCGCCGGGTACGCGCACTTCCACTTACGCCTCCGCCGAGTACAAGAAGGCTTCACCGTTCTCCGACTTTGTCCTCGACGCGATCCAGAAGGCCGACGCCAACAATCCGACCGTCAAGCCGGTGCCTTACACAGGCATCCAGTTCGCGACGATTCCGGAGTTCCAGTCCATCGGCACCATCACCGGCCAGGCGATTGCCGGCGCGCTGGCGGGCAAGGGCACTGCCGACGCTGCGTTGAAGACCGCGCAGGCGCAGACCGTGCGCATGATGAAACAGGGGCGTTACATCAAGTAATTCCGTTCGTACCGCGATGCGCCGGCCTGGCCTGACCGCGGGCCGGCGCATGAAACTGCTTTGCCGATTTCCGCCGGAACGTCGCAACATGACCCCGGCCCGAACCAGATTGCATCGAGGCCGCCATGTCGTCGATATCGAATACTTCTCCCATGCCTTCCGAAGCCAACGCTTCTCCGTCTACGCCGAAATCCCGCCGCGGCAAACGCGCGGGCGGCGAACGCTTCCTGCCGATCCGCTTGCTGCAGACGCCTGCAGTGGCTCTGCTGTTCCTGTGGATGATCGTGCCGCTGGCGATGACGGTGTACTTCTCGTTCAATCGTTACAACCTGATGTCGCCCGACCAGACCGGTTTCGTCGGTCTGGAGAACTACCAGTTCCTGCTGGAAGATCCCGCCTTCTGGCCGTCGATCGCCAATACGGCGTTGCTGATCGGTTCCGTGCTCGGCGTCAGCGTCATCGGCGGCACCTTGCTGGCGGTGCTCTTTGACCAACCCTTCCGCGGTCGCGGCATTGCCCGGCTGCTGGTGATCGGGCCGTTCTTCGTGATGCCGACCGTGGCTGCGCTGATCTGGAAGAACATGATCATGCATCCGGTCTACGGCATGCTGGCCTTCGTCATGCGCCACCTCGGCCTGGAGCCGATTGACTGGCTCGCCGAATATCCGATGCTGTCGGTGATCATCATCGTGTCGTGGCAATGGATTCCGTTTGCTTTCCTGATCCTGCTGACCGCGCTGCAGTCGCTCGACGGCGACCAGAAGGAAGCCGCCCAGCTCGACGGCGCCGGACCGATCCGCGTCTTCTTCTACATCGTGCTGCCGCACCTGAAGCGCGCGATCACGGTGGTGATCATGATCGAAACCATTTTCCTGCTGTCGGTATTCGCGGAAATTTTCACCACCACCGCCGGCGGTCCCGGCACCGAAACCACCAACCTGACTTATCTGGTGTACTCGATCGGCCTGCAGCAATTCGACATCGGCATCGCGTCGGCGGGCGGCATCTTCGCCGTGGTGCTGGCCAACATCGTGTCGTTTTTCCTGGTGCGCATGCTGGCGAAGAACCTCAAAGGAGCGAACGAAAAATGAACGATCAAAAAAAGAGTCCGCTCTGGGTCGGCCTGCTGGCATGGACCTGCGCCATCATCCTGTTCTTCCCGATTTTCTGGGTTGCCGTCACGGCGTTCAAGACCGAGCACCAGGCCTACATGCCGAGCCTGATTTTCATGCCGACGCTGGATACCTTCCGTGAAGTCTTCGAGCGCAGCAATTACCTGGCCTTCGTGAAGAACTCCCTGATCGTCTCGCTCGGTTCGACCGTGCTGTCGCTGCTGATTGCGGTGCCGGCGGCGTATTCGATGGCCTTCTTCCCGACCGGGCGCACCCAGAAGCTCCTGCTGTGGATGCTGTCGACCAAGATGATGCCGGCCGTCGGCGTGCTGGTGCCGATCTACCTGCTGGCCAAAAACAGCGGCATGCTCGATTCGGTGAGCGGCCTGACGCTGATCTACACGCTGATCAACCTGCCGATTGCGGTGTGGATGGCGTTCACCTATTTCAACGACGTACCGAAAGAAATCCTCGAAGCGGCCCGCATCGACGGCGCCAACGCCTGGCAGGAGATGTTGTACCTGTTGTTGCCGACGGCCATGCCGGGACTGGCGTCGACCGCGCTGCTGCTGATCATCCTGTCCTGGAACGAGGCGTTCTGGAGCCTCAACCTGACCAGCGTCGACGCCGCGCCGCTGACGGTGTTCATCGCGTCCTATTCGAATCCGGAAGGGCTGTTCTGGGCCAAGCTGTCAGCCGCCTCGCTGCTGGCGATCGCGCCCATCATGGCGCTCGGCTGGCTGGCGCAGAAGCAACTGGTACGCGGCCTGACCTTCGGCGCCGTGAAGTAAGCGAAAGGAAACATGAAGCCGGAAATCACCCACCTGATCTGCGACTGCGACGGCGTCCTGCTCGACAGCGAGAGCATCGCCCTGCGCGTGCTGCATGAGCACTTGTTGTTGCTGCTGAAGAATCCTGCCGACGGCGACAAACTGCATCACGCGATCGCTTCCCGCCTCGGCATGTTCACGGAATTGCTGCTGGATGAATTGGACGTCGAGTTCGGCTTTGGCCTGAACGCCGTGCAATATGCCGACATCAATACCGCCGTCGGCATCGCTTGCGGTGACGAAGTGCAACTGGTGCCCGGCATCGCCGAGGCATTGCAAAAAATCGGCCTGCCCAAGGCAGTCGCCAGCAACAGCAGCACCGATCGCATCGTCAAGGGCTTGCAGCGTTGCGGCCTGCTGGCCCTGTTCGACGGTCACATCCACAGCGCGCATGACGTCGGTCGTCCCAAGCCGGCGCCGCATGTCTATCTCGCCGCCGCGGCCGGTTATGGCATAGCCCCGCAGCACTGCGTCGCAGTCGACGACAGCGTGACCGGCGTGCGCGCCGCCAGCAGCGCGGGCATGCATGTGCTCGGCTTCATCGGCGTGGCGCATGACCGCCACGGCATGCGCCAGAAGCTGCTCGACGCCGGCGCCGAACTGGTATTTGAAGACATGCAGGAATTGCCGGCGCTGATCGAGGCTGTATTGGCCGACCGCGCTGCATAAGCAAGAAAAACCACGAAACAAGGAGATCATCATGGCAGCCGTCACCATCCGCAACCTCGCCAAGCGCTACGACGACAACGAAGTGATGCGCGACATCAACCTCGACATCGACGACGGCGAATTCGTCGTCTTCGTCGGTCCCTCCGGCTGCGGCAAATCGACGCTGCTGCGCATGATCGCCGGCCTCGAAGACATCAGCGCCGGAGAGCTCAACATCGGCGAGCGCCGCATGAACGATGTCCCGGCCGCCAAGCGCGGCATTGCCATGGTGTTTCAGTCGTATGCGCTGTATCCACACATGACGCTGTACGACAACATGGCCTTCGGCCTCAAGATCGCCGGCAAGTCCAAAGTCGAAATCGATAGCGCCGTGCAGCACGCCGCCAAGATCCTGCACATTGACCATTTGCTCGATCGCAAGCCGCGCGCCTTGTCCGGCGGTCAGCGCCAGCGTGTCGCCATCGGCCGTGCGATCACACGCCAACCCAGTGTGTTCCTGTTCGACGAGCCGTTGTCGAATCTCGACGCGGCGCTGCGGGTGAAGATGCGGCTGGAGTTTTCCAAGCTGCATGACGATCTCAAGACCACCATGATCTATGTCACGCACGACCAGATCGAAGCCATGACGCTGGCCGACAAGATCGTCGTGCTGTCGGCAGGGCGTATCGAACAGGTCGGCACGCCACAGCAGCTGTACCACCATCCGGCCAATCGTTTCGTGGCGGGTTTCATCGGTTCGCCCAAGATGAATTTCATCGACGGCGTGGTCGCCTCGATCGGGGCCGACGGCGCGCTGGTGGACGTTCCGGGCGGCGGTCGCCAGTTGGCGGCGGTCGAGGGCGGCACGCTCAAGGTCGGCGACAAGGTGACGCTGGGCGTTCGTCCCGAACATCTGGCCATCGTGACCGGGCAGCCGTTGCTGCAGGCGCGCTACACGGCGCTGGAATTGCTCGGTGATTTTTCTTACCTGTACGCGGCTGCCGATGCTTCGGACGAACCATTGATCTTGCGCGTTGCCGACAGCCTGCAGCTTGCTTCCGGCAGCGTCATCGGCGTCGGCGCCGAGGCGCATCGCTGCCACCTGTTCCGTGAAGATGGCAGCGCCGTGAAGCGGCTGCTGCGCGATCCGGCGATGGCGGTGCATTGAGACGCAGGCGAGCACAAAGAGGACAACATGACGAACCGTGATTCAAAAAATGACCTGGTCTGGTTGCACATCGGCGCCGGATCGTTTCACCGCGCCCATCAGGCGGTTTACCTGCATCGCCTGCGCGAACGCGGCAACGATGACGATCGCCGGTGGCAACTGGCGCTGGGCAATATCCGCGCCGATATGGCGCCGCTGCTGCAAGATCTCGCACAAAGCGAAGGCCGCTACACGCTGGAAACGGTAACGCCGCAGGGACAGCGCGCGTATGAAACCATCCGCGCCATCCGCGACATCGTTCCTTGGGATGCACAGCTGAAAAGCCTGATCAGGACGGGCGCCGAGCCGCGTACGCGCGTGATCTCGTTTACCGTGACCGAGGGCGGCTATTACCTCGACCACGAGCATTTGCTGGACGTGCACAATCCCGACCTGGCGGCCGACATTGGCGGCGACCGGCGCACCATCTACGGCGCCGTGACGGCGATCCTGCAAGCGCGCCAGGACGGCAATGCCGGCGGCGTGACGCTGCTCAATTGCGACAACCTGCGGCACAACGGCGAGCGCTTCTTCGGCGGGCTGCAGCAATTCCTGGCCTTGCGCGGCCACCATCAGTTGCTGGAATGGGTGCGCGCCAATGTCGCCAGCCCCAACTCGATGGTCGACCGCATCACACCGCGTCCGACCGAGGCCGTGCGGCAGCGCGTGAAGGAAGCGACCGGCGTCGACGATCCGTGCGCGCTGATGGCAGAGTCGTTCATCCAGTGGGTAATCGAGGACGATTTCAAGGCCGGTCGTCCGGCCCTCGAAAAAGTCGGCGTCGAAATGGTCGCATCCGTGCTGCCTTACGAAGAAGCCAAGATCCGCATCCTCAACGCCAGCCACAGCTGCATCGCCTGGGCCGGCACCATGATCGGCCTCGGCTACATCCACGAAGGCACGGTGCACGAAGACATCCGCCGCATGGCGTATGACTACATCACGCAAGACGTGATCCCATGCCTGACGCCGAGCCCGCTGGACCTCGAAGCGTATCGCGACACCACGTTGGCGCGCTTTGCCAATCCCGCTATTCAGGACACCAATCAGCGCGTGGCGGCGGACGGCTTTTCCAAGATCCCGGGCTTCATACGCCCGACCATTGCCGACAGCCTCGCGCGCGGTCATGATCCGCGCGCCACGGCGCAAGTGGCGGCGCTGTTCTTCGCCTTCCTGCAACGCTGGAGGCGCGGTGAGCTGGCGTATGAATATCAGGACGGCGTATTCGATCCGGCCGCGGTCCGGACGATGCTGGAAAGCCCCGATCCGGTACGCGCCTATTGCAATGACCCGCTGCTGTGGGGAGAACTGGCCGGCAGCATCCAGCTTGAACGGCTGCTGCGCGAAGGGAACGTCAGCGTCAACGCCTGGCTGGCAACCTCGACTAAAATGCCCGCTTGAGACGGACAACAATCAATAACAAGGAGCACCATGTATCTGGGGATTGACCTTGGTACGTCGGAAGTCAAAGCGGTCGTCATCGACGCCGAAGGAAAACTGCTGGCGCTGGCCGGTTCGCCGCTGACGGTGTCGCGTCCGCACCCGCGCTGGTCTGAGCAGGATCCGCAGCACTGGTGGCGCGCCGCCGGCGATGCTGTCGCGAGCCTGCGCGAACAAATGGGCGCGACACGTTTTGCCGGCATCCGCGCCATCGGCCTGTCCGGACAGATGCACGGCGCGGTCTTGCTGGATGTGCAGGAACGCGTGTTGCGTCCGGCCATCCTGTGGAGCGACTCGCGCAGCACGGACGAATGCGCCGAGCTGACGCAGCGCTGGATCGAATCCGGCGATCTGGATCAGGTCGCGGGCAATCTGGCGATGCCGGGATTCACTGCACCCAAATTGCTCTGGGTGGCGCGTCACGAACCACGACTTTTCGAGCAAGTCGCCTGCGTGCTGTTGCCTAAAGACTGGCTGCGGTTGCAGATGACCGGGCGCAAGATTTCCGATCCTTCCGACGCTGCCGGCACGCTCTGGCTCGACGTGGCCCGGCGCGACTGGTCGGACGCCTTGCTGGCCGCAGGCGGCATGCGTCGCGCACAAATGCCGGAGCTGGCCGACGGCAGCGCCGCCGCGGGCTTGCTGTTGCCGGAAGTGGCGCGGGCCTGGGGGCTGGCCGATAACGTGGTGGTGGCAGGCGGCGCCGGAGACGGTGCGGCGAGCGCGGTCGGCATCGGCGCCGTGAAGCCGGGCGACGGCTTCCTGTCGCTGGGCACGTCGGGCGTGTTGTTCGTGGTCAACGATAAATTCCGTCCCAATCCGGCGCGCGCCATCCATGCGTTTTGCCACACCTTGCCGCAGCGCTGGCACCAGATGAGCGTGATGTTGTCGGCCGCGAGTTGCCTGCGCTGGTTCTGCCGTCTGTGCAGCGTCGATGAGAAAACGCTGCTGCAGGAGGTCGCCGCGCTCGATGAAGAAGCGCTGGCCAATGCGCCGCTGTTCCTGCCCTATCTGTCCGGAGAACGGACACCGCACAACGACCCCTATGCGCTCGGCGTATTCCACGGCCTCTCGCACGAACACCAGCGCGCTGCGCTCGCCTATGCGGTGCTGGAGGGAGTGAGCTTCGGCATGGTCGACGGCCTCGACGCCTTGCGTGCGGCCGGTACCGGCGTGCGGCAATTGTCGCTGGTCGGCGGCGGCGCACGCAGCGCTTATTGGGCGCAGCTGCTCAGCGACGCACTCGACGTGCGTATCGTCACCCACGTCGGCAGCGAAGCCGGCGGCGCCCTGGGTGCGGCGCGACTGGCCTGGCTGGCCGACGGCGGCAGCGAAGAAGTGGTGTGCCGCAAGCCGCCGCAACAGGACTGCTACGAGCCGCGGCCGACGCGCCATGCGCAGCTGCAACCGCGGCTGGAGCGCTATCGCGCTATTTATCAGCCATGGGAAGCGTTGCCGTCGGGCTCTGTCTGAGATCGCGCACGTACCTTGCGTTGCGGCAAATCGTGCCGGGTTTTTCATTTAAAAGACACTCGCTTGACTTGCTGCAGGCCTTGTCTGATGATCCCCTGAACAGGCCGGAATCCATTCCAACGCCAGGGGGATTTGCATGAAACCTTACGCACGCCGCGGCGCGCTTGCGCGCCGGCTGTCCCTGCTTGCCATCCTCTGCAGCCTCCTCTGGCCGGGATTTGCCGGTGCCGACGTGGTGACCGTCGTCAATATCGCCACCACCAACAACCCTGACATGCTGGAGCTGCAACGCCTGTCCACGGTGTTTGAAAAAGCCAATCCCGACATCAGACTCAACTGGAACATCATGGATGAAGGCGTGCTGCGCGAGCGTGTGACGAGCGACATCACGACCAGCGGCGGACAGTTCGACCTGATGACCATCGGCCTGATGTCGACGCCGCTGTGGGCGGAACAGGGGTGGCTGGTGCCGATGGACGAGTTGCCATCGGGCTATGACGTGGACGACTTGCTCAAGCCGGTGCACGACGGCCTGAGCAGCAAGGGCAAGTTGTACGCGCTGCCGTTCTATGCCGAAAGCTCGATGACTTACTACCGCAAGGATCTGTTCGCGCAAAAGAAGCTGGTCATGCCGACCAGGCCGAGCTGGGGAGAGATCGCCGCGTTCGCCGCCCAGCTGCATGATCCTGCGGGCGGCGTTGCCGGCATCTGCCTGCGCGGACGTCCGGGCTGGGGTGAGAACATGGCGCTGATCGGCACCATGGTCAATGCGCATGGCGGGCGCTGGTTCGACGAACAATGGCGGCCCCAGCTCGATACGCCGGAATGGGCGCAGGCAGTCGGCCTGTATGTCGACTTGCTGCGCAAATACGGCCCCGCCGACGCAGTCCAGAATGGTTTCAACGAGAATCTGGCGCTGTTCGCTGCGGGCAAGTGCGCCATGTGGATCGACGCCACCGTCGCGGCAGGGACGCTCTTCCACGGCAAGAATTCCACAGTGTTCGACAAGACCGCGTTCGTGGCGGCGCCGACCGCGACCACGGCGAAAGGCGCGCAGTGGTTGTGGGTGTGGGCACTGGCGGTGCCGCATTCGTCGAAATCGAAAGAGGCGGCAAAAAAATTCGCCGTGTGGGCGACCTCGAAAGAGTACATCCAGCTGGTCGCAGAGAGGGACGGCTGGGGACTGGCGCCGCCGGGTACGCGCAAGTCGACCTATGCATCGGCCGGCTACCAGAGAGCCTCGCCGTATGCGGATTTCGTCCTCGACGCCATCCAGAGCGCCGACCCCGGCAGTCCCACGCTCAAACCGGTTCCTTACGTGGGCATCCAGCTGGTGACGATTCCCGAATTCACCAGCATCGGCACCTTTACCGGCCAGGCCATCGCCCGTGCGCTGACGGGCCGCAGCAGCGTGGAAGCCGCATTGAAGACATCGCAGACCATCACCACGCGCCTGATGCAGCAGGGCCGTTACATCAAGTATTGATGCGACTGCGGCGAGCATGAAAAAAGGCAGGCGGAGAAGACTCCGGCTGCCTTTTCTGTTTATCGCAGCGTCACGCCGCCGGAAGGTTTATTGGTGCTGAAACTTGAACACCGAGATCGCCTGCAGCAAGCGGCCGGTCTGTTCTTCCAGGCTGCCCGCCGCGGCGGCGGCCTGTTCCACCAGCGCGGCGTTCTGCTGCGTGCTTTCATCCATGTCGGTGACGGCCCTGTGCACCTGCGTGATGCCGGCGCTTTGCTGCTGCGTGGCGACGGTAATTTCGGTCATGATGCCGGTCACGCGCTTGACCGACTCGACGATCTCGGTCATGGTGCTGCGCGCGTCGTCGACCAGGCGATTGCCGATGTCGACCTTTTCCACCGAATCCTCGATCAGCGTCTTGATTTCCTTGGCGGCGCCGGCCGAACGCTGGGCCAGGTTGCGCACTTCGGAGGCGACCACGGCGAAGCCGCGGCCTTGCTCGCCGGCGCGCGCCGCTTCGACGGCGGCGTTCAGCGCCAGGATATTGGTCTGGAAGGCGATGCTGTCGATCAGGCTGATGATGTCCACGATCTTCTTCGACGATGCGCTGATCTCGCTCATGGTGCTGCCGGTCTTGGCGACCACGTCGCCGCCCTTGACCGCAATCGCCGAGGCCGACGCCGCCAACTGGTTGGCTTGCAAGGCGCTGTCGGCGTTCTGGCGCACGGTCGTGGCCAGCTGTTCCATGCTTGATGCGGTTTCTTCCAGGTTGGATGCCTGCGACTCGGTGCGATGCGACAAGTCCATGTTGCCGGTGGCGATCTCGCGCGTGGCGCCGTTGATCGATTCCACGTTGGAGCGGACGTCGCCGATGATGGCGGTGAGGTTGATGTTCATCTGGCGCAAGGCGCGCAGCAACCGGCCGATTTCATCGGGGCGGTCGGATTCGGCGCGGTTCGACAAGTCGCCGCCGGTGATCGCGTAGGTCGCCAGCAGCGCCGCCTGGATCGGGCGCACCAGGGCGCTGTGCAGCGCGTACCAGATGTACAGCGTGATCAGCATGGTGGCGATGCAGATGGCCGTATTGAGCATGCTGTGATCGGTCAGGAAGCTCACGCTCGCCGCCACCAGTTGCAGGCCCAGCAGCGTGATCATGGACAGGTTGATGCGGGTGTTGAGCTGGATCTTGCCCAGCTTGGCGATCCAGCCCTTGAGGCCGGTTCTGACCACGTTGCCCTGCTCGATGGCAATGCCCTTGGCCTTGCCCTTGCGCATGTCGGCATAGAGTTTTTCAGCGCCGGCGACATCTTGCCGCGACGGTTTGATGCGCACAGACATGTAGCCGATGACCTGGCCTTTTTCGCGTATCGGCGTAATGTTGGCGAGCACCCAATAATGGTCGCCGCTTTTGCGGCGATTCTTGACCAGGCCGGTCCAAGGGATGCCCTTCTTGACGGTTTTCCACATGTCGCCGAACGCCTCGGCCGGCATGTCGGGATGGCGCACGATGTTCTGCGGCGCGCCCATCAGTTCTTCCTCGTGGAATCCGCTGACTTCGATGAAGTAGGGATTGACGTAGGTGATGTTGCCCTTCAGATCGGTTTTGGAGACGATCGATTTGCCGTCTTGTAATTCATACTCGGCATTGGTGACCGGCAGGTTCATGCGCATCTTGTTTCCCCGTGACAGCAGCGTTGTGGTGGCAGTTGTTTTTGTTTTTTTGGCAACACCTCACCTTGCGCTGTCGTTGCTCTCCGGAGCAGGTGCGTCGTCGCGCGGAAGCTTGCCAAAGACCGCAGTGTAAGTCGGGTAAAAAGAGCAATACATGACCACGGTCAATATTATCGACAATGGCAGCAAAATAAACACGATCACCGTCATGTTGTTAAATAGTAAAGCGACGATCGTGCTGATGGTGGCCGGCAGCAGCACGCCGATCACCAGCCAGGCCAGGCCGTACACCGTGAACGCCTTGGCGGCACGGCGCACCGCGAAGAAGCTGTAGAACAGCGCCTTGCCCAGCGGCATTTTGTGCCAGGCGATCAACGGCGCGGCGAACCAGAACGCCATCGCCGCCGGGATATACACCAGCGCGGCCACGATCATGGCCAGGCGCAGGTTGCTGCCTTCAATGTCCTTGGGGTCCAGGCCGGGGCCGGTCATGGCTTTCCAGAAGGCGCCGCCGTCGACCAGCGTCGACACGCCGACCGCCGCGAAGGCGGCCAGCAGATACAGCACGCCCAGTACCAGCAGCGTGCGCAGCGCCGGCGAACGGAAGCCGACCAGCAGCAGGCTTGGATAAACGCGTTTGCCTTCCTCGATCTGGCGGCAGGCTTGCATGAATGACATGGCGAATACCGGCACCAGGATCAGCGGCAGCAACTGGCCGATGATGGGCAGGATGCCCAGCGCCAGCATCAGGAACATGTAGCTCAGGAACAGCGTCGAGACTTCCGCAGGTTGTTTGCGGAACAGCGCCAGGCCTTCCTTGACCCAGAGCCAGCCGGTTTTTGCGGGCAGTTTTTCCATATCAGTCATTTGGTCCGGGCAGCGGCGGGATGGCGCCGTTCACGCGCTGTCGCAGGATGCGTTCGAAGTGCGTGGGATCGTGCGGCGTCAGCATTTCGGCGGCGCGCGGGAGGTAGAAATCATACAGGCGCGACAGCCAGAACCGCAGTGCGGCGGCACGCAGCATCGCTCCCCAGGCCTGCTGCTCGACCGCTTTGAACGGCCGCACGGCATGGTAGGCGTCCAGCATGGCTTGCACGCGCGCGACATCAAGCACGCCGCTGGCCAGGTCGATGCACCAGTCGTTGACGGTGACTGCCAGGTCGAACAGCCAGGTGTCGCAGCCTGCAAAATAAAAATCGAAGAAGCCGGTCAGGCGCGTGCCGACGAACATCGCATTGTCGCGGAACAGGTCGGCGTGCACCGGGCCGTTGGGCAATTGTGCGTAAATATCCGAGGCGGCGAAGTCTTCCTGGAATTGCATCTCCGCGCGCAGCACCTGCTGCGTCTCGGCATTCAGGTAAGGCAATACCACCGGCGCGGTCTCACGCCGCCACGGCAGGCCGCGCAGATTCGGCTGGCGGATGCCGAAGTTTTGCGCCGCCAGGTGCATTTTTGCCAGCATCGCGCCGACCTCGGCGCAATGCACCGGCTCGGGCTTCGGCTGGTAGGCGCCTTCCAGCTTGGTTACGATCGAAGCCGGCTTGCCGTTGAGGGCATTGATGATGCTGCCGCTCTTGTTGGGGACAGGCGCCGGCACCAGCACGTCACGCTGGGCCAGATGGCGCATCAGTTCCAAATAAAACGGCAGTTGCTCGAAACTCAGTTTTTCAAACAGCGTCAGGACGTATTCGCCGCTTTCGGTCGTGATGAAGAAATTGCTGTTCTCGATACCGGAAGAAATGCCTTTGACGGCCAGCGCTTTGCCGAGAGAAAACTGGGTGATCCAGCCTGAGAGGTCGTCCAGGCTGACCGGAGTAAAAACTGCCATGTGCGGAAATGATGGAGAACGATGGAAAATCCGGACGGGATGCCGTCCGGAGAGGATGAATTACTTGCTGGCGTCGCCGGCTTCGCCTTCTTTGGGTTTCTTCTTGCCGCCCCAGTCGAATTCCTTGATCTGCCATTGGGCGCCGCTTGGCGGGCCGCTCTGGACATCGCCCGGCGTCGAGCTGCCGAGTTGCTGTGTCGGCTTCACGTAATACGTGCTCGGGCCCGATTTGACTTTGACTTCCTTGGTCTGGCCGTGGTCGCGGCGCTCGGTGATGCTGTTGCCGCTGCCTTGCTCTTCGCCCGGCTTCTTGATGGTCACGGCAGGCGGTTCGCCTTCTTCCAGCGTTTGCAGCTCAGGCGGCGGCGGGGCCGGCTTGTCCGATACAGCCTGGGCGTGCGCCAGGGAAGACAGCATCAGCAGGGAGAAGCAAAGCGACATGGCGGACGCAACGGACCGGCTTCTGGTAATCATGGTGAACTCGCAATCTGGACAGGTTGACAGTAGGTGTTCATTGTAACAAACGAATCAGTCGGAGCCCGCATCCTCGCGAATGTGCTCCGCCACACAGATGGGGGCATGTTGCCGAAGCTCAATCGCTTTTATCCGGCTGCTTGCCTGCATTCCGGAACGTCGTTCGCTATTTTCTGCCTGACGCCGCCTTGCGGACAGTTTCCTGCACGATTTTCCAGGCGTTGCCGCGACGCGCCAGCACGAGTGTCTTTGCGCTGGTCTCGGCAAGCTGATCGGACGTGTATTTCTGCGTGAACACGACGGTGGCAATGTCGCCGCTCACAGTGACGTCGGGCGCGACGATGCCGAGGGCGATACGTTTGCGGCCGTCGATCCGCATGCGTCGCTGCGCCGCCCAATCGTTGCGACTCTCGCCGTCCGGCGTGCGAAAGTCGTCGGCGTAGTAACCCAGATAGGCATCGACGTCCTTGCGGCTCCATGCCGCCGCCCAGTCGCGAACTACTGCAAGTACCGCCGCTTGGTCGGGGGATGCCGCCGGGCTCGCGGCAGACGTCACGGCCGCAGCCGCCGGCGCAGCTGCGACGGTCGGGGCGCGCGATGCCGGCGGGACCGGCCGCTTCAACTCCGCGAGGGCTTGCCGCGCCGGCGCATAGTCCTGCGCGGCGGCGCGGGCATACCATTGCGCCGCCATCGCTTCGTCGGTGCGCACGCCATAGCCATTCTGATGCATCTTGCCGAGGCTGTATTGCGCCAGCGGCAGGCCCTGGGCCGCAGCCTTTTCAAGCCAGGACAACGCAACGCGGAAATTCTGCGCGACGCCGTCGCCGTTGAGGTAAATCGCGCCCAGATTGGCCTGCGCCAGCGTGTTGCCCTGTTGCGCCGATTTGTTCAGCCACTCGATTGCCGACGCCGTACTCTTCGGCACGCCGTCGCCCAGCAGATAGCTGGTGCCGAGGCTGTACTGGGCATTGGCATGCCCCTGGTTCGCGGCCTTTTGCAGCCACAGCGCCGCCGCCGCGGGATCCTTCGGCACGCCGCTGCCGCTGTGGTACATCTGCGCCAGCGTGTATTGGGATTCGGCGTCGCCGGCCGCGGCCGCATCGGCAACTTGCGCCACCGCCGGCGACAGCGTGCCGCTGCGCACGCCCGTCGATTGGGCCGCGGCGATCGGACTCGCCTGCACGGCGGCAAATGCAACAAGGCAGCACAGCCAGTATTTGATGATCATGTTTGGTCCGGTCGAAGAAGAGAAGGGCAACAAGCAACAAGCAACAAGGGCCTGCGCGGAGCAGGCTTCGACGGACACGGAGGAATTTTGTTCTGCGTCGCATTGATTATGCGACGATTGCAGTGGAGCTGCAGGAAAATTACTAGGTGTTATTCAAAAAAACACCGCCCGGCAAACTGATTGCGGGGCGGCGCTTACGGTAAGGCAATTGACGCAGTTGAATCAGAGATACATGCCGGTCTGGCGTTCGGTATCTTCCGGATCGGCCGGCTTTTTTTGGCGCGCATCGTAGAACTTCTGCACCGCCACCACCACTTCGGCAGGATCGTCGATCACCTGCAACAGATCAAGGTCCTTGGCGGAAATCATGCCGTCGTCGACCAGGCGCGTGCTGATCCATTCCATCAGGCCCGCCCAGAATTTGCTGCCCACCAGAATCACCGGCATGAGGCGCGACTTGCCGGTCTGCATCAGCGTCAGCGCTTCGGTCAGTTCATCGAGCGTGCCGAAGCCGCCAGGCAGCACCACATAGGCATCGGCGTACTTGACGAAGGCGACCTTGCGCGCGAAGAAGTGGCGGAACGACAGCGAGATATCCTGCCAGCCGTTGCCGTGCTGTTCATGCGGCAGTTCGATGTTGAGTCCGACCGACGGCGAGGCGCCATCGAAGGCGCCCTTGTTGGCCGCTTCCATGATGCCCGGGCCGCCGCCCGAAATCACGGCAAAGCCGGCGTCGGACAGGCGCCGGGCGATGTCGACGCACAAGGCATAATGCGGATCGTCCGGTTTTGTGCGTGCGGAACCGAAGATGGAAACCGCCGGGCGCAGCTCGGACAGGCGCTCGGTGGACTCGATAAATTCTGCCATAATCGTGAGTACATGCCATGACTCGCGCGCCTTCTTGGCGGTGGCGCGCTCGATGTCATCCACTTCCCGCAGTCGCGGGACATTTTTTCCTCTAAGTTCCATATGCAAAAAACCTTGTTGTTAGTTGATGGTTCCAGTTACCTCTATCGTGCATTCCATGCTCTGCCCGACATGCGTAACGCGGAAGGCGCGCCGACCGGTGCGTTGTACGGCATCATCAATATGCTGCGCCGACTGCGTAATGATTATCCTGCAAGTTACATCGCTTGTATATTCGACGCCAAGGGCAAGACATTCCGCGATGACTTGTACGCCGAGTACAAGGCTACACGCAAATCGATGCCGGAAGACCTGGCGTTGCAAATTGAACCGATTCACGCCGCCGTGCGCGCGCTCGGCTGGCCCATCCTGATGGTCGAAGGCATCGAGGCCGACGACGTCATCGGCACGCTGGGCGTACGCGCCGCCGAGGAAGGGCTCAAGACCATCGTCTCCACCGGCGACAAGGACATGGCGCAACTGGTCAACGACCACGTCACCCTGGTCAACACCATGAGCAACGAAACCATGGACCGCGCCGGCGTGATCGGTAAATTCGGCGTGCCGCCGGAGCGCATCGTCGACTACCTCAGCCTGATTGGCGACACCGTCGACAACGTTCCCGGCGTCGAAAAGTGCGGCCCCAAAACCGCCGTCAAATGGCTCACCCAATACGATTCGCTCGACGGCGTCATCGCCAACGCGGACAAGATCACCGGCGTGGTCGGCGAGAACCTGCGCAAGGCCTTGCCGTGGCTGCCGCAGGCGCGCGTGCTGGTGACCGTGAAGACCGACTGCGACCTGTCGGCGCATATGGGCACCATCCTCGATTCGCTGACGGTGCAACCCAATGACAACGAAGCGCTGCGCGAGATTTTCACGCGCTACAACTTCCGCACCTGGCTGCGTGAACTGGACGCCGCCGCCTCTGCCGCCGCCACTGAGGCCAAGCCGGCAGCGACATCTTCGGCAACCGGTGCCGTCGCTGCTGATGCCGCCACAGGTCCCGCGCAGGTCGGCCTGTTCGACGCCAGCGCAACGATCGTCAAGGAATACGAAACCGTCCTGACCGAAGCGCAACTCGACACCTGGATCGCCACCATCAATTCTGCAAAGCTCACTGCCGTGGACACGGAAACCACCTCGCTGGTTCCCATGCAGGCGCAACTGGTCGGCATTTCTCTGTGCTGCGAAGCGGGGCGCGCGGCCTATATTCCGGTCGCGCACAATTACCAGGACATGCCGGCGCAGCTGCCGCGCGAGCTGGTGCTGGCCAAGCTCAAGCCCTGGCTGGAAGACGACACCAAGCCCAAGCTCGGGCAGAACCTCAAATACGACAGCCACATCTTCGCCAACCAGGGCATCCAGCTGCGCGGCATCGTGCACGACACGCTGCTGGAATCCTATGTGTTCGAATCGCACCGCACGCACGACATGGACAGCCTGGCGCTGCGTCATCTGAACCGCACCACGATCAGCTACACCGATGTCTGCGGCAAGGGCGCATCGCAAATCTGCTTCGACCAGGTTGACATCGGACGCGCCACCGAATATGCGGCGGAAGACGCCGACGTTACGCTGGCGCTGCACCAGGTCATGTGGCCGCAGGTCGAGAACGACGCCAAGCTGCGTTACATCTACGAGAAAATTGAAATGCCGACCTCGGTCGTGCTGCAAAAGATCGAGCGCAACGGCGTGCTGGTCGACGCCGCCATCCTGGCGACGCAATCGAATGAACTCGGCAAGCGCATGCTCGAGATCGAGCAGCAGGCGTATGAACTCGCCGGCCAGCCGTTCAACCTCAACTCGCCCAAGCAGCTCGGCGAAATCCTGTTCGAGAAGCTGCAATTGCCGGTCGTCAAAAAAACACCATCCGGCACGCCGTCCACCGATGAAGAAGTGCTGGCGAAACTGGCCGAGGATTATCCGCTGCCGAAGATCCTGCTCGACTATCGCGGCCTGTCCAAGCTGAAGTCGACCTATACCGACAAGCTGCCCAAGATGGTCGATCCGACCACCGGCCGCGTGCACACCAATTATGCGCAAGCCGTGGCCGTCACCGGGCGGTTGGCATCCAACGATCCCAACTTGCAAAACATTCCGATCCGCACCGCCGAAGGCCGCCGCATCCGCGAAGCCTTCATCGCGCCGCCGGGCAGCACCATCGTGTCCGCCGACTATTCGCAGATCGAGTTGCGCATCATGGCGCACATCTCGGAAGACGCGAACATGCTCAAGGCCTTTGCCGACGGCGAAGACATCCACCGCGCGACTGCCTCCGAAATTTTCGGCGTCGGCCTCGGCGACGTCACCAGCGAGCAGCGCCGTTATGCCAAGGTCATCAATTTCGGGCTGATCTACGGCATGAGCGCTTTCGGCCTGGCCGGCAACCTGGGCATCGAGCGCTCGGCTGCCCAGATGTACATCGACAAGTATTTCCAGCGCTTTTCCAGCGTCAAGCAATACATGGACAACACACGTCTCGAAGCCAAGTCGCAAGGCTATGTCGAAACCGTCTTCGGACGCCGCCTGTGGCTGCCCGAGATCAATTCGCCCAACGGCCCGCGCCGTCAGGGCGCCGAACGCGCCGCGATCAATGCGCCCATGCAGGGCACCGCCGCCGACCTGATCAAGCTGGCGATGATCGCCGTGCAAGGCTGGATCGAGCGGGATGGTTTGCAATCCAAACTGATCATGCAGGTGCACGATGAACTGGTCATGGAAGTGCCCGACGCGGAGCTGGCGCTGGTGCGCGAGAAATTGCCGGAACTGATGAAAAATGTTGCGGAGCTCAAGGTGCCGTTGATCGCCGAAGTAGGTACCGGCAAAAACTGGGACCAAGCCCACTAACGGGCCGTTGACGCTACTGCGCGACCCAAGCTTCGGCCTGCGGTGCTCGACGTACTCGCGTACGACTCCGCTCCTCGGCCAAATCTTGGGCCGCTCGCTACGCGTCAACGACCCGTTAGAGTCCTGCGGATCATTTTTCGCATGAATTTATATTGATGCACGACAACGCAGATTGATGCAAAATGCATTTTCGGAAGCAGGGGCACACTTGCTGAAAATACAAGATAAAAACGAATAACGATAAGTTGCAAAAACGGCATCGCCCGATACCGTTTGAGACCAAATACAAATGTAGTAGAGACACGAAGCTGTTGCGGTGAAGTTGGCTGTTGCGTCGACGGAAACACAGGCATAGGCAAGACGACGGATTCGGCGGACATTCGCGGGCGACCGCTTCTCGGACAAGCAGAAACGAGGAGGCGTCAATGGTTGCAGGGATGAAGGTGGGGACACGGCTGGGGCTGGGGTTCGCGTGGGTGGTGTTGCTGCTGATCGCAGTGACGGCGTTCGGTCTGTACAACATGGATCAGATGCAGCGCCGGTTCCTCGACGTGGTCGAGGTCAACAATCCGGAGACCAAGCTGGTCAATGAAATGATGGGGACCGTTTCGGAACGATCCATCTCGTTGCGCAACCTGATGTTGCAAGGCGGCGCCGACGACATCGAAAGAGAAGCCAATTACATCAAGGCGCAGACACAAAAATACCAGAGCTCCGAGCAGAAGCTGCGCAGCATGTTCGACAAGGATGCCGGTGCGGTGGCCGAGAAGAAGGCCGCAATCCAGAAGATCAAGGCACAGGGCGACATCGCGCACAAGCTGATCGACCAGGCGGTCGACCTCGGTCTCAAGCGCGAAGCCTATGAACTGGCGCAATTCCTCAAGGAGGAATACCTGCCGGTGCAAAAGAAATGGCAAACCGAGTTGTCCGCACTGGTGGCGGTCGAAGACCGTCTCAACGCCGATGCCTCGCAAGCCAGCACCAGCGCCTACACGGCGGCGCGCTGGCTGATGCTGGTCACCAGCGCCGTCGGCATCATTACCGCGCTGATCGCGGCGGCGTGGATCACGCGCAACCTGCTCAAGAAACTTGGCGGCGAGCCTGATTACGCGGTGGCGATCGCCGGCCAGATCGCCGACGGCGACCTCGCCGTGCACATCGACACCAAGCCAGGCGACAAGGACAGCTTGCTGATGGCGATGAAGGGCATGCGCGACAAGCTCGCCGCCATCGTCACGCAGGTGCGTGTCGGTTCCGAAACCATCAGTATCGCCTCCACCGAAATCGCCCGCGGCAACCTCGACCTGTCGTCGCGCACCGAACAGCAGGCCGGCTCGCTCGAAGAGACGGCATCATCGATGGAGCAACTCAATTCCACCGTCAAGCAGAACGCCGAAAACGCGCAGCAAGCCAACCAGCTCGCGGTCGCCGCATCCGACGTCGCGGTGCAGGGCGGCAGCATCGTGTCGCAGGTGGTGCAGACCATGGAGTCGATCAATGCGTCCTCGCAAAAAGTGGTCGACATTATCAGCGTCATCGACGGTATCGCCTTCCAGACCAACATCCTGGCGCTCAACGCCGCCGTCGAAGCCGCACGCGCCGGCGAGCAGGGCCGCGGCTTTGCGGTGGTGGCGTCGGAAGTGCGCAGCCTGGCCCAGCGCTCGGCCAGCGCCGCCAAGGAGATCAAGGTGCTCATCGGTGATTCGGTCGGCAAGGTCGAGAACGGCAGCAAACTGGTCGAGCAGGCCGGCGTGACCATGAACGATATCGTCACCAGCATCCGCCGCGTCACTGATGTCATGTCCGAAATCACCAGCGCCAACAGCGAGCAGAGCAGCGGCATCGAGCAAGTCAACGAAGCGATCATCCAGATCGACGACATGACCCAGCAGAACGCCGCGCTGGTCGAACAGGCCGCTGCTGCGGCGCAATCGTTGCAGGACCAGGCCGCCAACCTGACCGCGCTGGTCAGCGTGTTCAAGCTCGATGGTCGCCAGCTGAGCGCGCCGCCGTCGCAGCGGACCATCGACATTACGCCGATGCATCCGGAGCTGCCGGGCGCGATGGCGGCATAAAAAGTCTTGCGAGTTTGTATCTTGTAGAATGCTTTTTGGTAGTTCCAGTTGCCCCTTTAGCCAAGACGCCAGCGAACACGGCCTGCCTGCCTTCATTGCCAGGCAGGTCGTGTTTTTGTCTCAGCCGGTTTCACTCTTTTTTTGCGCACTTCCGACTCCTGGAGAATCTCATGAACGATCTGAAGAACGATGTAGACAGCCTGGTGGGCACGACCGGCCTGCTCGATGCCGGCAATCGCCGCACTTTTATCAAGACCGCGCTGGGCACCGGCTTCGCCGCCGCCGTGCTGCCGGTCTGCGCGCAGACCATGATCAAGACCGACACCGTCGGCCTGACCGCCGGCGAAGTCAGCGTGACTGTCAATGGCCAGAAAGTGCCTGCCTATCGTGCGCAGCCGGAAGGCAAAACCAATTTGCCGGTGATCCTGGTGATTTCCGAAATCTTCGGCGTGCATGAGCATATCGCCGACATCGCACGTCGCTTCGCCAAGCTCGGCTACCTCGCGATCGCACCGGACTTTTTCGTGCGCCAGGGCAATCCGGCGGCCTATCCGACCATCGCCGAACTGAACAAGGAAATCATCTCCAAGGTGCCTGACGAGCAAGTCTTTGGCGACCTCGACGCCTATGTTGCCTGGGCCGGCCAGAACGGCGGCAATCCGGACAAGATCGGCATCAACGGCTTCTGCTGGGGCGGCCGCATTGTCTGGTTGTACAGCGCGCGCAATCCGAAGATCAAGGCTGGCGCCGCATGGTACGGCCGCATCGTCGGCGAAAAATCGGCGCTGCAGCCGCAGCATCCGATCGACATCGCGCCCACGCTGAAGGCGCCGGTGCTCGGCCTGTATGGCGGCAAGGACGGCGGCATCCCGGTGGCGACCGTGGAGCAGATGAAGGAAGCGCTGGCCAAGACCGGCAACAAGTCGGAGTTCGTGGTGTTCCCGAATTCGGGTCACGCCTTCAACGCCGACTATCGCCCAAGCTACGTCGAGGCGGATGCCAAGGAAGGCTGGAAGCGCGCAGTCGAATGGTTCAAGTCGCACGGCGTGGGCTGATCCCCATATAGCCAGTGCGAGCCAGTGCGAGCCGGCAGGGGCGGATCGATGCCCGTGCCAGTTTTTGGGGATACCCGCACTGATTTGGATCAACTGCCGCACGGAGGACGGATTTATCCGTCCTCTTTTTATTTATCCGGCAACAAAAAGCATGTATCCCCTGTCGGTTGGGCATGGCACGCAGATTGCTAGTTTGAAGATTGAGTAGAAGCGGCTAGCCGTCGATCTAAATACCATCGACTGTGGGGCATTGCTCGTGACGCCATCGGAATGAACCGGTGGCACCTGTGAATTTATAGGACACGAGAAATGCTGCGACCATCTCCGCACTCATGCTGCTCAGGCCATATTTCCCTCGCCGCTCTCTGCGGCAATTCCTTTTCTCCTGACTATTTCCCACGCCGTGCCGCGCCGTCGCTTCCTCACGGAGGCCCGCGATGACGACCGTGCGCGACGCCTTCATGACGGCGGCGCAAATCGCTGCGCCGCTGAACCTGCGTGTGGCGGCCATCGGTGAAGATGGCCGCGATATCCGCGTCTTCGAGCTCGCTGCCGACGATGCGCGCCGCCTGCCGGCGTGGACCCCGGGCGCGCATGTCAAGCTGTCGCTGCCCGGTGGACTGGAGCGTTGCTATTCCCTGTGCAACACGCCCGGCGAAGACAGCTTCTATCGCATCGCGGTCAAACGCGAGGCGGCGTCGCGCGGCGGATCGGCCTGGCTGCACGAACAAACCGACGTCGGCACGCAACTGATCGTCGGTGCGCCGGTCAACGCCTTTCCTTTGCACGACAGTGAACATTCCGTCGCGTTGTTTGCGGCGGGCATCGGCATCACGCCGATTTACGCCATGGCAGCCGACTTGCTGCATCGCGGACGCGCCGCGCAATTGCACTATTTCGCGCGCAGCGTGGAACACGCCGCCTTCCTCTCCCCGTTGTCGGAGCCGGCCATGGCCGGGCATTGCCGCTTCAGTTTCGGCCTGAATGCGGACGAAGTCGGTGTCGTCATCGCCGCCAGGCTGACCTTGTTGCCGCGCACAACTCCTTTGTACATCTGCGGTCCTGCGCCCTTCATAGCGCAGGTGCGCGATCAGGCGGCACAACTTGGCTGGCGCGACGCCGACGTGCACTTCGAACTGTTCGCCGCCACGACACCGGCAAGCGGCGCACCCGCAACGCAAGAGCATGTATTCGAACTGGTATTGCAACGTTCCGGCGTGCGCTGCATGGTGCCGCCGGGGCAAAGCATCGTTGCTGCCGCCGCGACGGCCGGGGTAGCGATCGGCACCTCGTGCGGCGAAGGTTTTTGCGGCAGCTGCCAGACCGTTGTGCTGGAAGGCATCCCCGATCATCGCGACAGCGTACTGACGGAAAAGGAACGCGCCGCCAACCGATGCCTGATGCCCTGCGTATCGCGCTGTCGCAGTGAACGCCTGGTGCTGGATATTTGATTTTCGATTGACGTACAACAACCCACCTGAAAGGAAGGCCATGAGCAAGCGAACATCCCTCATCCGCATTGCCGCAGCAATGGTAGGCGCACTGGCGTTGCAGGCGGCAACCGGCGTGCAGGCGCAGGAAAAAGTCACCGTCCTGAGCAACTGGTATGCCCAGGCGGAGCACGGCGGTTTTTATCAGGCCGTCGCCAAAGGCATCTACAAGAAGTACGGCATGGACGTCACCATCAAAATGGGCGGCCCGCAGGTCAACAACATGCAAATCCTGGTGGCCGGCCAGGCCGACTTCAGCATGGGTTACGACTTCACCGTGCTGAAGGGTATCGAGCAGGGCTTGCCGCTGGTGACCGTCGGCACCTCTTTTCAGTCCGATCTGCAAGGCATGATGACGCACGCCGACGTACCTAATCTGGGTGCGCTGAAGGACAAGACCATCCTGGTGGCCGGCTCCGGACAATCGAGCTGGTGGCCGTGGTTGAAAGCCAAGTACGGCTACACCGACGCCCAGTCGAAGGCTTACACCTTCAACCTGCAACCATTCTTCGCCGATCCGAACATCGTTCAGCAAGCCTATCCGTCGTCGGAACTGTTCCAGGCGGAAAAGACCGGCGCCAAGGCCAATTTCTTCCTGTTTGCACAGGAAGGCTATCCGCCTTACGGCACCACCATCATCACGCTGCAAAAGATGGTGGCGACCAAGCCTGATCTGGTGAAGCGCTTCGTCAAGGCCACCGCCGAAGGCTGGAAGAGCTATCTGGAAGATCCGTCTGCGGGCAATGCGCTGATCAAAAAAGACAACAAGGAAATGGGCGATGAGCAACTGGCTTACGCGGTTAAAAAGCTCAAGGAACTGAAGGTCGTCACCGGCGGCGACGCCGCCAGGCAAGGCATCGGCATCATGACCGACGAGCGCTGGAAGAAGACTTACGACACCATGGTCTCGACTGGCTTGCTGAAGGCCGACGTCGACTGGCGCAAGGCGTACACCACGCAGTTCGTCAAAGACATGCATGTGATGCCTTGACGCTCCGATGATTTGATCATTGCCTGATGGTCTGCGTCGTTCAGTGATGCAGACCGGATGTCCGAAGTTCATTTGCGTGAGGACGCCATGATTCTCTACACACCACCCAAGACCGCGCAGCGCCTGCCGGTCATCGACTTCGCCGATGCGTTTTCAAGCGACCTCGGCAAGCGTGAAGCCGTCGCCTGGGAGATCCACAAGATCGCCCGCGATGTCGGCTTCTTCTATCTGGTCAATCACGGCGTGCCGCAAGGCCTGATCGACGGTCAGTTCGACTGGGCGCGCCGTTTCTTTGCCGCGCCCGAGGCAGTCAAGCGCGCAGTCGACATGTCGCTGTCGCCGGCCGGTTTTGGCTATGAGCGCATCGGTACGCAGGCGCTGGACGACGGTCCGACCGATCTCAAGGAGGGCTTCCAGTTCGGCACCGATCTGCCGCGCGATCATCCGTATGTGCAGCAAGGCGTGCTGCGCTACGGTCACAACCTCTGGCCGCAAGAGTTGCCCGGCATGCGCGCACATGCACGGCAATACCACGCCGCCATGAGCACGCTGTCGCAGCGGCTGTTGGCGATCATTGCGCTGTCGCTGCAATTGCCGGAGGACTTTTTCAACTTCGCGCTCGGCACGCCGATCGCCACGCAGCGCATGCTGCACTATCCGCCGCAACCGGCTGACGCCCAGCACAACCAGATCGGCGCCGGTGCACACACCGACTGGGGGCTGGTCACCATCCTGGCGCAAGACGACATCGGCGGGCTGGAGGTGCGCAATGCCGACGGCGACTGGGTGCGTGCGACACCGATACACGGTAGCTTCGTGGTCAACATCGGCGACTTGCTGCAGCGCTGGAGCAATGACGTTTATCACAGCAATGCGCATCGCGTGCGCAACGACAATCCGGTGCCGCGCTATTCGCTGCCGTTTTTCATGGACGGCGACCACGCGGTGACGGTGTCGTGCCTGCCGTCGTGTTGTTCCGATGAGCATCCGGCGCGCTATGCGCCGTGCACCATCGGCGACTACCTCGCACAAAAAGTACGGGAAACCTTCGGCGCCGCCAGCGTACTGGCTGCGGCGTCGTAATCTGATCTGATTGAATTCGCGGCGAAGGCGACCATGACGGCGCGCCGGCTGCTCGGCCGTGTCTTTGCAGGAGCAAAACACGGCTGGTTTTAAGGGAGTTGCATCATGCTGGTTACGAAACAAAAAGTCTTGCGCAAGTTCTGGTACGCAGTCATGCCGATTTCGATGCTGGAAGACGGACCGAAACCTTTCACGCTGCTGGGCGAGAACATCGTGGTCTGGCTCAAGTCGCCGGGCAAGCCGGCAGCCTTGCAGGATCGTTGCTGCCACCGCACCGCGAAACTGTCGAAAGGTTTTGTCGACAACGGCAACATCGTCTGCGGCTATCACGGCTGGACCTTCGACTGCGCCGGCGCCTGCGTGCGCGTGCCGCAGAACGCCGACGGCTCGGTGCCGGCCGGCGCGATGGTGCAATCGTATTACTGCGAAGAGCGCTACGGCTACGTCTGGGTGGCGCTAGAGAAACCGTTGCGCGACATCCCGTTCTTTCCGGAAGAAGCCACGCCGGGTTATCGCCGCATCTTCCAGTTCTATGAACGTTGGGAAACCAGCGCGCTGCGCATGATGGAAAACTCCTTCGACAACTCGCACTTCAGCTACGTGCATCGCGGCACCTTCGGCCTGTACGACCAGCCCAAGCCCGAGAAGTACGAGATCAACGAAACCGACTACGGCTTCGAAGCGGAAACCCTGGTGCCGATCAAGAACGTGCCGGCCAGCTATCGCGTCACCGGCACCACCGACGACACCACCATGCGCCACATGTTCAACCGCTGGTACCTGCCGTTCTCGCGTCGCTTCGGTTGCCAGTACCCAAGTTCGGGCCGCCACCACATCATCTATAACTGCGCCACGCCGATCGACGACGCTTCCATCATGCTGGCGCAATGGCTGTATCGCAACGATACCGAAGAGGATTGCGCCGAAGCCGAGCTGATCGCCTGGGATGCGCCGATCCTGGTGGAAGACCGCGAGATCCTGGAGGCCACCGACCCCGACGCCTGCGTCGATGTGCGCCGCAAGCAGGAGTTCCATATGGCGTCCGACCGGCCGGGACTGATCATGCGTCGCATGCTGTTGCAATTGCTGGAAGAGCACGGCGAAACCGAAGTTTTCCGCAGCAAAGACTAGAGGCCGGGAGCAATGATGAAACGAGACGATCACGCGATGCCGCAACTGGCGGCATGGGAGCAGGACGCTGCCGACCCTGCTTCATCGGTCGATGCGGTGCTCAGTGCGCAGCGGGTGGAGAAAACTTATCGCAACGGCACCCGCGCGTTGGACGAGGTCAGGCTGGACATCCGGCGCGGCGAGTTCGTCTCGCTGCTCGGGCCGTCCGGCTGCGGCAAGAGCACGTTGCTGAAAATGTTCGCAGGACTGGAAGAACCGTCGCACGGCCACATCCGCTGGTGGGGCAAGAATCTGGCAACGGTGGGGTCGCCGGATCGCACGCTGGCGATGGTGTTCCAGGAAGCGACGCTGATGCCGTGGGCATCGGTGGAGCAGAACGTGCGTCTGCCGCTTGACCTCAGGCACATGCCGCGCGCTGAAAGCGATGTGCGCGTGCGCGATGCGCTCAAGCTTGTGGGCCTGGATCGCTTTCACGGTGCCTGTCCACGCGAGCTGTCGGGCGGCATGCAGATGCGCGCCTCGATTGCGCGCGCCTTGGCGACGCAGCCGAATCTGCTGCTGATGGACGAGCCGTTTGGCGCGCTCGATGAGTTCACGCGCAACAAGCTTGACGCCGATCTGCGCAAGATCTGGAGCCAGCAAGACCTGACCGTGGTATTCGTCACGCACAGCATCTACGAAGCCGTGTACCTGTCGAGCCGCGTGGTGGTGATGGCGGCGCGGCCGGGACGCGTGATTGCCGACGTGCCGATTGAAGCGCCGGGCGCCGGTGGCATGCGCGATGATGCTTTCCGCATCTCGCCTGAATTCATGGGCTATTGCAAGATTTTGTCCGACTACCTGACGCTGGCCAATCAAGAAAATCAAGGAGGGGCACATGACACCGCTCATCACTAACCCGAAGTTCCTGCGCATCGCCGCACCACTCATGATCGGCGTGATCTTGCTGCTGGCCTGGCAATTGATCTGCGTGGCGCTGGAAGTGCCTGTCTATCTCGTGCCGACGCCGTCGGTGATTGCGAAGACGCTGGTGGCGGATTGGGGGCTGTTGTCCGACTCGCTGCTGGTGACGCTGAAGATCACCTTCATGGCCTTCGCGTTGTCGGTGCTGTTGGGTGTCGCGATTGCGTTCGTGTTCGTGCAGAGTCGTTTCATCGAGGTCAGCCTCTTTCCGTACGCGATCGTCCTGCAAGTGACGCCGATCGTCGCGATCGCGCCGCTGATCATCATCTGGGTCAAGGAGCCGACCTTCGCACTGGTGATTTGCGCGACCATCATGGCGCTGTTTCCGATCATCTCCAACACCACGCTGGGACTGCGCAGCGTCAATCCTGGTTTGCTCAACCTGTTCAGGCTGAACAAGGCGTCGCGCTGGCAGACGCTGCGCCGCCTGCGCATTCCGAGCGCCTTGCCTTATTTTTTCGGTGGCTTGCGGATTTCCAGCGGGCTGGCGCTGATCGGCGCGGTGGTGGCGGAGTTCGTCGCCGGCACCGGCGGCACCGGGTCGGGGCTGGCGTACCAGATCCTGCAAGCGGGTTTTCAGCTGAACATTCCACGCTTGTTCGCGGCGTTGTTCTTGATTACCGTGACGGGAATCGTATTGTTCCTCGCCATGACGGCCTTGTCGCGCGTGACGCTGGCCGGATGGCATGAAAGCGAAATGGGATGAAAGCAATGACGACTTCTTTTTTGATCAGCAACATCGACGCCATCATGACCGGCTTGCCCGGGGCGGCGGCACGCCATGCCGGACCCGACATTCGTGTGGTTGACGGCGTCATCGGCGCCATCGGCAGGCTGTCGCGGCTGCCGGGCGAAACCGTCGTCGACGCCACCGATTGCATCGCCTATCCCTCCTGGATCAATACGCATCACCATTTGTTCCAGTCCATGCTCAAGGGCGATCCGGCCGGCATCGATGCGTCGCTGACGCCGTGGCTGGCGGCGACGCCGTATCGCTATCGCGCCAGATTCGACGAGAAACTGTTTCGTCTTGCCGCGCGCATCGGCCTGGTCGAGCTGATGCGTTCCGGTTGCGGCACCGTGGCCGATCACAATTATCTGTACTACCCCGGCATGCCCTACGATACGTCGGCGATTTTGTTTGAGGAGGCCGAAGCGCTCGGCTTGCGCTTCGTACTGTGCCGCGGCGGCGCTACGCAGACGCGCCAGCTGGAGGCGGAGTTGCCGACCGCATTGCGTCCCGAGACGCTGGACGGCTACCTCACCGACATGGAGCGCCTGATCAAGCGCTACCACGATCCGTCACCGGCGGCGATGCGCCGTGTCGTCATGGCGCCGACCACACCGCTGTATTCGGCGACGCCGGAAGAGCTGCGCACCATGGCCGGTTTCGCGCGGCGGGCCGGCGTGCGTCTGCACAGCCATTTGTCGGAAACCGTGGGTTACCAGGACACCGCGCGCGGCAAGCATGGATGCACGCCGGTGGAGTTTGCCGAGCGCTGCGACTGGCTCGGCAGCGATGTCTGGTTCGCCCATCTGGTCAAGCTGGATGCTGCGGAAATCGCCCTGCTCGGCAAGACCGGCACCGGCATCGCCCACTGTCCGCAAAGCAATGGCCGGCTCGGCAGCGGCATCGCGCCGATCCGCCAGTTGGAGGAAGCGGGCGTGCCCGTCTCCATCGGCGTCGACGGCGCCGCCTCCAACGAGGCGGCAGACATGCTGTCGGAGACCCATGCTGCCTGGCTGATGCAACGCGCGCGGCGCGGGCAGGAGGCAACACCGTCGTACGCGGGCGGCAGCTTCGAAGGCGGCGCCGACGCGGCGACGGTGGAAGACGTGGTGCGCTGGGGCAGCACCGGCGGTGCACGGGTGCTCGGCCTCGGCGGCCTCGACGGCTTGCAGGTCGGGCAACAGGCCGACATCGCCCTGTACCGCCTCGACGACCCGCGCTATTTCGGCCTGCACGATCCGGCTCTGGGGCCCGTGGTGGGGGGCGGACGGCCATTCCTGAAGGCCTTGTACGTGGCCGGCAGGGCGGTGCTGGAGGACGACGTCATTGCCGGCGTCGATCTGGCGGCGCTGGGCCGCGAGGCGCGCGCCGCCACCCGACGCCTGCTGGAGGAGTAGGGCCGTCGGATCGGCGCGGGCAAGCCGACGGCTTGGGGCGCAGCGCTAAAACTGCTAAAATGGCGGGCATGATCAAGCGACGCAATGCCCCTCCCGCCAACCCTTCCGACGCTGCAGCCCTCGCGCCGGAATCCGCCGATATTGTTGCCAACGAGGAAAAAGCCGCGCCACTCAAGGCTGAGCTCGACCTGACCGATCATTTCCTGATAGCAATGCCGTCGATGCTGGACCCGGTTTTTGGCGGCACCGTCGTCTATCTGTGCGAACACAACCAGAACGGCGCGCTCGGCGTGGTCATCAACAAGCCGACCGACATGACCATGGATGTCCTGTTCGATCGCATCAATCTCAAGCTGGAAATCATCCACGACACCCCCGAAGCCAAGCCCGAACTGTATCGCAGCCAGGTCATGTTCGGCGGTCCGGTGCAGGTCGAGCGCGGCTTCGTGCTGCATAGCGCGATGGACCAGTTCTCGTCGACCCTGCAGGTGACCGACGGCATTTCGCTGACCACTTCCAAGGATGTGCTGGAAGCAGTCGCCCACGGCGACGGTCCGGAGCAGGTGCTGGTCAGCCTCGGTTGTTCGGGCTGGAGCGCCGGTCAGCTCGAGGAAGAACTCGGCCGCAACGGCTGGCTCACGGTCAAGGCCGACCCTTCCATCATTTTCGACTTGCCGGTGGAGCAGCGTTTTACCGCCGCGCTGGCCTTGCTGGGCATCGACCCGGTCATGCTCAGCGGCGATTTCGGCCGCGCCTGAGCGAGACGTCGTGGAAACGCTCCTGGCCTTCGACTTCGGCTTAAAGCGCATCGGCGTGGCAATCGGTAATACCCTGATCAAGCAAGCCCAGCCGCTCACCATCATCAGTGCCGCCACCAACGACGCCAAGTTCGCCGAACTCGGCAAGCTGATCAGCGAGTGGACGCCGGCGCGCTGCATCGTCGGATTGCCCAGCCATCCGGACGGCGCCGAACATGAAATGACCGTACGCTGCCGCCGTTTCGCCAATCAGTTGCACGGACGCTTCGGCGTCGAAACGGTGTTGGTGGATGAGCGTTATTCGTCGGCCGTCATCGAACAGCGCCGCGGCGAGCATATCGACGACGAGGCTGCCGCCATCATTTTGCAGCAATATTTTGACGATACTCATGAGCACAACTAACCCTTCCTTGCCGCTCGATGCGGAAGCGCTGTACGCCAGGTTGGCACAGCAGGTCAAAGCCGGTTTGCAAGGCGTCGAGCAGGTCGCCATCGTCGGCATCCATTCCGGCGGCGCCTGGCTGGCCGAGCGCCTGGCCAAAGAGCTGCAGCTGAACGACCGGCTCGGCTTCATTGACGTATCCTTCTATCGCGATGACTTTGCCGAGAAGGGCCTGCGTCCGGACGTCAAGCCGAGCCAGATTGGCTTCGACGTCGAAGGCGCGGCCATCGTGCTGGTCGACGACGTGCTCTACACCGGCCGCACCACGCGCGCCGCGATCAATGAATTGTTCGACTACGGTCGCCCGGCGCGCATCCTGCTGGCGGCACTGGTCGACCGCGGTGGCCGCGAGCTGCCGATCGCCGCCGATTTCCTGGCTGAGACGATTGTGCTCGCCGACGATCAATCCCTGCAACTGCAACGCGCCGACGACGGCCGATTTTCCCTGACGGTGGTCCATGCTTAATCCACAACTGAACAAGAACGGCGAACTGCAACATCTGCTGACCATTGAAGGTCTGCCCAAAGCAATCATCACCAACATCCTCGACACCGCGTCGTCCTTCGTCAGCATCGGCGACCGCGAAGTGAAGAAGGTGCCGCTGATGCGCGGCAAGAGCGTGTTCAACCTGTTTTTCGAGAACTCCACGCGCACCCGCACCACGTTCGAGATCGCCTCCAAGCGCCTGTCGGCCGACGTGATCAACCTCAACATTTCTGCTTCGAGCGCCAGCAAGGGCGAGTCGCTGCTCGACACCATCGACAACCTGGCGGCGATGCACGCCGACATGTTCGTGGTGCGCCATTCGCAATCGGGAGCGCCTTACCTGATCGCCAAGCACCTGATCGACACGAAGCAGTCGCACGTCCATGTGGTCAACGCCGGCGACGGTCGCCATGCGCATCCGACGCAGGGCTTGCTGGACATGTACACGATCCGTCACTACAAGAAAGATTTCACCAACCTGCGCGTGGCCATCGTCGGCGACATCCTGCACAGCCGCGTGGCGCGTTCCGACATCCACGGCCTGACCACGCTGGGCGTGCCGGAAGTGCGTGCGATCGGTCCGCGCACGCTGCTGCCGAATGGCCTCGAGCAGATGGGCGTGCGCGTCTTCCACAACATGGAAGAAGGCCTCAAGGACGTCGACGTCATCATCATGTTGCGTTTGCAGAACGAACGCATGAGTGGCGCGCTGCTGCCGTCGGCGCAGGAGTTCTTCAAGAGCTACGGCCTCACGCCGGAACGCCTGGCGCTGGCCAAACCGGACGCCATCGTGATGCACCCGGGCCCGATGAACCGCGGCGTCGAGATCGACTCCGCGGTGGCCGACGGATCGCAAGCCGTGATCCTGCCGCAGGTGACTTTCGGCATCGCGGTACGCATGGCGGTGATGAGCATCGTGGCCGGAAACTGAGTGACAACGAATTCAACAGACCAGACGCAACGCGAACAAGAGTGGAATAAGCGCATGAAACTGCATATCAAGAACGGCAGACTGATCGATCCTGCAAACAACATCGACGCGCAACAGGACGTCTTCGTGGCCGACGGCAAAGTTGCCGGCATCGGCCAGGCGCCGGCCGGCTTTACTGCCGACAAGACCATTGATGCCAGCGGCCTGGTGGTCGCTCCCGGGCTGGTCGACCTGAGCGCGCGCCTGCGCGAACCCGGTTACGAATACAAGGCTACGCTGGAGTCCGAGATGCAGGCGGCGATGCAGGGCGGCGTGACCAGCCTGCTATGCCCGCCCGACACCGATCCGGTGCTCGATGAACCCGGCCTGGTTGAAATGCTCAAGCACCGCGCCAAGTCGCTCAACCAGGCGCACGTCTATCCGCTGGGTGCATTGACCATGGGTCTCAAGGGCAAGGCTTTGACCGAAATGGCTGAACTCACCGAAGCCGGCTGCGTCGGATTCTCGCAGGCGGATGAACCGGTGCTGGACACCACGGTGCTGCTCTCCGCGCTGCAATACGCCAAGACCTTCGACTACACCGTGTGGCTGCGGCCGCAGGATCCGCACCTCGGCCGCCACGGCATCGCGCACAGCGGTCCGGCGGCGTCGCGCCTGGGTTTGTCGGGCGTCCCGGTGATGTCGGAGACGATTGCGCTCTACACCATCTTCGAACTGGTGCGCTCCACCGGTGCGCGCGTCCACCTGTGCCGCATGTCGTCGGCCGCCGGGCTTGAACTGGTGCGCGCGGCCAAGCGCGAAGGCTTGCCGGTCACCTGTGACGTCGGCGCCCATCATATTCATTTGTCGGACATGGACATCGGCTTCTTCGATTCCAACGCACGCGTCAATCCGCCGTTCCGTTCGCAACGCGATCGCGATGCGATCCGCGCAGCGCTGCTTGACGGCACGGTCGATGCGATCTGCTCTGACCACACGCCGGTCGACGACGACGAGAAGCTGCTGCCGTTCGGTGAAGCTTCGCCGGGCGCAACCGGCCTGGAATTGCTGCTGTCGCTGTCGCTCAAGTGGGCGGAAGACGCCGGCGCGCCTGACGCCATCAGCAAGGCGGTCGCCAAGGTTACTACCGACGCGGCGCGCGTGGCGCGTCTGCCGGCAGGCGGCCTTAAGGCCGGCGATGTTGCCGACGTTTGCATTTTCGATCCCAGGACGCGCTGGACCGTCGAAGCCAAAGCGCTGGCCAGCCAGGGCAAGCACACGCCTTTCCTCGGCTATGAACTGAGCGGCCAGGTCAAGGCGACCATCGTGGCGGGCCACGTCGCGTTCGAACGTTAATTACGGAAGATCCATGCTTGTTTTTCGCGTGTTGCGCATGGTGGTGCATCTCTTCGTCGGCATGGCGATCTGCGCCTTCATCTTTCCCCTGATCGGGCCAGCGCGCCGGGAAGGCCATATCCGGCGCTGGTCGCATCAGTTGCTGGGAATTTGCGGCATCAAGCTGGTGGTGCGCGCGCTGCCCGGCACGCCGGCGCCGCCGCGCGCGCTGATCGTCGCCAACCACATCTCGTGGCTCGATATCTTCGTGGTCAACTCGATGCAGCCGTGCCGCTTCGTGGCGAAGTCGGACATCCGCAGCTGGCCGTTCATCGGCTGGCTGTGCGCCAAGACCGGCACGATTTTCATCTCGCGCGGCAAGGCCAGCGACGTGCGGCGCATCTTCAAGGGCATCGTGGAAAGCATTGAGGCCGGCGACCGCGTGGCTTTCTTCCCGGAGGGTACGACCGCCGCGCAAGGCAAGCTGCTGCCATTCCATGCCAATCTGTTCGAAGCGGCGCTGGACGCCAAAGTGCCGGTGCAACCGTATGCATTGCGCTATCTGGACGCGCAGGGAAATTACCATTCCGCCGCCGACTTCATCGGTGACACGACCATCGTGGAAAGCATCCTGGCGGTATTGCAGGCAGGCGCGATCACGGCGGAACTGACACAATTGCCCAGCATTCCTACCGAGGGCGCG
>Ga0207695_10000391_pt1 | contig 98481 bp, 87 predicted proteins | sample KBSC54metaG_FD_184354 | JGI IMG/M metagenome (GOLD analysis project Ga0207695, IMG submission 184354) | Corn rhizosphere microbial communities from Kellogg Biological Station, Michigan, USA - KBS C5-4 metaG (SPAdes) (version 2) | ecosystem: Host-associated > Plants > Roots > Rhizosphere > Soil... | reverse complement strand
CAGCCCACGCGAATGTCGCGGTAGCGAACTTCGCTGCGCAAGGTGTGATGCTGAGCCTGTACCTGGCGCTATTCAATTTGATCCCGGTGCCGCCGCTGGACGGGTCCAAGCTCCTGCTGGCCGCGCGGGTTCCGGTCGAGATCTATTCCATGGTTGCGCGCTATGGATTCCTGCTGCTGATCCTGTTGATGGCGTATACCCAAGTCGGTTACACTCTTTCCGCCTGGAGCGTGGAGGGCGCGCGAACGATGCTGGGGTGGTTCCGGCCCGTATAGCGTGCGGATCAGAAGCGCCGATAGCTCAGGTATGAAGCCGCTAATTGTCTGCTCGGCCTTGATCGTATTCGCGGCGCATTTGGGAGCGCAAACACCGCGGCCCAGTTCTCAGCCGCTCAAGTTCCACAGTTCGAGACTGCGCTGAGGAGCAATCCCAAGGATCGGGCAGCTCAAAAGGCCTTGCTGGACTACTATTTTCTCAACTCCGCGCTGGCGCCGGCCGTCGCGATACCGGCGCGGCGGCGTCATATTCTCTGGCTGATCGAGAATACGCCTTCAGACCAATTAGCGGGAACTTCAGCGGCTACTATCGATGCGGCCGGTCACCGGCTCGCCGATTCCGAGGGATTCAAGCTCGCGTCGGCGGCATGGCGGGCCCAAACGTCGAAACGGGACGCGAGTGCCGCGGTGCTGGCGAACGCTGCGTTCTTCTTTAGGCGTTCTGACAAGGCATTCATGGCGCAGCACCGCGTGATTCAAAGCGAGATCAAAGCTGCTGCGCAGCGACTGCGCTAACTACGACCATCGCGAGGAAATCCGGGAGGAAATCCGAGTGGAGCGGGAGCAGGCTCAGGAATTTCACCGCTGGACACGCGACATAGTCGTGTGATACTCATGTGGTATTGCAACATGAGTCGCATAACGCCCGATTCCAAACTCGACTTGCTACAGGGAACCTTGGACCTGATGGTTCTGCAGACATTGGATGTCATGGGACCCCTGCATGGCTACGGCATCGCTCGGCGCATTGAACAGCTGAGCGGAAACGAGGTCCTGCTGAACCAGGGGACCATTTACGCCTCGCTGGTGCGCCTGCAGCAGCGCGGCTGGCTTGCGGCGGAGTGGGGCGTTTCCAACAACAATCGCAAGGCCAAATTCTATTCGATCACCAAAGCCGGCAAGCGCCAGATGAAAAGAGACAAATCGCAATGGGAGCGGCTGGCGGCGGTCATGGGCCGGGTGCTGGCCGCGGCGGCTGAGGAAGGCAAGTGATGAGTGCGCTGAAACAAGTCTGCGCGCGGCTCATTTCCCTATTTCGGCGGGCTGCCTTGGACCGCGAGTTTGACGAGGAGGCGCAATCGCACCTGGACCTTGCCGTGGAGGACTATGTGCGGCGCGGGACCCCCGAGGCCGAAGCCCGCCGCCTGGCGCGTATTCAGTTCGGTGCTGTGGAAGCGTCTAAGGACGCTCATCGCGATTCAAGAGGACTGCCGTGGCTGGAGGACTGCTTGTACGATCTTCGCTTTGCCCTCCGGCAACTGCGGCGCGACCGGGTTTTTACTCTGACGGCAATCGTCACGCTCGCGCTCGCCCTGGGGTTGAACGTCACGGTGTTTGCCGTCATGAACACGATGCTGTTTCGGGGCTACCCGCTCGTTCAGAGGAACGACCGGCTGGTTTATATCCAGGAGCAGTATCCATCTGGAACGTGCTGCATCACTTACCTTGATTTCGAAGATTGGCGCGCTCAGGCGCACTCTTTCGAGGGAATGGCGTTCGTCGGGGAAAAGAATATCAGTCTCAGCTACGGGGAGGGACGTTCGACCGACGCGACTGCCTTCACCGTGAGCACGAACGTATTCGGGTTGCTTGGAGTTAAGCCGGCCCTCGGACGGGATTTTGTGCCAGCGGATGAAGCCTCGGGGGCTGAACCGGTTGTAATCCTAAATCACCGCTTCTGGGCGAGCCAGTTTGGAGGGCGCCCGGATGTGATTGGCACCTCAGTTCTTGTGAACAAGGCTCCTGCCATCGTCATTGGCGTGATGCCCGAAGGTTTCGACTTTCCGACGCAATTCGACGTCTGGATGCCATATATCCGCGGCGCTGAGGTGGACCGGAGGGCCCCGGAGATGTTCCAGGCCGTTGGACGACTGCGGGACGGCGCAAGCCTGCAAGAGGCCCGTGCGGAGCTTGAAACTATCAATCACCGCCTGGAAACGGCGTATCCGGCGACGAATCGCGGCGTTGTCCCCAAGATGGGTACCTATTCGCAAGCCAACATCGGCCCGGATGCGCCTGTCATCTACGGCTCACTTTGGATGGCCGCGTGGTTCGTGTTACTGATCGCCTGCGCGAACCTGGCCAATCTCACAGTGGCGCGAACCGTTGGGCGGTGGCGCGATTTTTCGATAAGAATGGCACTCGGCGCAGGTTGGGGCCGGATGATGCGCCAGATTTTCGTCGAAAGCCTGACGCTTACAAGTGTGGCCGGAGTACTCGGCTGGTGGATCGCTAAATGGGGCGTGCGCGCGTGGGCTGTCGAAACCGCCTCCATTTACCAGATACTCGACTATACGCTGGACTCCGGCACGCTGGCCTATTTGGTTGCTATCTCCCTTGCTGCGGCGATTTTGTTTTCCCTGGCTCCCATGGGCAAAGTTTTGCAGATTGGTGTAAACAGCGCCCTGAAAAGCGACACCCCGGGCGTCACGCCGGGTCCGCGCGGCAAACACCTGGCGGCGGTACTGGTTGCAGGCCAGATGGCGCTCGCCATCGTGCTGCTATCGGGCGCAGGCGTCCTGGTTCGGAGTCTCATGAACGTTGTAAGCGCCAACACCGGCGTTGGCAATCCCGAAAACGTACTGGTTGGATTGTTAAGTTTTCCATCCGAGAAATACCCGAGTCCCGCGGCCACTCTTGGGTATATCGACCGGTTCGAAGCGAAATTGAGAGCCATTCCGGGGATTGGAGATGAGTCGGTTGCGAGCATACTTCCCGTGGGTAACGTCCTCGGATTGACATTTGAGATAGAGGGAAGGCCGAACGCGCCGGACGGCGGAGAGGCTGTCCAGTTCCTGCGCGTGGGACCGGACTACTTCCGAGTGGTGGAAGCGCCCGCGAGTTCGGGCCGCGATTTCAATGACGGAGATCGCATAGCGACATTACCGGTTGCAATTGTGAACCAGAGTTTTGCCGCCAAGTACTGGCCTCGGGAACAACCCCTCGGCAAGAGGCTTCGTTACATCGATCGCAATAAGCCAGCCGAATGGCTGACCGTGGTGGGAGTCGTCCCGAACATCATGCAGGGAGACCCCACACGGCGGCAGTTCAAACCCCTGGTCTATCAGCCTTTCCGCCAGGCACCGACGCGGCTGGGCGTAAATTTTCTCCTGCGAACCCGCGTTCCGCCCGAGCAAGTGGCACAAGCGGTTCGACTCGACATACAGAAACTGGATCCCGACGTGATTCTGAAAAAGTTCTCGACCCTGAAAGCCAGCTTCGGGTTTGATCCCGACCGAATGGATCGCGCGCATAGTGAGATGGGGAAGTACGCGGCGGTGGCGCCCATATTCGCTGTAATGGCGGTTCTCCTGGCGGCTGTCGGCCTCTACGCCGTGATCGCGCATTCTGTAAGACAGCGCACGAAAGAAATCGGCGTGCGCATGGCGATTGGAGCGGCTGCCGAGGACATCCGCAGGATGGTCCTCCGGGCTGGCATGTTGCCAGTGGCGATTGGTATGATCCTCGGCCTTGCGGCATCGTTCGCGGTGAATCGAATTTTGCAATCGCAGTTGGTCGGGGTGTCGCCGTATGATCCCGTTACGATGGCGGGCGCGCCAGTGGTCTTAATCCTCGTCGCGCTGCTCGCCTGCCAGATTCCCGCGCGGCGAGCCATGAGCGTCGACCCGGCGGTCACCTTGCGGCACGATTGAGGTGGCAGGTAGATCCCGCTGCGAAGCTCGCGATCTTTTGATTTTGCGCGACTTGGCATGCTTCGCCGCGCGTGAGTATGGGATGTCACTACGCGCCGACTGGCGGAATATCGCCTTTTGGCTTGGTTTTTCTGGGTGTCGGAGCATTGCTCGTCCGGCCCAGTTTCTTTATTCGCCGAAATTCCAGCTAGGCGGATGAAGCGAGGCCAGAGTGGCCTCGCTTTCCCGTACCCGAAGTCCTGGATCTAGTAATGGGAATTCGAATCGCTGGCCGGCTTAGTTCCCGTGGCGATCCAGCGTCCGGATGGAACTCGAATCAGAAACACCGGCTTGTTACATACCACCGGAACGGTGATCTTGAAGGAAAGCTCAGCGTTGCCATCCGCGCTGAGACTCGTGGTCGGCGTGTCGATGGCCGTTTCAGCGGATCCCCCCGCGTTGCCGGGGTTGCACACTAACGTACCTTCAACAGCGGTAACCGCGCCGGGGGTGCCGCTCGAGTTTCCGCCGTTCAGAACCAGTCCCTCGACTTCGAAGGAGCCTTCCCCGGAGTTCAGGTTGATCCGGGCGCTCCCGTCTTTAGTCGTCCACGGCCCCGCGCCGCTATGGATTTGACCGACCGGGTTGTCCACCCCGGGAGCGGTGATCACTCCTTCGATCCCACGCCAGCGGACCAGGGTGTCGGACTGGGCGAATGCCCCCAGACACAGTGTCAGTGTCAACAAACAAACTTTCTTCATGCGAATTTATCCTTTCATTCCTGTCTTAAATTGAGTCTCGGTTCTGATCCAGCGACCAGGCCGGCCGAACCATCAAAGTTGCGTTACTGTTCCTTGGATGGAGCGGCCGGAAAGTCGACTGTAAGAAGGTTGTGAAATATTCGTAAAGATCATTGCGATCCGGGTATTCAAGCGCGAGCCGGAGACTATACGCGAAGTAGACATCTGGTAAGATCGGAGCGTTATGCGACAAGAATGGGTTACGCGGCGCGTGAACGACAGCATCCGAACACAGATGCATTACGGGCGGCAAGGGCGGATCACCGAAGAGATGGAATACGTCGCGAAGCGCGAGCGGCTGACACCCGACGTCGTCCGCGACGAAGTGGCCCGCGGGCGCATGATCATCCCCGCCAACATCCATCACACCAACCTCGAGCCAATGTGCATCGGAGTGGCTTCCTGTTGCAAGATCAACGCGAATATCGGGAACTCCTCGACCACCTCGGACATTGACGGAGAGCTCGAAAAGTTGCGCTATTCCGTGAAGTACGGGGCCGACACGGTCATGGATCTATCCACCGGAGGCGACATCCCGCGCATACGCGAGGCCATTATCCGGAGTTCGCCCGTGCCGATCGGGACGGTACCTCTTTATGAAGCTCTGGCGCGCGTCCGGCGCGTGGAAGACCTCAACATCAAAGTGATGCTGGAGGTGATCGAAGAGCAGGCCGAGCAGGGCGTGGATTACATGACCATCCATGCAGGCGTGCTGGTCCAATACATTCCGCTGACAACCAAGCGCGTGACGGGAATCGTCAGCCGCGGCGGGGCGATTCTCGCCGAGTGGATGGTGAAGAACCACAAGCAGAACTTCCTGTACGAATACTTCGAAGACATCTGCAAAATCTTCCAGAAGCACGACGTGAGCTTTTCGTTGGGCGACGGGCTCCGGCCGGGATCGCTGGCCGACGCGAGCGACCGGGCGCAGTTTGCCGAACTCGAAACGCTGGGCGAATTGACCAAGATGGCCTGGAAGCATGACGTGCAGGTGATGATCGAGGGTCCGGGGCACATCCCCATGGACCAGATCCAGATGCAGGTGGAGAAGGAAGTCAAAATCTGCCACGAGGCTCCCTTTTATACTCTGGGACCCCTGGTGACGGATTTCGCGCCGGGCTACGATCACATTACGTCGGCCATCGGAGCGGCCATGATCGGATGGCATGGCGCGGCCATGCTATGCTACGTGACCCCCAAGGAGCATCTGGGGCTGCCGAATCGCGAAGACGTGAAGCAGGGATTGATCGCATATAAGATCGCGGCCCACGCGGCCGATATCGCCCGGCATCGGCCGGGAGCGCGAGATAGAGACGACGCCTTATCGCGCGCCCGCTTCGCCTTCGACTGGAAGAAGCAGTTCGAGCTCTCGCTCGACCCCGAGACGGCGCAGGCATATCACGACGAAACCCTCCCTGAAGAAGGGTTTAAGGATGCTGCATTTTGCTCCATGTGCGGGCCTAAGTTCTGCTCCATGAACCACTCGGCCAAGACCCAGGAGTTCACCGAAGCCGACGCGGAAGCGGTTCTCAATTCGAACCTGACCCAAATTGCCAACGTGGCTGGGGATTAGCCGGTGGAGCGGGCTTCAGCCCGCAACCGGTGCTTCAGCACCGGCACCGATGCGGAGGCTAAAGCCTTCGTTGCAGGCTAAACCTTGCTCCACCAGGTAACTAAAACCCTGCAAATAACGTGTTATAAAGACGGGGTGTTATCATTCGGATGGCAATGGTCTTAGAGCTGGAAGCCACGCACGCTCAAATCCAGCGGATTCTTCAGAGCAAAGCATTCCGCACATCCGAGATCCATCGTACTCTCTTAAGTTACCTGGCGGAGAAATCCCTCTCCGGCAGCGCCGACGGTCTTAAGGAATATACGGTCGGACTAGACGTGTTCGCCAAGCCGGATTCCTACGATCCGCGCCAGGAGTCCACCGTCCGTATGCACGTCGCGCGGCTGCGGCAAAAGCTGGGGGAATACTACCGCACGGAAGGTATTGACGATTCGATCATGGTGGACCTGCCCAAGGGCGGGTTTAAACTTACGTTCGAGCCGCGTGAAGTTCGTCCGGAGCCCCTGGTAGCACCGCCGGTCGCCGTAGGACGCTGGGGACGCAAGGAAATCGGACTCATTGCCGGCCTTGTGATCGCGCTAAGTCTGGCTGCGTACTTCGGGATGCGGCTCCGTCAAGTGGAACGAAGCAGCGCACCGCAGGCTCGGGAGTGGACCCCCGAATTGCAGCAACTCTGGGAACCGCTGGTCTCCTCCAAACGACCGCTCATTGTGTGCCTTTCGACACCGTCAGGGTTGGGCGAGAACGCCACGGCGACGGGCGGGGTCCTATTGGGGCAGTTCCTGGGAATGCTGCACAAACAGGATGTCCTGGTCACCAGCAGCGACCAGATCGCCGCGCCCGAAGTGGCCATGGGGAATGTCGTGTTCCTGGGACCCGTCGCGGGCAAGCAGATGCAGGCCATGTCGGCCGACCGGCCATTCGTGTTGGAGCCGAATGGGATTCGCAACATGAATCCAGCCCCTGGTGAGCCTGCTATCTTTGCTGATAAACCCCCGCACGATCCGCAGGATACAGAGGAAAGCTATGCGCTGATCAGCCGGGTTCCGGGGCTGTATGGCAACGGCGAGGTCCTGTATCTCGCGGGGAACCGGATTTCGAGCATCACCGGTGAGGTGCAGGCGTTTACGGACGCTATGTTCGCGAAAACATTGATTGCCAAGATGAAGAAGCCGGATGGCAGCATTCCACGCTACTATCAGGTGGTCTTGAAAGTCAGGTCCATGGACACCATGCCCATTGAGGTCAGCTACGTATTACACCGCGAGCTGAAGATCCCTGTAACCCCGTAAGTATTTATAACAACAATAGTTATTCAGTCACATACCGGTCACTGACCAGCTCTTGACCCAGTGGCAGGAGTAACCACGGCCGACCTATGTTAGTCTCCTCTTGCGGACTAATTTATGGCTTTACTCGAATTCTGTCAATGGCTCCAGGAGACTTCGGTCAGCGTATCGATCCGGGAGTCGATCTTGATGTTTCCGCTCCTGGAAGGCGGGCACCTGCTGGGAATTAGCGTTTCTGCCGGGACTATCGCCATCTCGGACCTGCGCATGATGGGGCTGATCTTCAAAAAAGAGTCCGCCTCGGACGTGTTTCACCAGCTCATTCCCTGGATCACCGCGGGTTTCACGCTGATGATGATCACGGGTGGGCTGCTGCTTTGGTCCGAACCCGTAAAGTGCTACAACAGCATCTGGTTCCGGCTCAAGGTTCTGTTCCTATTCCTGGCCGGCCTGAACGTACTGATCTTTCACTCCTCCAAGATCTATCGCCACATGCACGAATGGGAGTGGGCGGCCGATCCGCCCCGAGCGGCAAAAATCGCCGGCTGGATCTCGCTAATCAGCTGGGGCATCGTGATCATCGCGGGCAGAACCACTGCCTATAACTTCTAAAATACATGTGGCAATCTTTCAAACCGTTTTTTGAGTGGAACGATAAAGTCTGGCTCGGCCAGGCGATTGCGGGCACCATCTGGGCCTTTCCGGTGATCGAGACCATCCACATTCTGGCACTGACCATGATGTTTGGCGCGATCGTGATCATCGATCTGCGCATGCTCGGCCTGGGCATGAAGAAGCAACCGGTGACTGTGCTGGCCCAGAACCTGGAACCTTACATGACCTGGGGACTGGTGATCATGCTCGCCACCGGCTACATGCTGTTCACGTCGGAAGCCATGAAGTGTTTTGTCAACGACGGATTCAAGTTCAAGATGGAGGTGCTTTTTCCGGCCATCATCTTCCAGTTCACGCTGTTTCGGTGGATCACGCATAAGCCCGAGGACCGGCGTCCCCTGCTGCTGGGCTGGGTGGTCGCTCTTCTGTCCCTGGCGCTGTGGTTCGGCGTTGGAATCGGTGGCCGTGCGATCGGGTTCGTATAGGGGTAAGCTGGATTCGCGGGAGGGCTGACCAATGACTACCAGGTCGCTCGGAATGGTCACAGGGCTGATGCTCGCCTTGTCCGCGATGCCGCTGTTGGCGCATCATGCCTTTGTCGCCGTGTTCGATCTCTCCAAGCAGCGGGATTTCAAAGGGACCGTAACGCAGATCGAGTGGCTGAACCCGCATGCCCACTTCTTCCTGGACGTGGTCGAACCGAGCGGGAAAAGCGTTCGATGGGAGTTCGAACTGGGCAGCCCTAACGCGCTGATGCAGCATGGCTGGACCCGTTACACGCTCAAGAAAGGCGACATGGTTACGGTAACCGGGGATCTTGCGCGCGATGGTTCGAACTTCGCACATGCCCGCTCGGTGACTCTCACCGGCGGGTCCCGCGTCTGCGATTATGACCGGTTCAACGACGTCGGGTGGACCTGCAACACCAAGTAAGACAATCGTTCAACCCATTGAAATCACGTTGGTCACACACCGGTCAGTGACCACAACCTGCGCTTCTGACCTGGCACAATCGGGATGCACTCATGCTACGCTCCTTAGGCTACGCCTAAATCACCGGTCCCAGTGCTGACTTTAGTCAAGAAGACAGCCATCCTGTGCCACCGCTGGATGGGTGTCGTGTTCTGCCTTCTGTTTGCCTGGTGGTTCGTCTCCGGAGTCTTCATGATGTATTGGGATTACCCGGAGGTGAGCGACCGAGACCGGCTGGAGCGGGCGCCGGTTCTGGATGCGTCGGATGTAAAGCTGTCGCCAGTGGAGGCTTACGCGGCACTTGATCCTGATAAAGCGGGTTCCGATCAGGCTCCGGGCTCGGTCCGGCTCGCGGCTTTCGATGGGCGTCCCGCGTACTATTTCCGGCTCGGACGCAGTCAGGCCATGGTCTACGCCGATACGGGCGAGCAACAAGACGTCTTTCCGCCGGAGCTGAATCTGAGAACCGCAGCGGCCTGGACCGGGCAGCCGGCGCAGTCCGCGACCGTTGCAGAGGTGACCGAACCGGACCAATGGACGCTGGAGGGCGGACTCCGCAACGTGCGCCCCTTGTGGAAGTATTCGTGGCCCAACGGCGACCAGGTGTACGTTTCGGAGAACACCGGCGAAGTGGTGCAGTTCACGACTCGCACTTCGCGCTTGTTCGCCGAACTCGGTCCGATCCCGCATTGGCTGTATTACACCCCGCTGCGAAAAAACGGACCGCTGTGGAGCAAAGTGGTCATCTGGTCCTCGGGCGTCGCGACGGTGGCTGCGCTGATGGGTTTGATCGCCGGACTGATCATGTATTCGCCCTCGCGGAAAAACAGCATTCCCTATAAAGGCCAGAAGCGGCTCCACCACATTTTGGGATTATTTTTTGGAATCGTGGCGTGCACGTGGGCGTTCAGCGGGATGCTCTCGATGGATCCGTTCCCGATCCGTTCCGAAGGAGGCCGCGAAATCGGCATCTCCGGGGCCCTTCGCGGCAAACGGCCTCCACTGTCACAGTACGCCGCGAAACCTCCGTGGGAGGCGCTCGCTCAACTCGGGCCGGCGTTCAAGGCAAAAGAGCTCGAACTTACGTCCTTCGCGGGCGACCCCGTGTATCTCGCGATGGGTGCGCGCGGGGAGACACGTGTCATTCCGATGAACGGCGAGGCGGCAGCGTCCTTCGACAACAAGCGAATTCTGGATATCGTTACGAATACGGCGAGTGTGGCCGAAGCCCGGCTGCTGACCAGATACGACGCGTACTATCTCGACCGGAGCGGCCAGCAGCCTTTGCCGGTCCTATTCGTGCAATTGAACGATGAAGCGCATTCGCGCTTTTACATCGATCCGAAGACCGCGCAAGTAGTCGGGAGCTATCGATCGAACGCGCAATCCTGGGTGAATCGCTGGCTGTATCACGGGCTGCACTCGATCAACTTTCCCTGGCTATATAACTATCGTCCGGCCTGGGACATTGTGGTTTTGACGCTGATGCTGGGCGGGACCTCGCTCTGCCTCACGTCTGTTATCATCGGTTTCCAGCTCGTACGCCGAAAACTCTTTATACGGCGAACGACGGGAGCTTCTCCGTAGAAGACAAGGTGGAATATATCAATGGCACTTTTCTTAGCATATGACCCATCCAGCAATCCGCTGAATACGAATGAATGGGCGTTCCCGGTGTGCGAAGTCCTGCACATTCTGGGGTTCGCCGTGGCGATCGGTACCATCACGATGGTTGACCTGCGCCTGCTCGGCATCGGGATGAAGAAGGAGTCGGCCGCGGACCTGGTGAGGGATACAAGTACGTGGACGCTGGCCGGGCTGGCGCTGGTGTTGATCACGGGTCCGCTGATTTTCTCGTCCGATCCGAACATGTACCTGCGCAATGCGTCCTTCCGGTTTAAGCTCACCGCGCTGGCGCTGGCGATCATTTTCAATTACACGATCCACCGCTGGGTGGCTCTGAAGAAAGGTCCGGGCGGGGTAGCCGTTCTGACAGGCCTGATCTCGCTGGCCTTGTGGGTGAGCGTGATCTTCGGCGGAATCTTCATCGCATTCGTATAAGGACAAAATCAAATGCCTCCAGAAATCGTCCAATGGCTTCAAAATATGTCGCTGGCCACCGCTATTCGCGAGTCGGCGATCGTCTTCCCGGTGATCCTGTCCCTGCACTTGACGGGTATGGGCCTGTTTGGCGGAATGATCCTGATGACCGACCTGCGCCTGCTGGGAATCGCAATGACCAAGCGCCCGGTGTCGGACGTGGTGAAAGGACTGCGGCCCTGGAAGCACCTGGGGCTGACGCTGACGGCCGGCTGCGGGATTCTCCTGCTATGGTCAAAGGCCGCGATCTATTATCCGAATCCATATCTCCGTATCAAGCTAACCCTATTTGCGCTGATCATCATTCACTCGCTGGTATTCCGCAGCGTTTATCGCAACGTAACGGACTTGGATCGCAGCCCGGTGATTCCCGGCCGGGCCAAGATGGCGGCGGCGCTTTCGTTGGTTCTGTGGCTGTCGGTGTTAACCGCGGGACGCTGGATCGGATACTGGGAGCCGAAGGGCGGGCCGGCGGCAGCGAGCCAGGTGGTTCTGCAGCTGGACGCGGACGTTACCCACTAGCCGCGGCGCACTTAACTAGCCGCGTGCGCTTCGAGATCCTCGTCCTCCTCGAGGCGCGGCTGAACGTTACGGCGGATCAGGATCGACAGGACGATCGACATCGCCAGAGTGATCGCGCCGCCGGTGATGTGCGACGCAACGGTTATGATCACCGGCAGGTCCGTATCCGCGGCCATGGACTTCATGATCAGCGCACTGATGCCCAGAAATACTTGAGCGAAAGCAACGCCCAGCATAGTCTTGGCGGCTGGAGCCAGCGCACGATGCGTCGGAAACTGCTGCAGCACAAAAATAGTTTCCAGCAGAATGACCAGGGCTACGAACATCGCGCCTAGAACATGCGGAAGCAGGGTGAGAGCCTTCTGCCGAAAGGCCGCGCCCAGCAGGATCTGGAGCACCACCAGACTGGGAGTCAGGACGGCCAACGACCGGTTGGAGGGCCAGCCGTAATCGTGAACGTACTCCGGACCACGGTTCCAGGATGGGGAAGTGACGACCGCGATGGCCACAACAGCGGCGAAAAAGAGCGGGGCCAGCAGAGCGTGCAGGATGCCGGCTGTGCGCGGAACCATGCTGACCACGGCGGCGTGTCCCACGGAATCTTGCAGCACAGCCAGGGCTAGGGCAATCCAGCCCAAGCGGCGGGCTTGCGGCCGGGGGTCCTTGAAAATCACCCACAAAATCAAACCGAGAGCCAGCAAGCTCACGGCGGTTGCCGCGATGCGGTGCGTCGACATGGCCGCGGGCGTGGGTTGAGCTCCCGGACCGACCAGGGCGCCGTCCACGATCAGCACCAGCACGGCGATCGCGAGCAGAACGGCGAGACGGAACAGCCATGGACTTTTCATGGAGCTACTTCCATCATAAAACGCTCGATTGACAGCATATCGAGGTTCTAGTAATATCGGCGCTAGGTTACGCATTGGTCGAAGGGGGAAAATTATGCGCTTGAGATCCAAGTTGTATCTCGCCGTCTGTTTGCTTGCGCTGGGGACCTGTCTGCGGGGACAAGCCACGTCCCAGATTCAGGGCGTGGTCTTAGATCCTGCGGGCGCGGCAGTTCCGGACGCCGAAATCAAGGCCACTCAGACTGATACAGGCGTAGTGCGGACCACCACCAGCGGCAGCGACGGCACTTACGTTCTGGTGAATCTGGCGATCGGGCCGTATCGCGTAGAAGTATCCAAGACGGGATTCTCCTCGTACGTTCAGACCGGAATCGTGTTGCAGGTGGCTTCGAATCCGACCCTGAACGTGTCCCTTAAGGTGGGCGCCGTCAGCGAGAGCATCCAGGTAGAGGCCAACACCACGCAGGTGGAAACCCAGACCACCAGCATCGGCGGATTGGTAGACAACAAGCGCATTGTCGATCTGCCACTCAACGGGCGAAATCCGGTAGAACTGATCCAGTTGACAGGCGCGGCCATTCCCGGAGGCGCCAACGGGACGGCCGGTTTCCCGGGTGGCCTCAATATCTCGGTTGCCGGCGGATCGCTCTCGGGTGTGGGCTATTTGCTGGATGGCACCATGTACAACAATCTGTTCGATGCCGTGAATCTTCCGTTCCCTTTCCCGGACGCCCTGCAGGAATTCAAGGTTGAGACCAGCACCATGACGGCACAGAACGGAACTCATGCGGCGGCGTCTGTGAGCGCGGTGGTCAAGTCGGGAACCAACCAGTACCACGGCGATCTTTTCGAATTTCTCCGAAACGGCGACCTGAACGCCCGGAACTTCGCGGCCCCCCGGCGGGACACGCTCAAGCGCAATCAGTACGGCGGTACCTTCGGCGGACCCATCCAGCAGAACAAGCTGTTCTTTTTCGTGGGCTATCAGGGCACTAAGACCAGGTCGGATCCGGCGGATCGTACTGGTTTCGTGCCAACGGCTCAGATGCTTTCAGGTGACTTCAGTGGCTGCTCCACTTTTCCAGCCACGATCAAGGATCCGCTGGGCGGCACATTCCCCGGCAAACAGATCCCCATTGCCCGCTTCAGCCAGCAGTCTTTGGCCATCGTAAAGCTGTTGCCCAAATCCAACGATCCATGCGGCCAGACGACATTCGGACCAGTCGTGCAATCCAACGAGTACCAAGTCTTGGGACGGATGGATTATCAACTCAGCAGCAAACAGCAGATCTTCGGCCGATATATGGCCACGACCTTCCTGCAGCCTCCCTCCTTCGAGCTCAGCCACAACATTCTCGATTCAGCTTCCGGCGGTCTGGACGACCTGGCACAAACCTTCGCCATCGGGCACACCTATCTGATCTCGCCGACGGTGGTGAATGCTTTTCGTGGGTCAGTAAATCGAGTCGGCGTGCACCGCTTCAACGACGACTACTTTTCGGGGTGCGATATCGGCGTGAAGATGACCTGTTTTATCCCGCACCAGACCGTGGTGACGGTCAGCGGGGGCCCCAACATCGGCGTCGGCACAGCCATTCAAGCCTCGTTCATACCCACCGATTACACGCTGTCAGACGATGTGAACGTTATTCACGGCTCGCATCAGTTTGCGTTTGGGTTTTCCGGATTCAAATATCAGCACAGCCAATTAGCGAATGTCTTTTCCGCGGCCTCATTCGCCTTCTCCACGAATGCGACCGGCCTGGGAATGTCGGACTTCCTGTTGGGACAGGTGGGGACCATGACCCAGGGCATTCCCAATTCGACTTTCACCTACAAGTGGGGCTATGGTCTTTACGGCCAGGACACCTGGAAGGTTTCGCGGCGGCTCACGCTTAATTTAGGACTCCGCTGGGAACCGTTCCTGCCGCAAGGGCTTAGCAACGGGGCTGTGTACAACTTCAGTTGGGACAACTTCAACAAGGGAATTAAGAGCACGGTGTTCAAGAACGCTCCGGCGGGTCTTATCTACGCCGGCGATCCCGGATTCCAGGGAAAAACAGGCGTCAACAACCGCTACGATCAGTTCGCCCCGCGTATTGGTGTGGCCTTTGACCCGAAGGGTGACGGCAAAATGTCCGTTCGCGCTTCTTTCGGAATCTCCTATGACTTCCCGAATATTCAGATCATGTCGACGCCCACCACCGCGCCGCCCTTCGGAAATTTCGTGTCAACTCCCGGCCCGATTAGCTTCGCGGACCCTTGGAGGACTGTCGCTGGCGGAGACCCCTTCACGGGCACTTTCAGCCTGGCTTCCGATACGCCATTTATCCAGAATGGCAACTACGTTGCGCAGCAGCCGGATGCCAAGGCTCCCACTACCGATACCTGGAATCTAAGTGTCCAACGGCAGTTTGGAAGCTGGCTGGTTTCCGCCAGCTACCTGGGCACCGAAACTTCGCATATCTGGGTAAGCAGGCAACTCAATCCGGCTGTGCTCATACCGGGTCCGTTAACCTGCGCCACCGGACAGACGACCGGGTGCAACTCGACTACCAACACCAATCAGCGTCGCTTGGCCAGTTTACTTAACCCTCAGGAAGGGAAGTATCTGGCTTTTGTAGATCAGTTCGAATCGGGTGGCACGTCCAGCTATAACGGGCTGATCTTAACGCTTCAAAAGCGCTTCAGCCGCGGAGTTAGCCTGAATGCGAATTACACCTGGTCCCACTGCATTGGCGACGTAACCATCGCTTCTTTGGTGGGAGGCACGGGCGGTACCTATTCGGATATCAACAATCGCCGTGCCGATCGCGGTAATTGCCAGACAGGAACCCTGAGCGGAACGCAGGCTCTGGACCGGCGGCATATCGTGAACTTCACTCCGCTGCTGGAGTCGCCGCGCTTCAGCGACAGGACTCTTCGTGCGGTCGCCAGCGATTGGAGATTGTCCACCAGTTACCGCTTTCTGTCGGGCGCCTTCCAGACCGCTGCCGACGGTACCGATATCGCTCTCACGGGTGCGGCTGGTCAGAGGCCAAACCAGGTTCTGGCGAGTCCCCTGGTGGCCAATCCCGGATCGGCGTGCGCCAACATAGCCCCGTGCGTAAGCTGGATCAACAAAGATGCGTTTGCTCTCCCCACCGCAGGTACGCTGGGGCACGCCGGACGGTCTAATATTCCCGGCCCAGGGTTCTTCCAAATCGACATGGCGTTGTCGAGGATTTTCCGGGTTCGGGAACGGGCGAGCCTGGAAGTTCGCGGCGAAGCGTTCAACCTCACCAACAGCTATCGGGCGGGTGCAGTGACCACGGCGCTTAACAACCAGAATTTCGGCCGGATCTTAACCGCGCAGGATCCCAGGATCATGCAGGTCGCACTCAAGCTCACGTTCTAGGATCCGCTACTCGTAGTACTCGTGAGCTTGCTCGCATCATCGTCCCGCGCGGATGCACGATCAGGTAGCACGGCAGGCACGGCGATTTTCAAGATGCTCTCATGTGCGGCTCCCTCAAAGCCGTCCAGATTCTACCGTTGTTTCGTTGGATGCGGGACTAGCGGTAGCCCGCGGCGAGGATGGTTTCGAAATGCGGGGCTTCGGCTTCGCGATGGACTAGCGCCGTGCTGACATCTTTGAATCCGGCGTCGCTTAGCATGCGACGAAGCTCCACTTCGCTGAACCCCAGCCACACATCGGCGTATAGCGCGCGGGCTTCTCCGAAATGATGTTTCAGCAAATCGAGGATAATAACGCGGCCGCCGGGCTTCACAATACGAAAAGCTTCGGCTAGGGCGCGCGGAGGATGCTGGGCATGGTGCAGAGACTGGCTGAAAAAAGCCACGTCGGCCTCGCCCTTCTTGACGGGCAGCTCTTCCAGATCGCCGAAACGATATTCCAGATTCTTGACGCCGTGAGCGCGAGCCAGACCCGATCCGAACTCGACCATCTTCTCCGAATTGTCGACCGCGATCACCTTTTTGGCGCGGCGGGCGAGCAGTTGGGATACGGTTCCTTCGCCCGCGCCCAGGTCGGCGATCACCAGCGGCGGCATCAGCAGCAGAAAGGTCTCGGCCAAGCCTTGCCAGGAGCGCCCCGGAACATACTGGCGTCCGAATTTCCCCGCCAGTTCGTCGAAATAGGACTTCACTTTGTCCTGGCGCCGTTTAAGTGCCAGACGCAGGGCGTCGCGATCCTCTCCGGCTTCGGGAATTTCCTTGACTGCCTGGCGCAAGACGTCCAAAACCTGATCTTGCGTACCATTCCCAAAAGCCTTCAGACGATATAAGATGTTCTTGCCCGTCCGGCGATCTTCGACGATGCCAGCTTGTTTCAGTTGAGAGAGATGCGTAGAAATGGTGCTCTGCCCCATGGCCAGGATTTCCTGCAATTCGGCGACGGAAAGCTCCTCGCGCTCGAGCAGCAGCACGATACGGACGCGATTGGGATCGGCCAGCAACCTAAGGGATTTGAGGATTGACGCCATGCGTCTCTGTCTAGTATTATATCGTAGTATCGAGATTCTACGATATAAAGTTTAAAGGAGCTTTGCAGATGAGCACTGTTGCGAATCCGGCCACGCTGGCCTACAAAGTCGCGGACATGAAATTGGCCGACTGGGGCCGGAAAGAGATCAGCATCGCCGAAGCCGAGATGCCCGGCCTGATGTCGATTCGCAAGAAGTACGCCACTGACAAACCCTTGCAGGGCGTGCGCGTCACCGGGTCACTGCACATGACCATTCAGACGGCGGTGCTGATCGAGACTCTGAAGGACCTAGGCGCGGATGTGCGCTGGGCGAGCTGCAATATCTTCTCGACACAGGACCACGCTGCGGCGGCGATCGCGGCGACCGGCACTCCGGTGTATGCCTGGAAAGGCGAGACGCTCGAAGAGTACTGGTGGTGCACCTATCAGGCCGTCAGCTTCCCCAACGGCAAAGGCCCGCAGCTGGTGGTCGACGACGGCGGTGATGTGACGCTGCTGATCCACAAAGGCGTGGAACTCGAGAAGGGGTCGGACTGGGTGAACAGTCCTTCGGGCAGCCATGAAGAGAAGGTGATCAAGAATCTGCTCAAGGAAGTTCATGCCGAGAATCCGCGGCGCTGGAGCGATCTGGCGAAAGAATGGAAGGGCGTTTCCGAGGAGACCACGACCGGCGTGCATCGCCTCTACAAGATGCAGCAGGAAGGCAAGCTGCTGGTGCCGGCGATAAATGTGAACGATTCGGTGACCAAGTCGAAGTTCGACAATCTGTACGGCTGCCGCGAGTCGCTCAGCGACGGTATCAAGCGGGCGACCGATGTGATGGTGGCGGGCAAGGTCGCCGTGGTGTGCGGGTACGGTGACGTCGGCAAGGGCTCAGCCCATTCGCTGCGCGGATTTGGCGCGCGCGTGGTGGTGACCGAGATCGATCCCATCAACGCGCTGCAGGCCGCGATGGAAGGCTTTGAAGTGACCACGGTTGAAGATACACTCGGCCGCGGCGATATCTACGTGACCACGACGGGGAACGTCGATATTATCACGCTCGATCACATGAAGAAGATGAAGGATCAGGCGATCGTATGCAACATCGGCCACTTCGATAACGAGATCCAGGTGGAGCCGCTGAACACGGCGAAGGGCGTGAAGAAGACCGAAATTAAGCCGCAGGTGGACATGTACACCTTCCCCGACGGACACAGCATTTTCCTGCTGGCCGAAGGACGGCTGGTCAACCTCGGTTGCGCGACGGGCCACCCCAGCTTCGTGATGTCGAACAGCTTCTCGAACCAGACGCTGGCGCAGCTCGACCTGTGGAAGAACAAGGACGTTTACAAGGTCGGCGTGTACACGCTGCCGAAGAAGCTGGACGAGGAAGTCGCCCGGCTGCACTTGGACAAGATCGGCGTGAAGCTGACGAAGCTCAGTGCGAAGCAGGCGGAGTATCTGGGAGTTCCGGTGGAAGGTCCGTACAAGCCGGATCATTACCGGTACTAGGAGTAAGTAGTCAGACCACACAAGTCAGAAGGCGGCGGGTGGTTCGCTCCTCGGAGCGGCGCCCGCCGCTTGTCTTTTTGATACAGTTAGCGCGGAGGAACTCCATGAGCGAAGCAAATAAGGCATTGGTACGCCGCTGGTTTGAAGAAGTATGGAACCAGGGGCGCGGGGAAACCATCGACGAGCTCTTCGCGGCGGAGGGCGTTGGATACGGACTGGGCGACACGGACGTTACAACTCGCGGCCCCGGCGAGTTCAAGATCTTCGCAAATAACCTGCGAGGCGCGCTGCCGGACATTCACATGACGATCGAGGACATCATGGCCGAGGGTGACAAGGTTACTGTGCGCATCGCCGCAGAGGGCACCCACAAAGGCGGGCAGTTGGGCGTCGCCCCCACGGGCCGTCGTGTCCGCATCGCGGGAGTGGTTATCGTTCGAATCGCGAACGGGCAGATCGTCGAAGGATGGAATAGCTGGGACCAGCTTGGGCTGCTGCGACAGATCGGGGCACTGCCGGCGGCAGGAGGTCCCGACCGCTTTACCAGCGCGCGCGCCTAAGAACACACGCTAAAATCTAACTTCATGCAATTCCTTCAGGAAAGCGCGTTTCAAGAGAGCATTGTCGAATTGATTACCCAGACGGCCACCAACCTTCCACCGGACGTGCGGCAAGCGATGGGAATCGCCATCTCCGCGGAGACGCCGCATACGCAAGCGTCGCAAGCGTTGGGGATCATCGCGACGAATATCGATATGGCCGCGGATGACCAGGGACCCATTTGCCAGGACACCGGGATGCCGACGTTCGACGTGCATACTCCAGTCGGGGCGAATCAGATCGCTATCAAGAAAGCCATCCGCGGGGCCGTGGCCGAGGCGACCAAGCGCGGCAAGCTACGGCCCAACTCGGTCGATTCCCTTACCGGGAAAAACAGCGGCGACAACCTGGGCGAAGAGACCCCTGTGATCCACTTCGAGCAGTGGGAAAAAGACGAGATCGAGGTGAAGCTGATCCTCAAGGGCGGCGGCTGCGAGAACAAGAACATCCAGTATTCGCTGCCCATGGAGCTCGATCACTTGGGCAAAGCGGGGCGCGACCTGGAGGGCGTTCGCAAGTGCATCCTGCACGCGGTATGGCAAGCGCAGGGACAAGGCTGCGCGCCCGGAGCCGTGGGGGTGTGCATTGGCAGCGATCGCGCGCATGGATACCTGCTGGCGAAATACCAGTTGTTCCGGACGCTGGACGATACCAACCCAAATCCGGATCTGGCGAAGCTCGAAGCCGAAATCATGCAGGAGGCTAACAGGATCGGCGTGGGGGCCATGGGATTCGGCGGCAAGTCGTCGCTGATTGGTTGCAAAGTGACCGCCGCGAACAGGCTGCCCGCGAGCTTCTTCGTGAGCGTCGCCTATGAATGCTGGGCGTTTCGGCGGCTGGGCGTGCGGCTCGACGCGTCCAGCGGCGCGATTACGAAATGGTTATATCGCGATCCGGCGACGCCGGTAGCGAAAATGGCTCGCGGCGAAGGATTTCCTTTGACAGGGAGAGAAGTGATCCTTCGCCCGCCTTTGACCGAAGAGCAGGTTCGGGCGCTTAAGGTCGGCGACGTGGTGCTGATCACCGGGGAGATGTTCACGGGTCGCGATGCGGTGCATGCGCACCTCATGAAGAATCCGCCACCAGTGGATATGCGTGGATCAGTGCTGTACCACTGTGGTCCAGTGATGCTGCAGCAAGGGGACGAGTGGTTCGTCAAGGCCGCTGGTCCCACCACCAGCATCCGGGAAGAGCCCTATCAGGCCGATATCATCCGCAACTATGGAGTGCGCGCGGTCATCGGCAAGGGTGGAATGGGCAAGAAGACGCTGGCGGCGCTAGAGGATTCAGGCGCCGTGTACCTGAACGCGATCGGCGGTGCGGCGCAGTTTTATGCGCGCTCGATCGATAAGGTGCTGGGCGTGAACCTGCTCGACTTCGGGATTCCGGAAGCGATGTGGCACTTGCACGCGCACGATTTCGCCGCCATCGTCACCATGGACGCGCATGGAAACAGCCTGCATGCCAAGGTCGAGCAGGAAACCGGTGAACACTTGGAAGAGCTTATGGCAGGCGAGTCAAATAAAGGATAAAGGGAGTGATCTCGAAGGGCATCTTCTCGCGCGGCGACAAAATGTCCAGAGGGCGGGTCTGGATCAGACTGATCTGACTGCTCCACGGATCGACCTTAATGCGCGAGCCCAGGGGCAGCGCGGCGATCTGCTTCAACTCGTTTTCCCGCAGGTCCGGCGCCGCCGAGGTGAACGCGGCCAAGCGTCCCAGCGCCTCGGGATTCGCCAGCTGATTTCCGATATTTGCCGCCAGGAGCCGCGGCAGGATCGCCCGCTGGCTATCCAAGGCTTTCAGAAATAGCCCGGCATTGGCCGTTTTCTGATAGGGCGATGCTTGCATAATCTCGATGGTCTTCGCCTCGGCCGCTTCCAGCTCCGGCGCGGTGCGCTCGAAGTGCAGGCGCCCAAATACTTGGGCGTCGGCAAGCATGGTTTGATTGCGGAAAGCGAACTGGGTAGGCGTGCGATGCCCCAACGCGATGTGGGAAAGCTCGTCCGCTAGCACCAGAGCCAGGCTGGCTTCATCCGGAAGCACGTCGATGAGCCCCCGGCTGATGACGATGGTGCGGCCCACTGAGAATGTTTCCAGGGGCGTTGAAAGCAGCACCCGGCAGTGCGCTTCGATGTTCAGATTGGCCGAAATGATGAGGTTGTTGACCACCGTGTTGAGAACTTCATCCACCGGCCCGGGCGGCGCCAGCATACCGCTTTGCTCCAGCCGCGTCAGGATGTTGTCCTCAGCCTGGCGTTCCCACGAGCGCTGGCTTTCGAGCGGCGAGAAATCCTTCGGCCGGGCGTTATCCTCAATCTCCGGGCTGGGCTCGACCAGGATTTGGGTCAGTTCCGCGAATTTGTCGGAGGGTCCGGCCTGGTAGCCCCACAGCCGAGTCTGGGATTTGAATCGTGGAACCGCAGGACCACCGCCTGTGGAGGAGCCTTGTTCCTCGACGTAAATCTGGGACGGCACCCACAGGCTTGCCGGGACGTGATTTGGCACAACGTGATCCGGCGCGACATTCACTCGCCAGCTATCGAATTGAAAGTAGTGATCCAGCGGAGCGCGCTTGGGCGGGCTCACCGATGAGTAGGTGCCGTTGAATCGCACAATGGCATCGCCGATGTCTTCTACCCACATCCGCCCCAGGAAACGCCCGGATTCACTGCGGAGCGGCGTGACGTCGAACACCAGACACCGCACTTCCCCCAGAAACTCTCGCCGGACGAATGCAAAGCCGTAAGTCTGGCGGTTAAAATCGTGCAGATCCGGAAAGGCCATCTGCGCGAACCCGCGGGGCACGAACGTCATGGACTGATTCTTCGCTCCCCGCAGGAAAGGCAGCCAAGGCAAGGCGCTTTTCAGCGCGGCGTCGGTGCGCTCAATCAGCGGCGTGTACTCCAGGGCGGAATCGATCCTGACCTTTCCAAGAAAATAATGATCCTTGAGGGGATGAGCGTCATCGCCGGTCGTCTCCGGCGATTCCTGAATATAGGTTTCGACCACGGGAGTGCGGATCTGAAGCGCGCCGATCAAGGCGGCCTCGCGCTCGATAATACGATCGAGCAGCCGGTCAATCGGTGCGGCGGAGTCTTCCGCCGCGAGCGGGAAGGCGATCAGCGCAGCCGCCAGGGCAAGCATTTTTAGAAGCATGTTCGTCAATACGCAAGCTGGAAAACGATGTGAACCACAGCTGTGGAGTCGACGGCGGCATGCCCGCGCCGGGCCGGGCGAAACTGGATCGCGCGTATCGCCAGGATCGCGTTCTCATCCAGCCCGTGGCCTAATCCCCGGATCAACCGCAGCACGCGTGCGTCGCCCGAGGCTCCAAACAGGACTTCGAGCAGGACCTCGCCCTCAATCTTGAGGCGCCGCGCTTCCTCGGTGTACTCTGGACGCGGCTTGCTGAGGATTTCCGCGGCCGACAAGTTCGCGAGCGAGGCACGATCGCTCAGAGGCGCTGCGGCGGTGGCAACGCTCGCGTCGCCGAACGTTCCCGAAGTGATCTTGCCTGGGGTCGTTTTATCTGGAGTCAAATGATTTGAGGCGGATGCCGTCGCATCGAAGTTTTGCTTGGTTGCCAATACGCGACGCGCGGGAGCGGGTCCGCTTGTTTCCACGCTCGAAAATCCAGCCGATTTAACCATGCGTGTGGGCGGAAGTTCCACAATTGCCCGTGCGGGCGCCGGCGTCCGGATATCCGGCGGATCGAGGGACGGCGGATCGGGAAGTGTGATGGCGAGCGGTGGCGACGCAGGCTGTGGCACAGGGCGCGGCACAGAGAACGTTCGGGGTTCACCGCGAACAGGCCGGTGGACAGATCGCTCAGGCGTGATCAGCGAGGGACTGAAATGGTGCGGCGCGATCACAGCGATACGTACCGAACGCAGGGGCTGAGGCTCCGCAGAGTGTAGCGTCAGCAAGAAAGCGATCCCGGCGGCATGCAGCAGCAGGCTGATAGCCAGGGTCGACGAGCGGGGGCGGTACACAACAGTCATCGGCGAATCGCTAAAGCCGCCAGGCGGTCACGATCCGCAGGGTCCTGGTGCGCGGCCAGCAGAGCGGCGATCTCCCGCGCCGAATCGAAATACCCCTCGCCGATCAACAGATCGAGATAAGCCCGGAGCAAAGGCGCGCCGCCCCCTAGGCGTCGGGCGACTTGTGGCGGAGAAGCATTAAAACCATCGGCAAGCCGTAACAAGGGACGGTAATCGTCGAAAGTGAGCCGGGCGGCTCGCTCCGCCCATGGCCAGAATTTATGGGCATCGCCGCGGCGGAAATAGAAATTGGCGAGCGTCCACGACGGAAGGTATAGAGCATCCACGCGGGCCGCCTGTAGCAGGTCCGTTTCCGCCTCCTCGAGATTCCCTTCCGCCTCGGCGTCGAGACCCAGATGAATCCAGGCTGAGGACATCCGGGGATTGAGACTGAGGGCAACTCGCAGTTGGTCGGGAGATGACTCGTAGCGAGCCAGATTCCCCGCGCGGAGCCAGAATCGCGAGTTTAGCGCGGCGCCTGGGTTCAGCCGGAACGCAGTCTCGGCTATGGCTAGCCGCGCGACGAGGATAAGGGCGGATCCCAACAACAACAGCAGGACCCCGCGTGCAAAAATCACGCGCACGGGATCAGCGGCTTAATCCAGGCGGGGTTACCGGGGGCCTTCCGGGCGGCCGTCCTGGCGGAGTGACTGGTGGCGTGACCGGAGGCCGTCCGGGCGGCTGTCCTGGCGGCGTGAAGGGCGGACCTGGCGAGCCGCCGACCGCCGCCAGCCCTCCCAGACTCGCGACCGCCGCAACTCCGCCGACGATAGCGACGGTGCTTGAGCGAATGGTTGTGCCGATAGCGTCTCCGGTTCCTGCCGCCACGGCACCCTCCCGCCCCTGCTCGCCAGCTCGAACGGCAGCCACAGTCCGCACTTGCCTGGCGGCAATCACCTGGGTGGCTCCCGCGAAGGGAGTCGCACTCCTGTTCAACGTGCCGGTTACGTCCAGCATGTGTCCAACTTGCTCCGATAATCCCGGGCCTCTAACTTCCACCGTCACGCTGGTGACTTGGTCCCTCAGCAGAAAATGTCCGCTTTGCTCCATCAGAACTCCCATGACGTGCGTCACGGCCGCAATCGCCAGCGGTTCGAACGCCAGAGCCGAGCCGGCCGCCACGTTCGCGACCAGTACGCCGCGCACGTTCAGCACGCGGAAGGAACCGGTCAGCGCCGCCACTCGCACACGATTGCTTCCCAGCAGGCCGATCCGACCGGTGGAAACTCCGCGATCCGGACGGATCGTCAAGCTGAGCGCTTCCAGATGAAACCCGGCTCCGTTCTCCAGCAGCGTTTCGCCTTGTTCGAGAACGATGCGGTCGCTGAACAGCTTCCCGCGCGAATTCGAGCTAAGGAACAGGCGCGCGCCACCTGCCAGCTGAACTGCCAGGTTGCTGCCCCCAGTCTCAAGCACCGCGCCTTCCATGAGCGTCCCGTTCGACCTGACGGTGTCCCCGTTTAATCGGAATGCACCGCTGGCCGTTACCGTGCCAATCATCGGAGGCGCCGCGATGGCCACCCCCAGCACAAAGTTCAACGCCAATACCGGTAGTAATGTGAATTGTGTCACTGCGATCTCCTTTTACTCTCTAACGCACCAGCTAAGATAAATACCCACCCTGTTACTCCGAAACGCGCAAACGGATAGTCCACTAAAGCGTGCAGGAAGATGGCCAGCACGCCGATCCCCCAGATCGAATGAAGTGCCGGCCGCAACACCGCGATCGCCAACAGCATCCAAACGGCGGCGTAAGGCCAGCCGCCTTCCGTGGTCCACTCCAGCCAATCGTTATGCGCGTGCTCGACCGCCGCGCCCGGATCGAATCGCGCGAATTCGGGATAAACTGTTGCGAAGTTCCCCAGGCCGTATCCCGTCCAGGGTCGCGCGGCGATCATCGCCAGCGAGGACTGAAAGATTTCCCGCCGGTCACGGAAGGGATCGGGGTCCCGCAAACGGTGTATCAGGACTTCGCCGCCCCCGAGCGCCGCCAGAGCTATTACAGCCGCTGCGAAACGAGGGATCAGACGGCGCGGAGCCGGCGGCCTTGCCAGTGCGAAAACCGCGGCCGCTTCGAAAATCAGCAGCACCGCCCCCGTTCGCGACGCCGAGACCAGTCCGCACGCGAGCATGGTCGCGCCCATCCCCAGATACACCGTTCCGCGCCTGGTACATCCCAGCCACAGACTCACGGGACACGCCAGTTCCAGAAACTGCGCGAAGTTATTGCGGCTGAGAAAGGAGCCCCAAACATCCGGATAAGGACTCGGAAACAGCCACAAGATTCGCCCAGGCGAGGTGTAATACGCCACTACGCCGGTGATCCCCAGGAGAAACCCAAACCAGCAAAAACATCGCAGTAACCTGTTGCGCGCGCTCGCTTCCTTGAAAACGACTGAGGCCACCAGCGCGGATGCACCCAGCGCCGCGACGCGCAGCGATGCATTTAACGTCGCATACCGGTACACGGTAGAGCCGGTAGCGAGTTGTCCGAATCCCCAGATCGCCAGCGCGGACGCCGCCATGAGGATCGGGCCGAAGCGTATCGGGCTCCTCAACGTCACCCAACCGGCCAAAAGAAACACACCGCCTTCGTAGGCCCACTCGACGAATGGCTCGGCGCTCGCGATTGCCAGCGTCGCCGCGGCGGCCAGCGCCAGAAGCAGCACCGCTGGTCCGGTCCACCGCTGCTCGACCCGGAGCCGATGGGCAGGGCGTTTCTCCGGGTCCACAATTTCGTTAATCACCAGCCTAGGCGCTAACCGCTCGCCCGCTGTATGTTTGTGCCTGGCGCAACGCGACCGCGCTCGGCATGTAATCGGGGATCAATTTTTGGAGGCAGGAAACCACCTGCGCCGCATTTCGTTCTCCGCTCGCCCGTTCTAAATCTTCGAGCGTCCTCCGTATGATCCGGGGAGGCGGCGGACCAGAAAAAACCCGGATCTGCGCGTGCCGCGTGGCGGAGGTATGCTCCTCGAGCGCCCGAATGTCCTCATGCAGTTTTTCTCCCGGCCTGGTTCCCGAAAACACGATGGGGATATCGATGTCCGGCCGCAGTCCGCTCTGCAAAATCATCCTCCGTGCCAGATCCAGAATGCGTACAGGCTCCCCCATCTCCAAGACGAACACTTCCCCGCCGCAGCTCATGGCCGCGGATTGCAGCACGAGTTCGGCCGCTTCCGTTATGGTCATGAAATAGCGCTGCATATCGGGATGCGTCACGGTCACCGGCCCGCCCGCGTCGATCTGACGCCGGAAATTGGGAATGACGCTGCCGCTCGATTCCATCACGTTGCCGAAACGCACGGCCAGAAAGCGCGCAGCGCCCCCGGATTCGGCTTGGCAGATCATCTCAGCGACACGCTTGGTTGCACCCATGACCCCCGCCGGCCGCACGGCTTTATCCGAACTGACCAGCACGAATTCTTCGGCAGCATGCTCGGATGCCGCGCGCGCCAGGTTGTGGGTTCCCAGAACATTGTTTTCGACCGCTTCGAACAGGTGCGCCTCCATCAAGGGCACGTGCTTATACGCGGCGGCGTGATACACCGATTGGGGATGATGCTCCTGAAACAATTCTTCCAGGCGCCGCCGGTTTTGGATACTGCCCACGGCGGGCAAAAATTCGAGCGCTGGAAAACGCTCCCCCAGTTCCTGCTCCACCTGATAGAGCGCGCTCTCTGCTTGATCGAATCCGATCAGAGCCTTGGGATGATAGCGTGCGATGTGGCGACACAACTCGCTGCCGATGGAGCCGCCCGCGCCGGTGACCAGCACAATCCGCCCGGACAGGTGTTCTTGAAGGTCATTCCCTTCCCAGCGGGCTTCAGGACGCCCCAACAAATCTTCCAGGCGGATATCCCGGCTCCGTTTGGCGATGGCGAGCGGGCTGGTCTGATCCCCGTATTCGGCCGCAATTCCGTTGGCCCCGGGCGGCGGCCAGGCCATCAGCGGTTCTGCTCTGGCAGCCATCCGGCGCAGCGTTGGATCGGCGCCCCAGCAGTCCAAAACTCGTAGCACTCCCGCCAGAGCCTTCCGCCGCGAAACCGCGGCCAGCAGCGTCAGCGCCAGAATCCGGCGATCCGTCGAGAACGATTGCCGATCGAGATAGAGCAGGGCCAAACGGCTCTTCCACGGCCGGATGCTCTGGTTGTAGCGCAGGTCCGGATCCGCGCAGCCTGCCAGAATCTCGCCTTCGTCGGCGAAAACGATGGACGCCAGATCCGTCATACCCGGGCGCACGGTAAACAAGCGCCGCTCCTCGGAGGTGTACAGCGCCGCATCCGGCTCTACCTGCGGCCGTGGACCAACCAGACTCATGTCGCCGGTCAGAACATTCCATAACTGCGGCAGTTCATCCAGCTTGGCGCGGCGCAGGATTTTCCCTACGCGCGTGATCCGCCAGTCACAGGAAGCGGTAGAGGAAACGCCCGACTTCCACGCGTCCGGAAGCATGGTGCGGAACTTGACCATCCGGAATCTCCGGTCGCCGCGTCCAATCCGAACCCCCCGGAACCAGGGCGAGCCGTGGTCTTCAAGCCACACCGCCAGCGCGATCAGGCTCAGCAGCGGTGCCAGCGCAAGCAGCCCGCACAGCGCCCCCGCGATGTCGCAAGCCCGTTTCAGGGCGTCGCGTTTCATGCCGCGGCTCCTACGGTTCCGCAAGCTTTCGCGGTTTGTCCCAGCGCTCGCCGTGCGGCTTCGACGATCGCTGCCGGGCCCGGATAGTACGCCTGCTCCTCGGCGCGGCTGGTGGGCGCGGGCGTATCCGGAAGGGTCACGCGCTCCACCGGCGCATGCAGATCGTGAAACGCCTCGGCGGCGACGGTGGCGGCGATTTCGGCCGCGGCCCCCGCGGTCCGCCAGCCTGAATCCGCGACAATGAGCCGTCCGGTCTTGCGCGCGCTTTCAAGCACCCGGCCCTGGTCCCAGGGCTTTAGACTCCGGAGATCGATCACTTCGGCATCGATCCCTTGGCTGGCCAGCACCGCGGCTGCTTCCAGTGCCTGCGCCGCCATCCAGGAAATCCCCACGATGGTCACGTCTTGTCCGGCACGCCGTATAGCGGCTTCACCGATCGGGGTTCGATAGATCCCCTCGGGAACCGGTCCGGTCTGGCTGTATAGCCAGCGGTCATCGATATAAAGGACCGGGTTGGGGTCCTCCAAGGCTGCCAGTAAAAGCCCTTTGGCATCGGCCGGAGTCGCCGGCATCACGGTTTTCAACCCCGGCACGTGCATGAACATGGCGTGCAGCGCTTGCGAATGTTGAGCGCCCTGCTCCCCGCCGCGGTTGATCACGGCCCGGATCACCAGCGGAACGCTGGCCTTCCCCGCGAATAAATACGACCAGTTGGCGGCCTGATTGATCATCGGATCCATGGCCAAAAGCAGAAAATCCATGCGGGGATGAAATACAATCGGACGCATCCCCGCCAGCGCAGCGCCCACCGCCATGCCGCTGACTGCATTCTCGGAGACGGGCGTATCGAGCACGCGGCCCCGTCCGAATTCCCGGTCCAGATTATCGAGGCTTCCGCCTGCGTACCAGGGGCTCCACAATCCCTGTCCGATGAGAACCACGCGCGCATCGGCGGCCATGGCCTGACGGTGGGCCTCGTGAATCGCCTGGACGTAGGTCAGCTGACGCATACATGTTCCTCCAGGCGACACGCATCCCGCACAGGTCCGCTGCGTGCCGACGCCAGCGCACAACGGATCTCCTGGTCGATTTCGGCGCGGTACGGTTCCAGATCCGTAGCCAGCAGGATTTCCGCGCGCCGGATCGGATCGCGCTCGCGCCATTCGGCCAGTTCCCCGCGGCGCCGCACGCCGACGTCCTGATCCGGGCTGGCCCCCACATGACCCCGCCAGCGGAAGGTCCGGCATTCCAGAAGCGATGGTCCCGCGCCCGCTCTGGCCCGGGCGACTGCTCGCCGCGCGGCGTCCTCGACGTGCTCCACTTGGTTGCCGTCCACGCGTTCCCCACCGACGGAATGGAAGGCTCCTGCCTGGTCCAGGTTGTCCGCCAGCCGTCGCTCGCTCCAATGCAAATGGCTGGAGTACAGATTGTTCTCGCAGACGAATACCATCGGCAGCCGGTACAAGGCGGCCAGATTCAGAGTTTCGTGCACCGAGCCCTCCTCCAGTGCTCCGTCGCCGAAAAATGCCACGGCAACGCGAGCCTCCCCGCGCAGTTTGTAGGCCAGCGCCGCACCCGCGGCGAGCGGAACGGTGGCAGCCACGATGGGCACGGTCCCCGGGATTCCATGCTCAGCCGCAATCAGGTGCATGGACCCGCCGCGTCCGCCGGAGCAGCCTGTGGTTCTTCCCAGTACTTCGGCGAACAAGCCTTCGAGCGATCCGCCCTGAGCCAGATAATGACCGTGCGAGCGGTGTCCGCCCCATACGGTATCGCCCGCGCGGAGCGCCGCGCATACTCCCGCCGGAATCGCTTCCTGGCCGATCGAAAGGTGACACGGACAGCGCGCTTCCCCGCTGTCCACCATTTCGGCGATGGCCTCTTCGGCGCGCCGGATGCGCAGCATGGTCTTCCATTGGCTTAACAGGTCGGCTTCGGCCCCACGGGGCTCAGCTGGACTTATTGGAAGAACTCTGGAAGAAATCTTCGATGGCAGTGCAGATGTAGTGGACATCATAATCCATGAGCGAAAGATTCAAGGGGAGCAGCAGCACCCGTTCGAACAGCCGCTCGGTGAAGGGCAGGCGCGACCGAAATCCCAGGCCCGGCCACTGGTGTACGGCCTTGCCTCCCCAGGGCAGAGCCGTCCCGATTTGACGGGATGTAAGAAAAGCGCGCAGTTCGTCGCGGCGTTCCACTTCGATCTCATAGTTTTGAAAAACGTCGAAACGGTTTAAATCGTCGTCCGGTCCAGGCGGCAATTTCATCTGCTTGATCGCAACCAGTCGGTCATGGTAACTCCTGGCCAATGCCCGGCGCCGCTCGATGACCGTCCCGTAGGACGCCAGCCGGTAATCCAGAATCGCGGCTTGCAGGTTGTCCAGACGCGAGTTGAGTCCCCAGCTCACGATCTCGCCATCCGCGCCGCGGCCATGATCGCGAAGCTCGGTGACACGCCGATAGAGGTCCTCGCTGTCGGTCACCACTGCCCCGCCGTCGCCCAGGCACCCCAGCATCTTAGCCGGGAAAAAGCTGATCGCGCCGGCTACCCCGAAACTTCCCGCTGCTCGTCCCTCAAAGCGCGAGCCCAGTGCCTGCGCCGCGTCTTCGACGATAGCCAGGCCGTGCTGTTGCGCGATACTTCCCAGCGCATCCATGTCGGCCGTTCTTCCGTTCAACTGCGTGGGCACAATCGCGCGCGTGCGGGACGTCACGGCATTCCCGACGGCTTCCGGGTCTATCAGATGATCCGGTCCGCATTCGACCGGCACAGGAATCGCCCCCGCGAAATGAATCGCAGCCGCGGTGGCCACCATGGTATGCGAACAAAAAATCACCTCATCGCCCGGGCCGATGCCGGCCGCGCGCAGCGCCAGCAGCAGACCGTCGGTGGCGTTTCCGACGCCCAATGCGTACTTCACTCCCAGGTAGGCCGCCAGGTTCCGCTCGAACCGCGCCAGGTCCTCTTGCAAAACAAAGGCTCCACGCAGACCCACTTCGCGAAAGATGGCAGTCAGCTCCCGCTCTTCGGGGAGAAACAAGCGCGGATAATCGAAGAAGGGAACGGGTCGCACGTTTGCATGCGCGCGCGCGGGTGTCATACAGCTCTCTTTTGCGCGGTGGCGTACAGCACGCGATGCCGGCGGGAACCAGCCGGGCCGATCTCGTCCAGCGTCGGGAGCGTCGACGCCCCCGCTCTCCCGGGAACCGCCCGGAGCGGTCCATAGAATATCCGTTTCAGGAGCGCCTTTCCCCGCATGGTGCGGGGGACCAGGCGCAGTGCGACCGCCCTGCGCCGGACCCACCTGGTCGCCGCCGCGGTCCAACCGGTGGTCTCCGGAAATGCTCCCTGCAGCCGGGCCGCGAAGCCGCCTTCGTGCAGGGCCGCTAGCAGGTCCGCTGCAAACCAGTAGCGGGTGCATAGAGGACTGGGATTGAAGCCGTCCCATTCCGGATTCACCGTGACCATCAACAGCTTTCCGCCCGGCCGCAGGACGCGCTGCGTCTCTTTTAAGAACCTCTGCAGGTCGGCCAGGTAATAGACCGCTTCGAACAGGAGCACCAGGTCGAAAGATTCCCCGTGGAACGGAAGCTCCCCGGCATCAAATGCCCGGACAGCCGTATTGGGACGACCCGCGCACACAGCCGCAGCCGCCTGCAGATTCTCCGGATCTATATCCCCGGCCTTTACCGTGCGGGCCACAGCGGCGAGAGCCGGCAGGCCCAGGCCGGCCCCGCACGCGGCCTCAAGGATGTCCTTCTCACCGGCCTGTCCCGCTGCCCACGCGTAGCGCGCCTCCAGCATTTCAAGCTGGATCCGGGAGGCGGGTTGTCCCGGCAGCTCGGTGACCTCGCGGTAACTTGCCGGGAGCTCCGGAGTCACGCGGCAGCCTCGGTCGTTTTTCGCGGTCTGACCAGCAGCGCCATCAGACGCACACATCCCCACGCGCTGCCCGCGCCGTAGGCCAGGTGCAGAGCGGCGAAAGCCGCCGGCATCAGGATCAGCAGCACCGCCCTGCGCTCTTTCCAGGCCGCCTGGACCGACGCCCCCAGGTTCGCGGCCAGATAGGGAATCGCCACGCTCCACTCCAGCCAAACGCTCCCGGACCACGCCGCCGCGGCAATCGAGACGGCCAAGCCCAGCACCAGCGCCAGCGGCGTCAGGTGGCGCCACCGCACCGCGACCCCCGATACGTGCGCGAAGGGGAGAATCGCCCACACTCCGTTCAACCAGCTTTGGCGCCAGAAACCGCCCAGCGAATTCCGCGCACAGTAGTCGATCCGCATATCGGGAGACATCAGTATTCTTCCTCCGGTCCTCCGCAGGCGGGCGCTGAACTCGATGTCCTGGCTGCGCTCCAGGCGCTCGTCGAAGCCGCCGATCCGCTCAAACACCTCGCGCCGCCAGCAAGCCCCAAAAACTGTATCCACCCAGCGTGGCGTCCCGCTACCATTGCCTGAGGCGGTGCGAAAGTGAGCGTTCCCGACTCCAAACGGAGTGGACAGCGCGATCCGGATGGGCGCGGCAAACGTTCCTGAGCCGTTCGCGAAGGTCCGCATGGCCCCGCCTACGCAATCCGCTCCCGACCACTCCAGGTTCTTAACCGCGCGGGCCACGTAATCCGGCGCAATCCCGGCATGCGCGTCCAGTCTGAGAATTAGTTCCCCTCGCGCAGCCGCAATCGCCCGGTTCAGGGCTTGCGGAGTGGTGCGACCCGGATTGTCGATCCGCCGCACTCTCGGATCGCGTGCGGCATGACGATCCACCCGCTCGCGCGTGCCGTCCTCACTCATCCCATCACAGACGATCACCTCCAGCCGTTCTCGTGGGTACTCGGACTCCAAGACCGAATGGAGGCACCGGTCTATACAGTGCGCTTCGTTGCGGCACGGGACGATGACCGAGACCATCGGGATTGCCGGTTCGTTCTTCAAAGCGTGGGTCTCCAAATCCAGCCGCGTTCCGGATGCCAGGCGAGCGGAGCTCGAACTTTCCGGGGCCTGCAGGCGAACGCCAGCACACTCACTGGTATCAGCACCCCCTCGATCAGAAAGCCTTTATAGCCCTCCGGCCCGGCTCGAATCAGAGGAGGAAGACAAGCCACGAACAGCCACGGCGCCACGGTCGCAAACAGCCGGAACAAATGTCTTGACCCGGCGCGGCGATGCGCGTTGAGACAATACGACCACACCAGACCCATCACCACCGCGCCCAGTGCGACTCCCGCGTATCCGAAGTTCAGATACCAGCCGGTCGCGTGATGCAGGGAGTAGCCCTGGTTTGGAATCGCTCCCACACTCTCGCTGTAATACAGATAGATGTCCGCGGGCCGGTCGGGCCACAGCACCCGCGGGATCACCGAGCAAGCCAGCGCATACAAGCTATAGCCGAAGCGCGGCTCGACCCCGTCCGCCAGCACGCCGTACATGGAAAAATGCGCGCCGTACGCCTCGTTGCTCGAAGTCAGAAAATTAGCCAGGCCGGTGGCTTGGGTGGCTTGCCCGCTCACCGCTTGCTCCAGACCCGCGAGCGGCACCGCGCGGAAGAAATCGATGGCATAGAGCACCCATAGGCCGGCGGCCGCCACTAGCCCCGTCCGGATCCAGCTCGGTTTTCGAACCAGCCCCACATAAGCCAGCAGCCCCGCCACCAGGGCCGCCAGCAACTCGTTCTTGTTGCCCAGCATGAAGGTGAACGTCAGCATCCCACCCAGCAGGGCCAAGTAGCAGGCAAGTGTGTACCGCCGCCGGACACTCACCAGCATGCGCGAGCGTTCTCCCGCCGCCAGCGCCGCGAGGCCGATGGCCGTCGGAAGAAGCGCCACTCGGTTCAGAACCTGATGCAGGGTAAACCACTCGTCGGTTTGCGAACGCGTGTAAATGTAGGCCGACGCGTTCAGAGTGTAGGCCGCTTCGAGCTTATCCGCCACCAGCATGAAGCTCGCCACGCCCGCGCTCAGCCCGATCAGAAGAATCGGCCCGTGCCGCAGCAGCAACGGTGCGGCCGTGCGGACCTCTTTCACCGGCGACACCGCCAGCAGTAACGTCAGTTCCACCAGGATGATAAAGCCGGCGTACAAGCCCAGCGCCACCAGATAGTCCTGGTCGAGCGCGATGGCGAACAGCTTGCCTTCGAGATATCCATAATTCTTGCCGCTGAATCCGCCAGTCTTGTCGATCACGATATACCAGGCCCCAAATAGAGACCAGTAGTACAGCGCGGCAATTCCTACCAGGGTGCCCGGGTCGCGGCGTTTGCGGTATAGAGCCGCCGCCAGTACCACGATCACCGCGGTCGCGATTGTCAGCAGTGCGAAATATTCCATCTACCCTTTCTGCGTCTCCAGCATTTCTTGGTACATTCGCCCAAGTTCTCCGGCGATCCGTGCGGAGGAAAACTCTTGCGCTTTCCCGCGCCCGTCCGAGCGCCTCGGCGGATTTAGGACTTCCGCCAGGGCCCGCCCCAGCGCCTGCGGATTCCGCTCGGCCACGCAGGAATGCGCCACGCCTTTGAGCCGCTCTGCGACATCTCCGACGTCGACGCTCACCACGGGAAGATTGGTCGCCAGCGCTTCCTGCACGATGGTGGGCGAGCCTTCGGCGTCGCTGGTTACTAAGAGACAGTCCGACGCGTTCATCAGGTCCGGCACGCGCGCGGGTTCTGTGCTGCCATCGAGCACCTCCAGGCGAATCGAAGGAGTCCACTGCCGGGCTTCCTGCACCGCGTTTCGCGCCAGATCCATCCGCTTGTTTCGCCCGCCACGTCCGGCGTTGAACAACACTACGCGCTCTTCTTCAAGCCATCCCAGCCCGGCTCGCAGGGCCTTCCGGGGCCGGGGCCGGAAGACTTCCGGATCTACCCCGGTCGGCAGAACCGTCGCGCGTGGTTGACGCCACCACAGCCGGGTCTTGAGTCCTCGGCTCACGCACACAATGCGTGCCGCCCGCAAAGCCGCAATTTGCGACAGAAGCCGACCGGCCGCTGCCCGCAGGCTTCGCACCGAGAGCAGGCCGTTTAAGTCGCTGCCCCGATAGGTGATGATCAGTGGAATCCTTCCCGCGCCCAGAGCCGCGAACATCGCCGTGACCGTTCCGTAGTGCGCGTGAATCACCTGGGGTCGAAACCTCCGGATCATGCGCCGGAAGCGGCGGAACTCCCCGAACACCTTCACCGGTGAGGTGCGCGAGCCTAAATCGAACATCTTGACCTGAATGCCGTTCTCCATCAGAGCCGCGGCTTGCCGCCGGACGAATACCATCGAGTGGCCAGCGGTCGCACCTGGAATCACGAACAGCACGCGCGGCTCCGCGCTCATCGGAAGCAGGCCTCTCGTAGCCAGGGAATGCTCCAGAACACCGCCAGCCGCGCGAGTTTCGCCCAGGCGAGAGAATTTCGCGGATGCGATTTCAGAAGGTTCGTATAGGCCCCCCACGCCCGCCGGTAGTCCCCTGCCAGCATCAGATGGTCGGCCTGCTTTAGAAGTGGGGCTAACAAGGGGGCGTTTCCAGCTTCTGCCAGCGCCGCCGCGGGATCTTCCTGCTGGCCGTTCCGCCTTGCAGCCGCCAGCTGCTGGATAGCTCGGTGCGCCCGGGATTGTTCTTGAGCCCGGCCCGCGCTCACCGAGCCGCTAGTATAACGATAGTGATAGAGGGGCTCCGCCAGATTCGCCGCGCTTCCGGATTCCGCCAGCCGCCACAGAAAATCGTAATCCTGCGAGCAGTGGAATTCCTCGCGATATCCACCCGCTGAAATCGCCGCCGCCCGTGGAAACATCACCGACCCGTGTACGAAGGGATTCCCGCGCGAAAGCCAGCCCAGAATATCGGCATGTGTGGCGGGTAAATGCAGCGGCCACAGCGGACGTCCGTCCTGTTGATGCGTCCAGGCGCCAGTGCCCAGCACGGTTGTTTCCGAATGCGCCCGAAAGTATTCCATTTGATATTCCAGGCGCGTCCGATCGCTCCAGTCGTCGGCGTCCTGGCGGGCGATCCACGCTCCGCGAGCCAGCGCCAGCCCGCGGTTGAGCGACGCCGTCAATCCGCGGTGCGGCTCGGTTACGATCCGGATCCGCGCGTCACGTTGAGCCCGCTGGCTCAGCCCGCTTCCAACCCCCGGATTGCTCCCATCGTCAACAATCAAGAATTCGAAATCCGTGAAAGTCTGATTCAGGATCGAATCGATTGCCCGATCGAGCATCTTGAGTGGCGCATCGTACACCGCCATCAGCACCGTCACGGCGGGATCTGGAACTTGCTTCAAAACGTCGCGCCCCAGCGTCTGGCCCACTGAGCGAAGGTCAACAGGGTCCACAGCCGTTGCCCTCGTGCCTGCCTTTGCGGTTCCGGTTCGAGTAGCGGGCACGGCAACAGTTCCCGCACCAGATCCTGCAAGGGACCGGCCAGCCAGGCGCCGATCGGGGCTCCGAATCCGTGCTTGGGCCGCTCCGCGATGGCCTTCGGCAGCTCCTCGCCATACGCCTCCCGCAGCAGGATCTTTTTTTGCCCGCCACGCACCAGGTCGTGCACCGGCAGCTGCTGCGTCCATTCGAGAATCCGGTGATCAAGGAACGGGCTGCGACCCTCCAGTCCGTACGCTCCGAGCGCCATGTCCGTCTTGTGAGTGAGGTCGTTGGCGAGGTACAGATGCCGGTCGGTCCAAAGCGCCTTCTTGAGTGTTCCCCCGCCCGGCGAAGCCTTAAGGAACTCGTCCGCGCTAAGCAACTGAGAAAGCGCTCCTCCAGATCCACCCAACAAGGCTCGTCGCTCCCTTTCGCGAAACGTGACCTTCGACTCCACGTAGACGCCGGTCGAACCGCTACCGTCTACCAGTCCCACGCCCGCCGCAGCCGCCTTGACCGCCTGTTTCGCCGCAATATGGCTGTAGTGCCGGTATCCCCCAAAAGCCTCGTCACCCCCATCCCCGTTGAGGATCACTTTGTAGCGTCCGGCCAGCGACTGGGCGAGTTCCAGGGAACCTAACGCGGAGCTATCGGCAAAAGGCTCATCGAATCGTTCGCTTGCGTCGAACACTCGCCGCGCGGCCGTAGCCGCCGGGGCCCGCAGCACTTCATGCCGCAGCCCGTACCGCAGCGCGGCCGACCGCGCGTACGGCAAATCCGTTTCGTCTCCTTCGCCGATTACGGTGAAGGCGTCAGGCCGGGCGTCCTGGCGGGCCGACTCCGCGGCGATCACGGTGGAGTCGACACCGCCGCTCAGCGCCAGTGCCAACGGCACATCCGAGCGCAGCCGCAGTCGAATGGCGTCGGCCATCCAGCTGCGCGCTTCTTCTCTCCGTACGGCCGCGGTCGCCGAGACCATCGGACGAGCCAGCTCCGGAAACCACCATCGCGCCACGGTGCTGCTCCCCGCTCTCCACCGCAGCCAATGTCCGGCCGGCAGTTTGCGGATGTTCCGGAAAATTGCCAGCGGCGCCGGTACGTACCCCAGGGCCAGATAGACTTCGAGAGCCGTCGGGTCCAAACGCCCATCATGTAAACCTCGGAGCGCCTTCAATTCACTGGCAAACGCCAGCGTCCGTCCCGCTTCGAGATAGACCAGCGGCTTCTCTCCGATGCGGTCCCGCACCAGCGTCAACTCTCTCTCCCGCGCATCCCATAGGGCGAACGCGAACATCCCGATCGAACGCCTGAGCGCCCGCTCGAGTCCCCACTGCGCGCAGGCCTCCAGCAGCACTTCCGTGTCGCTTGACGAGCGCCACGGCCCCGGACCAAGTTCGATCCCCAGCTCTCCGCGCAGCTCCCGATAGTTGAAAAGTTCGCCATTGCAAACGATCGTCCAGCGTCCGTCGCGTGAGGTCATGGGCTGTGCGCCTGCCGCCGAGAGATCCAGAATCGCCAGCCGGCTATGCCCCAGCGCGGTTTCCGGATCTGCTTCGAAGATTCCCGCACCGTCCGGACCACGATGCGCCAGCGCCGCGGTCATCCGCGTCACCTGTTCGCGGGCGTCCGCCCGTCCGACAATTCCGGCAATTCCGCACATGGCTTCAGGCTTGTTCGCAGCAAACCTTGCTTACAGAGGCAGGACGCTGGGCCGTGGGTTTTCAACTTTCTCCATGCGCCTTCCGCACCACCACCGGATCGCGGTCTCTCCCGCCCGCGCCGCCCATTGCGGAAGGGTCCGGCCCGTGCCGCCTGTCAACATGTTCCAGGCCGCCCCAGCCGCATCGACATGACCGCTCTTCAGACGTGCGCGCAGGGTCAGCAGCAGGCGGATACGGACATTTATTCTCCACAGAGCTTTCCACGCTGTCCGTCGCAGGCTGGGCCGGATAAATCGCCGATCTATGGCCCCTTCTACGATTTCGAAAATCTCGCTTTGCATCCGCGCGCTGCCCAGCCGGTTGCTCCAGTTGTCCGCGTGGCGACGGTTGTACACACCGTAATGCGCCAGCATGGCCGCTGGGAACTGCTCCACGGCCCGCACAAACCAGTCCGTGTCGGCCAGGGCATAAGCCGGGTTGAAGGGGCCAACCTGCTCCCACACCGAACGCCGCAAAACCAACGTGGAAGGATGAAACGGCCAGTCGTAGTAGCGCGTCAGGTAGCCCAGCAAAGTTCGCGCCGTGACCGTCCGGGCGCCCGGAAATCGCAGGGGACGGACGTGTGTGTGTGCTCCGCTCCCGGTCTCGATGACGTCGATAAATCCAGCGTGCACCAGGCCCACTTCGGGATGCTCCTCCAAATATTCGACCGACGCCTCCAGGTGCCCCGCGGTGAAGCGATCGTCGTCTGAGCACCAGGCGATGTAATCGCCGGTCGTCTGCCCGATCGCGAAGCTCCAGTTTTCCGCGCCACCCGAATTGCGCTCGCGCCGGAAAAGACGCACCCGCGGTTCCGCGGCGGCCAGGTGGAGCAATCCGGACCAGGTCGAGTCGGTCGACGCATCGTCGGCCACTACGATCTCCTCAGGCGGGCGCGTCTGATCGAGCGCCGCCTCAATCGCCTGCCGCACCATAGCCGCGCGATTGTACGTGGCAATGGCTACCGAAACCTTCATCTCACGCTCCACTTCGCTGCCGACACCGCCACCACCGCCGCCAACCCTCCGCCCCAGATCAGTGTCGCCGGCAGGCCCGGCCGAAACTCATAGCGCACCCATGCGATCGTGCCGCAAACCGCCAGATGGGCCGCGTACATCAGCACAAATGCGATGGCCGTTCCTTCGGCCGCGCCACGGGAGTGGCCCATCGCCGCTGCCGTCACCGCGAAAACCGCATACGCGCTCAGATCCGCCGCCAGGAAGGCGCGCATATCGGCGGCCGCCAGCAGCGGAATCGACAGCACCCAGCTCGAGACTTTCAGGTAATCCCCTACCAGCGTCCAGCGCAGATAGCGCGAGGCTTCCTGGAACGCATCCGAATAAAACAGCGCCAGCACCACCGGTTTTAGCCACGCCAGCAGGCATACCGCCGCGGTTGCCGCCAGCGCCGCCGCCGTCAGCATGCGGACCAGGTGAGCGTTGCGCACGGTCCGGTCAGAGGTCCGCGCCAGCGTCGGCAGGCAGTACGCCTGCAGCGACGCCAGCACCAGCGAAACATGATTCATGCTGATGGCCCAGGCGGCGTCGAACTGCCCTGCCATCGCGAAGCCCTGCTGGTGGAGAATTCGCGCGCGCGCCGCCAGCAATACCAGCGATGCCGCCGCACCGCCCGCCAGCATGGAGCCCGACATCGTCAGGAATCCGCGAGCCGCTTCCCGGTTCCACCATCGTCCGCGAACTCGATACCAGCGATCGGTGCGCGACCGACTGAATATACCTGACCATAACGGTGCAGCGAGAACCATAGCCAGGGCCGCCGCGCAGCCCACCGCCGCGGCCAGCCATCCCACCAATGCGCCTTCATGCCCTGCATGGACGGCCTTTGCCACCGGATAGGCCAGGACCGCCATGGCCGCCGGTGCCGCCACCTGCACCAGCGCCAGCTTTCCGATTTCGCCGCGGGCATTGAGCAGGGCGCTCAAAAACACCAGCGCGCTCGACAACATTACCGGCACGGCCAGCCAGCGGATCAGTCCAGCGCGTTCCGCGCCCAGCCCGCTCGATAACGCCACCCATCCCGGCGCGGCCAGCGCTAATGCCGCCACAAATGCGGTCGCCGTTCCCATCAGCAGCAGCGCCGTGCGCAGGAATCTCCTTCGCTCGGGGCCGCTGCGGGCGCTGGCACCTTGTACCAGCGCGGTCTGCCCATTGAGTGTTGCCCCGGTTATTCCTGCTTGCCGGATCTGTTGGAGCGTGGCCAGAACCGCGACCTCGGCCGGACCGAGCATCGCCGCGAAAATCTTGGTCGCTACCACGCTCAACGCCGCGCCCGCCACCGCGGCTGCTCCCGTGAGGCTCGTCGCGCGCAGCAGAGGTGTCCACTCGTTTCGCCGCGGAATTTCTGGGAGTGGTTCCTTGACCGCCACCGCTCTGAAACTTAGATTGCTCATGTGGCCGTCGCCCGTCGCTCTGGCGCATAGTCGCGATACCACGCCACCAGACGCTCTACGCCCCAAGCGACCGGCGTGGCCGGATGAAATCCGGTGTATGCAAAAAAATCCTCCACTTCAGCGTGCGTCGAGATAACGTCCCCCGGCGGGATCGGCATGAACCGCCTGCGAGCGCGTTTTCCCAGCGCGAGCTCGACGGTATGGACAAATTCGAGCAGTCCCACCGGCGAGCCGTGGCCGACGTTATACAGCCGATATCCCGTGTGCGGGCGGTCGATCGCCCGTACTAATCCTTCGACAATATCGTCCACGTAAGTAAAATCGCGCTGCATGCGCCCGTAGTTGTAGAGATCGATGCGCTGTCCCCGCTCGATGGCCTGCACAAACTTGAAGGGCGCCATATCCGGCCGCCCCCATGGCCCGTACACGGTAAAGAAGCGCAGGCCGGTGGTGGCGATACCGAACAGATGCGAGTAGCAATGAGCCATTAATTCGCCCGCACGTTTGGTTGCCGCATACAGCGAAACCGGCGTATCCACCGGATCGCCCACCTGGAACGGAGTCTTCCGGTTACCGCCATACACCGAGCTCGAGGAAGCATAAATCAGCCGCCCAATCTGGTTGCGCCGGCACCCTTCGAGCACGTTTAGAAATCCAGTGATATTTGCCTCAGTGTACGCATGCGGATGGTCGAGCGAATGCCGCACACCTGCCTGGGCCGCCAGGTGAACTACGACCCGGCCAGGACCTCGCATGGCGCGCAGCGAAAACACGCCCTCGGCCGCCGAGCGCCGGGCCAGGTCCGCTTGCAGAAACTCGAAGGCCGGATAGGCCGCCAGCCGCCCCAGCCGCGCCCTTTTCAGGCGCGGATCGTAGTACGAGTTCAGGTTGTCGACGCCGATTACCCGCCGGCCTTCGGCCAGCAGGCGCGCCGCCAGATGGTAGCCGATGAACCCGGCCGCGCCGGTCACCAGAATCGTCACACCGGTTTCTCCACCCACCAGTTCGCCAAGGCCATATGCTCCAGCCCGCTGCGCAGAAAAACGTCCACCGCATCCCGCGCGCGGTATACAATCGGCTCGCCGTGCAGGTTGAAGGACGTGTTCAGCACAGCCGCCTCACCGGTCATAGATTCGTACTCTTCGAGCAGCCGGTGAAAATCGGGGTTGTGCTCCGCCCGAACCTCCTGCGGACGAGTCGTGAAATCGTAAGGATGCTGCGCTCCGGCCAGCGCAGCCCGCTGTTCCGGCCGCGTCCGGAACGCGAACATCATATACGGCGATACCACGGACTTCGGTTTTTCGTAGTAGCGGGCCGCGCGCTCGGCCAGCACCGCCGGAGCGAAGGGCATCCAGAAGTCGCGGTCCTTTATGGCTCGGTTGATGGTCCGTACTGCGGACAGCGAATCCGCGCGAGCTAATATGGACCGGTTTCCCAACGCCCGCGCTCCGAACTCCGCGGCGTCTTTCGCCCGGGCGATGATTCGTCCGTGGGCCAGCTCGCGCGCCACTTTCCCTTCGATGTCCGGAATCCAGGCGAAGCGCAGCCCCGCCTGCGGAGAAGCACTCCGGAGCGCCTCCTCCGCCTCACCGTCGGTAATCGGCTGGCCGTAGTAGATCGCACCCAGGGGCTCAATTGCCTCCCCGCGCTGCGCCGCCGTGAAGCACGCTGCGCCGATGCTGTTCGATTCGTCCCCGCAGGAGGGAAACACGAACATGCTTTCCACCTCAGGCAGTTCAAGAATCGCCAGATTGGCCTTTACGTTCATGAACACGCCACCCGAGCAGGCGATGCGGGCGATTCCCGTTGCGCGCACCGCGCCCGATACCCACTCGGTGAGCATCTTTTCGATGAAGCCTTGAGCGCCAGCAGCCACCCGATCGAAGCGCTGCCCGGTAAGCAGACGTCCCAGAAATTCGTGGGCCGCATAGAGGGACGGCACGCCCCTTTTTCGACGCCAGCTGAGGCCCGCCTCGGTGAACTCAAACAACCCTCTGAGCGCGCGAGCCATTTCTTGCGCCTCGCACGAACTCGCACCATAAGGCGCCAGCCCCATGACCTTGTACTCGTGCTCCAGCGGGCACATCCCCAGCCACCGCGTCACCAGCGCGTACAGCCGCCCGATCGAGTCATGCTCGCTCACCTGGGACAGCCGAGTGAGCTTACCGTTTTCCCCCAGGCTCACCGTGGCCGACAGCCGGTCGCCTGAACCGTCGCAAGTAAACACCAGAACTTTTTCTCCGGCCCGTTCTCCCCTTCGGACCCACGGCGAGGTATAGTAGGCCGCCGCGGCATGCGCCTGATGATGATCCACCGGGGTCAGTTGCCTGCTGCTCACACCAATCGCGCTCAGTTGTCCGGCTCGCTGCGCAGCCCGCCGGCGCTGATAGGCCCGATCGATCGCCGAGCTCTTGAATGACTGCTTCAGACGCGAGCTGAGGCTTGAGCAGCCGGCATAATCGCGCAGAATGGTTTCCCGCCGCCACTGGTGATAATTCATGTAGTGGCCGTTTAGCGCGACCACAGGCGCCTCGGCCGGAACCAGCGCCGCCTTGGCCAGAGCCAGGGCCGCACGCACCGCTCCGCCCGGAGCATCCCCCTGGTTTTTCACCCGCGTGAGCCGTTCCTCTTGCAGCGCAAACTCGATCCGGCCATCGCACAGCAATGCGGCCGACGCGTTGTGCCCGTCATGCACGCCCAGCACGATGCTCACGTCAACACGCCGCTTTTCTCCGCCTCCGCCTCATCGGCCTCCGGCGTCCCGTAGTAGGAGCGATAGTAGTCGTAATAGTGGTAGCTTTCGCTCAGATCGCGGTGCACTTCGTTGAGCACCAGGCCGATGGTCTTGGCGCGCACGCGGTTGAGCGTCGCGAGCACTGTCGCAACCGCCTTGCGCGTGGTCCGTCCGGCGCGCGCGACCACCAGTACGCCGTCCACCGCCGTGGCCATTTGCAACGGTTCGGCGAAGCCCAGCAGCGGAGGCGCATCCACGATCACCAGGTCATAGGCGCTGGCCGCTTCCTCGATCAGCTCCATCAGGCCGCGCCCGATCAGATCGGCCGAGTGCCGCGACGGCGCTCCCGCCGCCAGCACGTGCAGGCGCGGCAGACCCTCCACCGGCAGCAGCGCCGCGCGCCAGTGTAACTCGCCTCGCAGCACATTCGCGAGTCCCACTACCCCGGGAATTTTGAAGCTCCGGTGAATGCTGGGCCGGCGCAGGTCACCGTCGATCAGAAGCGTGGCATGGCCCTGTTCAGCATGCGCCGCCGCCAGATTCGCCGCCGTGGTGGTCTTGCCCTCGGCGGGTGAAGCGCTGGTCACCAGCAGGGACCTATAGCGCTGCTCCATATTCCCCAGCAGGATCGAATTTCGCAGCGTCCGGATACTCTCGTGGAATCCCGTCGGATCGGGTTCCCCCGTTTTTCCGTTCCCGGCGGGCGCCCGCAGCGCCAGCATCCGTCCGCCCGGCACGTGCTTGACGAGCGGCAAACTTCCGATGACTTCCGTTCGCAAGGTGCGCTGCACCTGCTCGGGATCTTTCACGGTTTGGTCCAGCAGATCGCCGACCACCGCCGCGGTCACAGCCACCAGCGCCGAGAACAGCAGCGCCAGCAGGGCGTTCAAAATAATATTGGGCGACACCGGCTTAAGCCCCGGCCGGGCCGCATCGGCAATCCGGATAGCGCTGTTCTGGAACCCCGCGTTGATGCCGGCTTCTTTGATCTTGCGCACCAGTTCGGCGTACAGGGTTTTATCGGCATCGGCCTCGCGCTTAGCTGCCTGATATTCAAAACTGCGCGCATTCACACGATCGAACTCCGTTTTGGCCTGCGCCGCCGCCTCCCCGGCCATCTCCTCCCGCCGCTGGCCCTCGCGGAAGGTCGACTCCACTCGCCGCGCGATTTCTGCCCGGGTGGCTTCGACTGCCCCGTTTACCTGGTCGAGCTGGGCCTGGGCGCGGCGATATTCGGGATGGTTCGAGCCATAGTATGCGCTGACGTCGGCGAAATGCTCCCGAGCTTCCTGCGAGTGCTCCTCGAGTTTGCGCAGCGCTTCCCCTTGTGGAGAAGCCAGCGCCGCGTCCAGCGATCCGCCCCGAACCGATTCCCAGGCCGCCTGCTGGCGCAGGAGATCGGCTTGCGCGGCGGTGTGTTCAGTATTCAGCTGCACTAGCCGCGATTCCAGAATGTTGGTTTTGGCATCCGGGTTGATCAGCGTCAGTTCCCGCTCGAAGGCCGCCAAAGCCAGACTGGAATGCTCCATCTTGACTTTCAATTCGTCTAATTGCCGCTCCATGAACGCGGCCAGACTGGTGGAGCTGCGCATACGGATCTCGTAGCTGTGTTGCAGATACGACTCGGCGATTGCGTTGGATGCGTCGGCCGCCAGTTGGGCATCCTCCGAGCGGTAGCTGATCAGCATCAAGTACGTGTTGGGCGGGCGCGTAACACGCAAGTGCTTGAGCACGATTGGCGCGGCTTCTTCCCTGGGCGACTGCGCGGCGGATGACTGCTCCCGCAGCCGCAGCCGCTGGTCCACCGGACGCAGCACACCGTCGGACTGCACCAGTTTCATCTGCGTCGCCAGGAATTGATCCGCGTCGTTGGTCGCGCTGCGCGCCGAGTCCTGCCCCACCACCCCCGACGGAGTCTCGCGGTCCACATCGACCGTCGTCGTCGACTCAAAGATGGGCGTCAGACGCGCTGAAACGATCACCGTGAGAAGGACCACCGCGGCGCAAAATCCCAGAATCCTCCAGCGATGGCGCTTCAATATCCATACATATTGCGAGATGGGGATGCGAGCTTCTTCCGGGTCTTGGCCGGCCAGATTGTCTAGCAGCGCCGGCCACCGGTCTGGATCGCTCGATTGGGACAGAAGATGATTCACAGGGACCTCATGCGATTTCACCGCGTCATACCGAGAATCAGGGCGCCTGACGCCGTTCCCGCCGCAAACGAGACGGCTTTTTCGATCACACTGGCCGTGACGCGGCCGCTGCGGTTGTCAGGAATGTAGAAGATGTCGCCCGCGGCCAGGACCACGTCCGGCGCTTTGCGCTCCAGGATCTTGCGAAGTGAAACCTCGATCTCCTGCTTCCCGCCATCACCCGGCCGGTAAATATAGGCGACCTTGGTGGAGAACGGCGCCAAGCCTTCCGCCAGCGCCAGCGCCTTCAGTACCGAGATGCCGGCGCCCTCGCCCACCGGGAACGCTCCCGGTTTCTTGACATTGCCGACCACGAACACCCGTCCCGCTTCGGGCACGCGCACTTCTTCGCCGCCCTTCAGCATTACGTTAGCGGCCGGATCGGCCTTCTCGATCAAGTCCTTCACCGCGATTCGTTCGGTCATCGGTGGGCCGTCTGAACCGGAACGAGTAACCAGGATTTCCGCACCTGCCTCTGCGCTCAGTCCCTCGGCGCGCGTCAGCGCCTCCAGCAGCGTCACCGGGCCGGTCGAATCGAACGTTAGCGGGTGCCGCACCGCCCCCGCCACACGGATCGGATGGGTGGCATACGCGGCGATGGTCACCACCACGTACGGGTCCACCAGGATGCCCGCGTTTGCGAGCGCAGTGCTGACACGCTGTTCCAGTTCGGCGGGAGTGACTCCGCCGGCCTCGATCGGGTTCTTGAGCAAGGGGAGCCGGATGGAGCCGTCCGGGCTCACGCGCGTGGAGCGCGACAGCTCCGGTGCGCCATATACCGAAATCGCCAGCAGATCTCCCGCTCCGATCGGCCGGGGCGGCAGATTCACTCCCCCTTCGATCGAACCCGCGGGGACACGCACTTGTCCCGCCATCGAACCCGCTGCCCCCAGACAAATGACCAGCATGACGCGTAACATCATCACCTTCTTTTCACAGATTTCTTCGACACCCGATCGGGACCACCGCTTCGCGATCCACTTGGACCCCAATCGAGCGTTGCAGCAGTTCTACGTCGATCACCAGATGCAGAGAGCCTTTGGTCCGGAGCAGCGCGCCCTCCAGTCCCCGCATGGGCCCGTGCTCCACCCGCACTCGGTCCCCGGCCTTCAAGTACGGCCAGGGCGCCAGAGGCAGCTTCGATCCCACCATCCGCTGAATCGCGGCAATTTCAGAATCCTCCAGGGCTGCCGGCGCGCCTCCGAATCCCACGATCTTGGCCACTCCGGGCGTATCCAGCACCCGAATGCGATTACTAATGCTGAAGCGGCATAATACGTATCCGGCGAATAGCGGTACCTCCACTTCCTTCACCCGATCCGACCACTGGCGACGGCTGCGATACACCGGCACCAGGGTCTCCAAACCCTGTGATTCTAAGGTTTTCCCGGTTTGCCGCTCGTACTGATAGGGCACAGTGAGTGCGTACCACTTCTTTTCGGGGGCCGTGAATTCAGACATAGCTCGCGCCTCGTGAGTCCCAGGGAGTGGCTCTTTGCCGAGTTCGGAAGGAACTGGCTGCTACTAGAGTTTGTGGAATATCACTGAGGATTGTCTCAGGGAGAACTCGGGAACCTTATCGCCAGAACTCGTACCACTTCCGTACGGAGAGTTCCGAATCCGCATTTGGCAAGTGCATGTCGCCTCCACCCAAGGCCGCACCCGGATTGGTGACGCATAGGGTTTCCGCCAGAGCCTCGCCATATTTATCCCGGACCCATGTACGGGCCGCACTCATGACCGGCGGCCGGCGCTCGCAATCATGGCCATCGCTGGCCACCACGTGTGCCAATCCACGATCCAGCAGCTCACGCGAAAACTCATGCGCCCGTTTGCCGAAACCGCCCGTCAGGCTCTGCGCGGTAAGTTGCACGCGCGCCCCCTGATCCACCCACTTGGCGATATTTTCAACCCGCTGTCGCAGCAGCCCGTTGCGCTCGGGGTGGGTGACGATGGGAGTCATCCCGGCGTCCCGCAGACGCGCGAAGATGTCCTCCGTGTTGCTAAAGATCAGCAGCTCCGAAAATTCCACCAGCAAATAGCGCTGTTGGTTGATGGTATATTTCCGCGGATGCTCGATCGCATCCTGAATATTATCGAAACTCAGATGAAAATCGCAGCCGGTGTACAGCCGCAATACGCCGTCCGCGGCTTCCCGGAGCATCGCGATGCGCTCGGCGATCTGCCCCGGATCGAATTTAAACATGAGATTGGCATGCGGCGTCGCCACCAGATCGGTGGTGCCGTGGGCGGCTGCCATGCGCACCATGGCCACCGAATCTTCGAGCGTCCGCGCTCCGTCGTCCAGGCCGAACAGCACGTGGCTGTGAATATCGATCAACCTTCAATCTTAGCGTTGACGGATCTTCTAGCCGACTTGCATCCCGGCCGCGGCTGCCGCCGTCTTGAGGCAAACGAAAAGCACCCACGGCAAGAGGACGGTGATGAAAGCCTTCCCGAAGCTCATCTTGCGAGCGGTGGAAGATACCCCTATGGCCAGCAGCACGATGATCCACAGCGAAAACAGGTCGATGGATGATCCCAACGCGCGCAGCGCCGCCGACGAATCCGGGCTCAGGAACGCCCCCACGTTGAACATCAGTGGATTCCGCAAATTGAATTCATCCGGATCCTTCAGAAACAACACCACCATGGATAAAAGCGTTTGTAAAACCATGGGAAGAAACCCATAGGCCACAATCGCCATCATGCGTTTCAAACCGATACCGGCGCTCATCATTGTGTCAAACAGGAACATCAGGAGGACGGCGATGATGAAGACGTAAAACAGAGTTCCAACCGCGGAGCCTCCATAACCCAGGTACTTGTAGAGCCTCGCGGCGCTGGTGATTAATTGTTCCCGCTGCGGCGCGGTCATGGACTGTGCGTTGGGTAGCTGCTCAATCGCCGGGCGGATTACCGATTCCCAACCCACCCGCTGGGTGAAAAGATTCAGATAAACGGTGCCGATAAGGGCGATCAGAATTACCGGGATCCACCAATGCGGTCGCCGGGCGATATCGGCGAAGGCCTTGCCGGGTGAGAAGAATACGCCGATGAGGCGTCCACCCTCGCTCAGATGCGGCTGCTCCGCGGGGATTTCTAAGGATGGCGGCGAAAGCGGCAACTGGGACGCATGGTCGGAAGACATGGTGTCAGTCTAATCCCCCGGATTTTGAAACACAATGGTGCCGGATCAGGTCACCTAATTTTATAGTTGACAGGGCTTCCCACCCGGAGTATTCTGGCTCCGTAAGTCTTAATTCCTTAGTTCTGAAGGGAGCGACGTTGGCACGCACGAAATCCCCGGACCTCACCGAAGCCGAACTCCGCCTTATGGACGTGATCTGGCGCCAGGGATCTGCCACCGTGGCCGAGGTCGCCGAAGCTTTACCGAAGCAACTCGGCCTGGCCTATAACACGGTGTTGACCACCCTGCGCATCCTCGAAGACAAGGGATATGTGCGGCATACCAAGTCGAAGGAGGGTCGGGCCTTCCTGTATCACCCGGTAGTCGGCCAAAAGGAAGCCAGCCGCAACGCGGTACGGCGGCTCCTGACCCGATTCTTCCGCAACTCACCCGAGGAACTGGTCCTCAATCTTCTGGAACACGAGGAATTAAGCAAACAGGAACTCGCCAGAATCCGTAAACGCATCTCAGAAGAAGGTATCAAAGGACGGGAGGGAGCGAAATGAATATCCTTGGCGCGACTTTTGCGGCGTTACTCAACAGTCTGTGGCAGAGTGCCGCCATGGCGCTCCTGGTCTGGGCAGCCCTTCGATTCTTGCCGCACGTGAATATCTTGAATATAAGGATCAACGCGGCGACGCGCTGCGCTGCCTGGTGGGCCGTGCTGGCCGCGGTCGTGGTCTTCCCGCTGGCACCACAACATACCAAGGCACGAGTTGAAGCGCCACTCCGGTCTTACGAACCGGCATCGAATCCGGTGCAGGCGGCGACGGTGCCCGTGGCTGCCGCGCCGGTCGAAACCCCGGTAGCATCCTCTGGCATCGCCGGTAGAATGGCCGGACCTCTCACCATCACGGCAGGAGCCGGTCTGATCGTCATTTTCGCGATCTGGTCCGCGCTTTCGCTCTTCCGGATGGTGCAGATCATCCGCAGCTACCGTTACCTTCGCGGCATCACGCAGCGGAGCCGTGCAGTCTCGCCGGAGCGGATGGTGAACTTTAACTGCTGGCTGCTGGCTTTCAGTATCGACCGTACGGCGCGACTGCTGGTATCGAGTGAAATCGTTTCGCCCATGGCTGTCGGTTTCCGCCGCCCGGCGGTGATCGTGCCCGAAACCCTCCTGAACGAGTTCACTTCCGAAGAACTGGATCACGTGCTGTTGCACGAACTGGCCCATATTGCCCGTTACGACGACTGGACCAATCTCTTTGCGAAACTCATTGCGGCGATTCTCCCGATTCACCCGGTGGCCGCCTGGCTGATCCGGAACATCGAGCAAGAGCGCGAAGCCGCCTGCGACGATTGGGTGGTAGCGAATACCGGCGAGGCCCGCCCCTACGCTGCCAGCCTGACGCGCCTGTTTGAACTGTGCTCCGCGCGTCGCCGGCAGTTGCTCGCCACCGGCATGGCTGGTCGAGCTTCGCATCTGGGCGAACGGATCGAAGCTCTGCTGCGCAGCGGCCGCGATTTTGCCCCGCGAGTTTCGCTGGTACGAGTAGCGCTGGGCGCTGTGATCCTGATGGGATTGGTGCTGGCGGGCGCGCAAGCGCCGCATTGGATCGCTTTTGCGCAGGAGCCCGCGTTTGCACAGGAACCCGCGGTGCCGCCGGTGTCTCCAGTAGCTCCGGTGGCCCCCGTGCCGCCGTCACCGCCCTTGGCACCAGCACTTCCGGTGGCCGCGGTTCCCACCGCCGAACCCGAGCCCCCGCAAGCGCCGCTAACCGCTCTCTTAGACGATGCAAACAATCAGATTCGTGCCGCAGAAGAGCAACTACGCGCGCAACAAGTGCAAATGCGACTTGTGCAGGCACAATTGGAAGCCCAAAGAGCCCAAGGGCGACCGGCTGATGAGATCCGCGCGGCGCAGGCCCAATTGCAGGCTCAAAAGGCACAGATGCTAGCGTTGCAGGCTCAACTCGAACGGCAGCGCGCGGACGAGCAAAACCGTGCGTCTGCCCCCAACGGGTCCTTCCTAGCCGCCCTGGTCGCCGCTGGATATGGCGGAATCTCGGTGGATGAGATTATCGAGCTGCGGGAACACGGAGTAACTCCGGAGTTCCTTCGAGCCCTTGGCGACGCCGGACTCGGGAAGCTCGCGCCTAAGGATCTGGTCGCGCTTGCGAACAACGGCGTGAATCCGGATCTTGTGCGCGCGCTGCGGCAGGCCTTCCCGCAGATCACCGTTCGAGAGATGGTCGAGGCTGCCCAACAGGGAATCAATCAGCGTGACCTCCGCGAGGCAAAGGAATTCAGCCCAAACCTCACGTTGCCGCAAATCATTCGGCTCAAGCAGGCAGGAGTGATTTAGATGGGCAATAACTCGAAGTACTTCATGATCGGAGCGGCGATCGTCGGCGTGATGGCCGGCGCCACATTGCTGGCGTTCGCCGAGGATCGAAACGCCGGCTGGGAAATTCGCCCGAGTCTCTCCTTGAATCAGGTGCACTTCGTAGTTCGCCACTCGAACGGCTTTGACAACTCGGTTAGCGGCCGCGACGTGCCGCTCGATCACTTTCGCGGATTTTCGTTATCTATGCTCGGCTCGGCGGGCCCCGCCAAGTTCGAGTACGTCGCCGATGCCGGCCGTTTGCTGTGCGAAGGCCGCTTTCTGATGGGCACGGGATCGGGCACCTACACGTTCACGCCGGATCCCGGATTCGTCTCCGCTCTTCAGCAAATGGGTTACGGCACGCCCGACGATGAACAGCTTTTGTCCATGCTCATGATGAATATCAGCCGCGCATTCGCCCGCGAGGTCCGCGACTCCGGCCTGCGCGCGTCTTCTCAAGACCTGATCGCGTTGAGAATCCATGGCGTCACCCTGGACTACATTCGCGAGGCTCGCCAGGCCGGCTACCAGAACCTCACTGCGGAGGATTTAGTGCAACTGCGGATCCACGGCGTCGAGACGGCCTTCCTGCGCGATCTCAAAGCCGCTGGTTACGACCTCCGCGCCGCGGAGATCGTGCAACTGCGCATTCACGGTGTCGACTCCGGATATATCCGCGAGCTGAAGAGCTTCGGATTGAAACCCGATGCATCTGACTTGACGCAGATGCGAACGCACGGCGTCACTCCCGATTACTTGAAGGGCCTCAAGGATGCGGGCTACGAGAACCTGCAGGCGGAGGAGGTCGACCAGCTCCGTATGCATGGCGTCGAGCCAGGTTTCGTTAAGGATGCGCGGCGCTGGGGATACAATTTCACGCCACAGGAACTTGCCCAGTTGCGGATGCACGGGGTCGACGGAGCCTATCTTAAACGGTTGCAGGACGCTGGCATGCGCAACCTGAGCGCGGAGCAGATCGCGAAGCTGCGGATGCATGGCGTGGACTGATACGTTCTATCCGCCGATGGAATACATTGGCCGCGGCGGGGGGACGAACTTCTGCGTATTGATCTCGTGCCCGATCCATTTATCGGCCACGCAGCTCCGCACCGCTGCTACGATCTCCGAATCCGGGGCGTTCGAGCGCAGCAGCGCTTTCACGTCGGTCTCTTCGATCGCGAACAGGCAGTAGCGCAGCTTGCCGTCCGAAGTCAGGCGCACGCGATTGCAGTTCAGGCAGAACGGCTTGCTGACCGACGCGATGAATCCCACGCGCCCGACGCCATCCTTGAAGCGGTACTCGGTGGCCGGCGCTCGCGGATCGGCGTCCGGAATCGATTCCAGCGGCCCGATCTCGCGCTGCAGCATCCCGATCATCGTATCCATGGTCAAAACCCGGTCGCGCTCCCAGATTCCCTGCGCATCCAGCGGCATGAATTCGATGTAGCGGATTTCGATATTGCGCTCGCGCCCAAAGCGCGCCAGCGCGACGATGTCGGGCTCCACCAGATTCTTCACCGCCACCGCGTTGATTTTGATGGGGCCATAGCCCAGCTTCTGGCAGAGATCGATCCCCTCCAGCACTTTATCCAGGTCGTCCCGGCGGGTTATGTACTTAAACCGTTCCCGATCCAGAGTGTCGAGGTGCACATTGATCCGGCGCAGGCCCGCGTCGTAAAGTTCCCGGGCATGCTGAACTAACAATACGCCATTGGTGGTCAGGGCCAGGTCCTCGACGCCGGGAATCGCCACTAGCCTGCGGATTAGCTCTGGCAGGCCCTTGCGGACCAGTGGCTCGCCGCCGGTGATGCGCAGCTTGCGAATCCCCAGAGTAACCGCAACTTTAGCAAAACGCTCGATTTCCTCGAAGGTCAGGATATTCTCGCGAGGCTCGAATTTGACGCCTTCTTCAGGCATGCAATAGAAACAGCGGATGTTACAGCGGTCGGTCACACTGATCCGCAGGTTGTCGTGCAAGCGCCCGAAAGTGTCGACGAGAGGGGTCACGAGGTCCTACACGTCTATTGTAGTCCCTCCACTGTATTGCGAGTCCGGTCGGTCCATCTCAATATCGCGTACAACGCTCCGAAAAGCGCCACCGCGATGGCGCCCATGTGCCAGTAGTGCCCCCGGATCCAGTCATTCGTATTTTCACCTAACTGTGCGCCCAGGTAGGCCAGAGCGGCGTAACGCGGAATGCGGCCCGCGGCTAGCACCAGCATGAAGCGCGTGCGGCTCACCCCCATGGCGCAGGCGCCGGCGCAGAAAACCTTTAATGGCAGGATCGGAATTGGCAGCAGCGCGGAGATGAACACCGTGACCATCCCATAGCGCTGCGCCCAGGTACGGAAGCGCTGCCCTCGTCCCGACAGCGTGTAGCGCAACAGGAATTTGTCGCCACCCATCCGAATAATTTCATAGAAGACGGCCGCGCCGAGCAAGGAGCCCACGGTGGCCAGCACGGCGCACAGGACAGCCGACGCCGGCCGCGCGATGGCAACCAGCAACAGCAACGCGTCGGTGCCGCCCGGATTGGGAATGCCGATCGATTCGACGAAGGCCAGAACGAACACGCCCAAGGGCCCCCAGGAGATCAGCAACTGTCTAAACGCCTTCATCCACTCCTTTCGTCCGCCGTTGCCGCCAGCCGTCGCAGCGCCCCTTCATCGATCACTTTCACGCCCAGCGCTTGGGCCTTGTCGAGCTTCGAACCCGGATCCGTCCCGGCCACCACATAGCTGGTTTTCCGGCTGACGGAACCTGCTACTTTACCACCGGCGCCCTCAATGAGATTCTCGGCCTCTTCGCGTGTCATTTGGGGAAGCGTTCCAGTAAGCACGAACGTCATTCCGGCCAATGGACCTCCTGCCTTGCGCTTGGCCTGGTACTTGAAGGGTAGCCCTTCTTCGCGCAGCCGTTCGATGAGATCCCGATTGCGCTTCTCATGAAAGAACCGCTGGATACTCTGCGATACCTTGGGGCCGACCTCTTCCGCCCGCTGCAGTTCTTCCTCATCCGCATTCGCGATCTTGTCCAGATCGGCAAAGGCATCGGCCAGGAACTGCGCCGTGCGCTCGCCGACAAACGGAATTCCCAATCCATTCAGAATGCGTGGAAGCGGCTGTTTTCGGGACACCTCGATATTCGCCAGCAGCTTTTCGGCCGACTTCTTTCCCAGGCGCTCCAGCTCGACCAGATCTTCGAGCTTCAGGCGGTACAGATCGGCGACATTTTTAACCAGCCCGCTGTCGACGAGTTGCGATACCAGGGACTCCCCCATACCGTCTATGTCCATGACGCCGCGCGCGGCGAAATGGAGTACCGATTCCTTCAGCCGCGCCGGACAATTCGTGTTGATGCACCGGCTGATGGCCTCGCCTTCCGGCCGCACGATTTCGCCCCCGCAAACTGGGCAATGCCGGGGCATGCGGAATGGCATACGATGCTCGCCCTGGCGCACCACGCGGACCACTTTGGGAATCACGTCACCGGCGCGCTCCACTAGAACCCGGTCGCCGCCCTGCACGCCCAGCCGGTCGATCTCATCTTCGTTGTGGAGCGTCGCGCGGGAGACGGTTACGCCGCCGATGTTGACGGGCTTGAGCCGGGCCCAAGGCGTCACTGCGCCGGTGCGGCCAACGTTGACCTCGATGCTTTCCAGCAGCGTTTCTTCCTGCCGCGCGGGAAACTTGTAGGCGATGGCCCAGCGCGGAGCCTTGGCCGTCCAGCCCAGGCGATTCTGCTGCTCGACCGAGTCGACCTTGACCACCACGCCGTCAATTTCAAACGGCAGGGAATCGCGCTTCTCTTCCCATTCTTTGCAGAATGCCGCCAGTGTGTCGATGCTCTCGAAGCGGCGGCTGTTGGGATTCACCTTGAACCCCAAATTCTTCAGCGCCTCCAGCGCTTCCCATTGCGTTTTGTGCACCGGCGCGCCGCCGTCCAGCAGAAAATACGTAAAGTACTCCAGCTGCCGGGATGCCGTGATGGCGGGATCCAATACTCGCAGCGAGCCCGCGGCCGCATTGCGCGGATTCGCGAACAGGCGCGCGCCATGCGCTTCCTGCTCCGCATTCAGCTTTTCGAACGCCTTGCGATTCAGGACAACTTCGCCGCGAGCTTCGCGGTTGGCATGAGAGCCCTTCAATTGCAGCGGAATGCTGCGGATAGTGCGGGCGTTTTCCGTGACGTCCTCGCCGATGGAACCGTCACCGCGGGTCACGGCCTGTGCCAGTTTGCCCTCGCGATAATGCACGGCCATCGACACGCCGTCCATTTTTAACTCGGCCACGTAGGCGCAGGCCTCGTCCGGCTTCAACAGGCCGTGTACTCGCTGATCGAAGGCCCGCAGTTCCTCTTCGCCCAATGCATTGTCCAGGCTCAGCATGGGACTCGAATGCGGAACTTTGACGAATCCCTCGCGCGGTTTCCCGCCCACCCGCTGAGTGGGAGAATCCGGTGTGACCAACTCTGGATGCGCCGCTTCCAGCGCTTTGAGCTCCCGTATCAGCGCGTCGAATTCAGCGTCGGTGATCTCGGGCGCGTCCAGGACGTGATACAGATACTCGTGGTGCCGCAGCCTCTCGCGCAGGACCTCAATTTTGTGAGCGACGCTGGTCACGTATAATGAAGTTCGTTGTTTCGCCAGCCGGTCCTGATCTATAACCCCGCCGCTGGCGCGTTGCGGCGCAACCCCGCCCGCATTCTCCAACGTACCATTGCGGCGCTTGCACGGGGCGGCCTCGCTCCGCGTCTTATGCCTACCTCGGTGGCGGGCGAAGCCGCTTCGCTCGCCAAGGAAGCCGTCCGCCAGGGAGCCGACCTGGTGCTGGTTCTGGGCGGCGATGGCACGGTTAACGAGGTGGTCCAGGGCCTGGTCCATTCCAGCGTTCCCCTGGGTGTTTTGCCGGGCGGAACGGCTAACGTCTTGGCGATGGAACTCGGCTTGGGCTCGCGAGTGGAGTCGGCTGCGAAGATGCTGGCCACTTTTGAACCCCGGCTCGTTTCCGTGGGCCGGATCTCCGGCAGCTTCGGCTCGCGTTACTTTCTGCTGATGGCGGGGGCCGGCCTGGATGCCAACATCGTGTACGAAGTCAGCGCGGGCCTCAAGAACGCCGCCGGGAAACTAGCCTACTGGGCCTCCGGCCTCTTGCGCTTTTTTAAACGCGTGGAGCAGCTTGAAGTGGGCGTGGACGGCCAGGTTCATCGATGTGGGTTTGCGCTCATCAGCCGTGTCCGGAACTATGGCGGGGACCTGGAAATCGCCAGCGGAGCCTCGCTGCATGGAAACCATTTCGAAGTAGTTCTGTTCGAAGGATCGAACCCTTTGCGATACGCTTGGTACATGCTGAACGTGGCAGCCAAGCGTGTGCAGCGCCTCCGCGGCGTCCGCGTGCTGAGCGCGCACCAGGTGCAAGTCCTCACCGCGGCGGCAGTCCAGATCGATGGCGAATACCTCGGCCGCCAGCCGGTCTCCATCGAAATCGTCCCGGGCGCCCTGCAGCTTCTCTTGCCCCCTAAAACCCGCTGAACACATGGATAACGTCACCCATACGCTGGTCGGCCTGATGCTTTCCCGCGCTGGCCTCGGTGGTGGCGAAGCTCGCGGCGAGAAAGGTGCGCCCTGGATGATCATGCTCGCGGCCAATGCGCCCGACATGGACACCTACGGTTTTTTCACCGACTCCCTCACCTATTTACAGGTACACCGCGGCTATACCCATGCCCTCGTCTTCGCGCCCCTGGTGGCGTTGGTTCCGCTGTTGCTGGTGAAGGTCTTCACCCGCACAAGGCTGACCATGGCCACTGCGATCACATACATAGGATGCCTGGTTGCAGTGCTCAGCCATCTCCTTTTGGATTGGACCAATGTTTACGGCGTACGACTCATGCTGCCCTTTAACGCCAAGTGGTATCGTCTGGATGCCACCGACATCATTGATCCGGTGATCCTGGGTGTCCTGGTTCTAGCGGTGGCCGCGCCGGCTTTGAGCCGGCTGGTCACTTCCGAAATGGGCGGCCGCAAGAGTCGCGGGCCGAGACGCGGTTGGGCCTGGTTCGCGCTACTGGCGGTGCTGTTTTACGATACCGGACGCTGGGTGGCTCATGGCCGGGCCGTATCGATCGTCGACTCCTTCAATTACCGGGGCGCTCCCGCCGAACGCGTCAGCGTGTTTCCGGTGCGGTTCACCGTACTGCGCTGGCGAGCCGTGGTGGAAGGCGACGGCTTCATCTACGAAGTCCCCGTCGATCTGAGTGGGGATTTCGACGCGGCTGGGGGCCACACCGAGTATCCTGCGATCTCTTCACCCGCCATCGACGCCGCCCGGACCACACGCACCTTCCAGGTGTTCGAGAAGTTTGACCAGCTTCCTTTCTGGACTTTGCTCCCGGTGGACGATACTGTCCGCGTGGAGCTTCTGGATCTACGGTTTGGAACGGTGCAAAGTCCCGGTTTCGAGGCCGTCGCATTCGTGGAGCCCGATCACCGCATCAATAGAGTCTTTTTCAGCTTCGGTGCACAGGCTCGCCGCTAGCGTTGGCCGGGCTCAGGTTGCCCGGCCTTCCGCGAGATCAGTTTCAGAACGTGAGCCGTGCGACCAACAAGCCCGTCCGCTCGCCGGATACGGCTGCGCCGGGGAGAGTAGAGATAGCGCCGAACCCGGTGTTATTCACCTTCAGGCCATCCGCAGCGAACTTGGTGCTGACCTTGGTGGTGTAGCCGGTCGCAACAGGATTGGGTATCTGAGCGCGGTTGAAGGGATTCGTGAACTCCATGCGAACCTGGAGACTCGCGCGCTCCGTAATGCGGAAGACCCGGCCAAAGGCCAGAGTTTCCCGAGGGATGCGGCGATAGCGGTAATCGTTATAGTAGGCTGCCGACGGAGAGAACGTACCGTTGTAGGAGGTCTGCTTGCCGGTGGCGTCATACGTGGAACCCGGCTCCCGCCACGCGGCCGGATTGAGCACCTGGGTCTGAGCCGGATCGAAGCAGTGGCAGTTGAGGTCTGCCAGGAAAAGAGGCACGCCCGGCACGCGCTCGGCCCGTGTTCCGCGGCCCAGCGACTGCGTCAGGTTGGTGAGAGTGCCGGCCGTCGTCGGTACCGGGATGGGCTGTCCACTGCCGTATTGAAGCGTGGTTCCAAGGGTCCAATCCGAGAGCGCATACTTCAGCCACCGGTTGGTTCCCCACTGGGGCACGGTGTAGGTAACCGCCAGAATATTCCACAACGGCCGGGAGAAGCTGGAGAGCTGCTTGTTAACATCGCGATTGAACACGTCGTTTACCGTCTGTCCAAACAACAGGCCGCCGTCGCTCTCGGCGCCTAGAGTGAGTTCCTTCGACCAGGTGAACGAATAGGTGAAATCCAACCCGTGAGAGAGGCGCTTGGTCACCTTGGCCTGGAGCGAGTCGTACCAGGTCTTCCCCAAGGGGCCGGCGCTGCCGCTCAGCGACCCCGCCCCGCTGCTGGCGAACTGCGGGAAGGGCTGCAAGGAACGCGCGACGGTAAAGTTTGTCGGGAAACCCGCAAACGGCAGCTTGTTGCGGAACCGGCCTGCGCCGGCTTGTCCGATCTGTGAACCCAGGATGGTCCGGTCGGCCGCATTGTAAATGTCCAATCCATACTGCGACTTCAGGAATTCTGGTGTCAGGCAGTTGTAGCAATTGAGCGAGGAGGTACGCCACCAGTTGCCTCGATTGGCGACGTACGAGACGTCCACCAACAGATCCCGCAGGATTTCCCGCTGAACTCCGATGCTCCATTGCATCTGGCGCGCGGGCCGGCCGATGTTGTTGTCGATGACGGTGGGCGCTCCGGAAAAAGTACCCGGCGACGGGAACAAGTCTGGCCGGATATCCGGCCAAGTGACCGCGAGAAGCGGCCCTCCGACCCCCTGCGTATATCCACCGCTCAACTGGATCGCAGCGTCTCCAAATCCTGGAGCGTCGATGTTTTGCGTGCCGCCGGTCGGCGTCTGAACACCTAGACCGCCGGAACTGCTGGAGTAGGTGACGCCGAAGCCCAGCCGTAACACGGATTTGGTGTCCAATTGATAAGCGATCCCCAATCGCGGCCCGAAGGCCAGGTAGTAATTTTGCCCGAAGGAACATCCGCAGTGCCCGGGCCCATCGCCTTCAAAGATCGAAGCGCCAGGGTGGCCGCCGGCGACGGCGTTAGGCAGAGTAGGCGAGAAATCGGGAGAGCGGCCGTATTGCTCGCGGGGGTAGCCGAGGTAATCCCATCGCAGGCCATAATCCAGTGTGAGCTTGCGCGTGACTTTCCACGTGTCCTGGGCAAAGAAGTCCAGGAATTTTCTCCCGGCGCGCGGTTCGGCGGGAGCTGCAAGAGTCAGCGAATTCACCCGGCCCATCAGGAAGCTGGCGAACGGGAACCCTGTGGAACCACCCGAAAGCGGTACGTTGGCGTCGCTGAACCAGGGATTGGCTGTCTGAGCCGCATTGAAGCCGATGGTTCCGGAGTCGTTGGTGAAAGCGATGGTCGGGTATCCCTCCGTGCGGCCTTCGCCGCCAAACTTGAAGGTATGGTTGTCCTTGACCCAGGAAACGCTGGCGCTGAAGGTCGGTTTGATTTCGATGCTGCGGCTTTGCGCGCCGGGACCCATCTGATTCATGCCTCCTGTGCTGTTATTGCCGACAAAGGTCGAAAACTGCGGGAAGCGGGCGCCGTCGCTGGGGCCGCGCGTTGCTCCTTTGATGCCCAGCGCGCCGTACACGTCGTAATCGGTGACCGGTGAGGTGTCTTTGAAGTCGTTATGCTGATACCCGGCGCCCAAGTGAAGCAACATGGTCGGCGTCAGAGTGTAGTCGAAGTTGAGGCGCTCTGTATGCGACTCGATGAAGGTGCCGCGAGTGGGCTCGATGGGGAGCGGCAAACCCTGCGATCCGCACAAGGGCAGGCAATACTGTACCGCCGTCTCTGTAGTCGACCAGTAACCGGAGATTTTGGCCTTGCTGGTGAAAGAATGGTCGACCTTCAGGGAAGGAATGGGCGTCTTGCGATCGGTTGCAAACGGGTTGTTGTAGTTGTTCACCAACAGGTTCGCGCCACCCACATTGGCGTGCGGGATCAGGGCCAGCACCTTCTGCGCGGACGGATCCAGATACTTGGAGTTCTGCGGAAGCTGGTTACCGGCGAACGGAGTCCGGACGCGCCGCCCGTCGGGTGCGATGGATTCTGAGAAAGGATCGAAGATCTGGCCATCCATGGCCAGCAGGCCGTTGGGATCGGCTCGTGTCCCGCTGACCACTCTTCCGGTCAGAGCCGTGCCGAAATCGCCCTTCCGGTAGGCGTCGGTGGGAACCGTGGGAAACGAGGTGGTCAGGATGTTTTTCTCGCGGAATGCCTCGTAGCTAAAGAAGAAGAAGCTCTTGTCGCGGCCGTCGTAAATTTTCGGAATCCAGATTGGGCCTCCGACGGTGCCGCCGTAATCGTTGCGGCGCAGCTTGGGCCGCGTACTGGTGTACGGCTCAGCCGCGTTGAACGCTTCGTTGGAATTATAGTCGTAAAGCGATCCATGGAACTGGTTGGTGCCCGAGCGCATCGTGTAGTTAAACACGCCTGCCCCAGCCTGCCCGTACTCGGCGGCGTAGTTGCTGGTTTGCACCGCCAATTCCTGGATGGCATCCACGCTGGGCTGGGTCTCGGCCTGGGCGAAAGTCACTACGCCGTTGGTGGAGTCCTGGCCCTCAATGCGAACGGTCTCCGTGTTGCTAGGGGCGCCGTTCACTCGAATGTTCAGGTTCGGATCAAAGAAAGTTCCCGCCGTCAAATTCGCCACGGCCATGGGATTTCGGACGCCGTGAGAACTGGAGAAACCGTTGCCGATCGGCAGCATGCCAAGGTTGAGCATACGGTCGGCGGTAACGTTGACGCTCACGTCACTGCTTTCAGTCTTAAGGAGCGAGGATTCGGCGCTAACGGTAACCGACTCGGTAGCCGCGCCCACTTCCAGGGGAACGTCGATGCGAACCGTCTGCGTCACCTGCACGACGATGTTCTGCCGGATGAAATTCTTGAATCCCGCGACCGATACCGTCATTTCGTAGGAACCGGGCGGCAGCTGAGGGAACGTAAAGTTTCCGGTCGCGCTGCTGGCTCCCGTATATACCGTGCCGGTCTGCGTGTTCTTGACCTGGATCGGAGCATTAGCTACCAGCGCCCCGGTCGGATCCGATACGGTTCCGGTAATGGTGCCGCGGTCGGTTTGTCCGAAGGCCACACCGATTATCAAAAGGCAGCAGACGATCCACAGCATCGAGCGCATATATTGACTCCTCATTTGGATTTGAATGAATCCCCCAACCCCATCCCGCCGGAGGGCGGTATCACTTTTCGATACTAGGCTCCAGGAAGCGCAAGTTATATCGCCCGAACAGCGTAGAGCCGGGACCGAAAAGGCACTAGTGGGCTGTCCCGGAGATTCCGGGTATGGAGACGGCCGCGACGCGGCTGGCTGCTAAAACAACACCGCCGCAGCGATCTGCGAATGCGGATCGCTGCGGCGAGTTGCTTGTAGGGGGGACCTACGAACACAACCAACGCTTTTGCGCTGGAAGAACTACTGTACGGCGGGAGGCGTGCGAAGTAGAATACGGCAAGGCCAGTAGGACGGCTCCAAAAAGGCTGTATCCCAGGGCCCGCGGTTCAGGGCACAATAATCGCTTTGCGCACGGCATAAAGCACGATTTCCGCGGTATTGTGCAGGTTTAGCTTCTGCATCAGGTTGGTGCGGTGTGTCTCAATCGTATACGGGCTGACGTTCAAGACGCTGGCCACTTCTTTGTTCGATTTGCCTTCAGCCAGCAGTTGCAGAACCTCCCGCTCCCGTTCCGTGAGGAGATCGTAGGAATCCTGAAGCCCGCGCTGCCGCATGAGGCCCACATATTCCTCCAGTAGCGCCTGCGCAATCGAAGGAGAGAAAAAGGGCTTGCCGGAGGCAACCGATCGAATGGCACGCTCCAGATCCTCGTCGGCATGGTCTTTGAGCAGATAGCCTTTGGCTCCCGCGTTCAGCGCCCGCAGGATGTAGCTTTCATCGGTGTGCATGCTGAGGACGATAATGCCAACGCGCTCATTCTCCCGGACGATTTGCGAGGCTGCGTCCAGGCCGTTGAGCAGGGGCATCCCGATGTCCATGATGACGATGTCGGGATGAACATCGCCAGCCAGCCGTACGGCTTCGCGGCCCTCGGCGGCTTCGCCCACCACTTCCATGTCAGGCACGCGATCAAGCAGAAGCTTCAGCCCCGCCCGGACGATCCCGTGGTCGTCCGCGATCAGAATCCTTAGCATCAATAACCTCCGGCTGAATCGGACGGGGTAAGCGGATTTCGACCCGTGTTCCACGGCCCAGGGATGAGACGATCCGGACGCTGCCGCCTAGTTCCCGCACCCGTTCCTGCATACCCAACAAACCGAGACCCTTGTGGGTGCTGGTATGGTTCTCGAACCCCCGTCCATCGTCCGTAACGGTGCCGCTGACCCACGCGCCGCTGGTCCGCAGGGTCACCTGGACTTTGCGGGCCTGGGAATGCAGGGACGCATTCGTAAGCGCCTCCTGCACGATCCTGTACAGGCAGGTTCGATGGGCTTCCGGCAACCCATTGGCTTCCTCGTCCACTTCCATTTGAATCTCAATTCCGCTGGATCGGTACATTTCCCGGCACAGCCAGGCGAGCGCGGGAGTTAAACCCAGATCGTCCAGCATGGACGGCCGCAGAAGCATCGCGATATCGCGAACCGAACGCAGCAACTGCTCGACCGTCGCCCTGGCGTTCGCCAGCCGCAAGGAGTTTTCCGGATCGGTTACGCTCCGAGAAACGGAGCCGATTTCCATGCGCAGACCGGTCAACATCTGGCCGACCTGGTCGTGCAGTTCACGCGACAGGAGTTTACGCTCTTGTTCCTGAGTCGTCCGAAGCTGGCCCGACAGCCGGCGGAGTTCCGACTCAGCCGTTTCAGACTGCCGCTCGAGGCGTGTGGTGTGCATCAGTGTAATCGCGGATATCCCGATGCTGAGTAACAAAGCCGCCGTGCTGATCCACCCCAGAGAGGCGCGGAGTTGCTGGTCTGCCCTAGTGATCTGAGCCCCTTGGCGCTCAAAGTTAGCGGTTACCAGTTGCTCCACCTGTCCCGTAAGGGCGAATACTTCTTGCCGGCGGCGCAGCCGCTGGCGCAACATGGCTGTGCCCTGGGCGCGTTTCTGCTCGGCACTCCACCCCAGAACCAGCGCCGTGACATCGGAATATGCGCCGAATTCCCGGCGAAGCTGGCTGAGCGCTGCCTGTGGCAAGTCGGCGTTCTCGGACAGGGTCAAAGCCTGAAAGCTCTTCTCCGTTTCGGATCGAATGGCGTTGAATTGCGTCACGTACTGGCTTATGCCGGAAGGATCGGTATCGAGCAGGTAATCCCTGGTAACGATTCCCAGCAGATAGACGTTCGCGCGAATCGTATCGAGAGCGTCGTCGCTTTGCATCCGAGCCTTGTTCAGCTCCGTCACGTGGTCCTGCGCGATGCGAGCGCTACGCGCCACCGCAAATGTGGATACGCCAATCACCAGGAGAAGTCCCATGAAAGCGGCAGCAAGGAAGGTGGGCCGGCGCGACTTCATCCGTTCCAGTGTCGCGCGATTTGCCGAATTCTGCACCCCGGGGATGCCGATTTGCCCACAGATCACCGTCGCCAGGCCAATTCCGTCACGGAACTGTAACATGACATTCATTACAGAGCCATAGGCAAGCCGTATCCTTATGAAAACGTGTAGCTATACTCGGCGTGGCAGGAGGCATGCTTGAGAATTTGTGAGCATGCGTAATCACATCGTTCCGGCTTCATCCGCGATTCACGCTCGCGTTCCCTTATCGATCGGATTTTGGATGGATTAGACCCGCCCAATCGTAATGTGTTTGTAACAGAAGACTGAGATGATAGGAGGCTGGAAAAATGACTCGAAGAATTTTCATCGTTAATGCAGGGCTGGCAACTGCTTTCACCATGGGCGCGGCTTGCGCCCAGCAGGTGCTGATTAACGCAGCTGGCGCGACCTTCCCGTATCCGATGTACTCCAAGTGGTTTGATGAGTATCACAAGAAGGCGGGCGCACAGATCAACTATTCGTCCATCGGATCGGGCGGCGGCATCGCGCAGGTGACCGCGGGTACGGTCGACTTCGGCGCCAGTGACGGGCCTATGACCGACGAACAGATAAAAGCTTTCCAGGACAAGCAGGGATCGGCGATCCTCCACTTCCCCACCGTGATGGGCGCGGATGTGCCGGTTTATAACATCCCGGGAGTCACCGCAGCACTTAACTTTACGCCGGAAGCCCTGGCGGGCATCTTTCTGGGCAAGATCACCAAGTGGGACGATCCGGAGCTAACCAAGGCCAACCCCGGGGTCAAACTTCCCAGCAGCAATATCGTCGTGGTCCACCGTTCCGATGGCAGTGGTACCACCTACATCTGGGTAGACTATCTATGCAAAGTCAGCAAAGAATGGCAAACGAAGGTTGGCCGGGGAACCTCGGTCAAGTGGCCGGTAGGTCTCGGCGGCAAAGGGAACGAGGGTGTTTCAGGATCGGTCCAGCAGACGGCGAACTCGATTGGGTATGTTGAGCTGATCTATGCCCTCCAGAACAAGATGACTTACGGCAAGGTCAAGAACGCCGCAGGCGAGTTTGTTCAAGCCAGCCTGGCAGGTGTAACCGCGGCTGCGGCGACCGCGTCCATGCCGGACGATTTTCGCGTATCTATTACCAATGCGCCCGGCAAGGGAGTCTATCCAATCTCTAGCTTCACCTGGCTCTTGATTCCCTCCAAGATCGCCGACCCCGCCAAAAAGAAAGCCATTACGGGATTCCTCACATGGATGATGACGGACGGCCAGAAAATGACGGCGGCCCTATCCTACGCTCCCCTTCCGCAGGCAGTGGTGGCCAAGGAGATGAAAGAGATCGCCAAGATCCAGTAGCGGCCCGGTCAATTAAAGCAAGCGCGAATGGCAGCGTCGTCCACTACCGCAATGAATACCCGCCCATCCGGGCCGGTGTCGGCTTTGTGGCAGCGCCTGCGGAGCGGCGACGATATTGCATATGTCATTACCCTGACCTCCGCGCTGACGATCCTGGCTCTAACGGCACTCCTGGTATTCGAGCTGTACAAAAACTCGGCGGTGCCCCGACACCAGTTTGGATGGTCATTCCTGGTCACCTCCACCTGGGACCCGGTCGCCGGACAATTCGGAGCGCTCCCGTTTATCTACGGGACGGTGGTGACCTCCACGTTGGCTCTGTTCATGGCCATCCCGCTGGGGCTGGGGGCCGCGATCTTTCTGGCGGAACTCGCCCCGTCCAGGATTTCGAACGCACTCACGTTCCTGATCGAACTGCTGGCGGCCGTTCCCAGCGTCATTTTCGGATTGCTCGGAATTTTTGTCCTGGTGCCGGCCCTCATCGCTTTGGAGCCGGCCATTCGGTCGGTTCTGGGATGGACGCCTTTGTTCTCGGGACCGTTCTATGGAGTCAGCATGTTTTCGGCCGGCGTGGTGCTGACGGTGATGATCATTCCGTTCATCATTTCAATTTCGCGGGAAGTGATTCTGGCCGTCCCCGCCGAACAACGCGATGGCGCGCTGGCTTTGGGCGCCACCAAGTGGGAGACCACCTGGGATGTCGTAATCCCTTTCGCGCGGCAAGGCATCATGGGGTCGATTTTCCTGGCATTGGCGCGTTCCCTGGGGGAAACCATGGCCGTGACCGTGGTGATCGGCAACGACCCCGCGATTCATGCGTCCTTGTTTGCGCCGGGATACTCGATTGCGGCGGTAATCGCCAACGAGTTCGCCGAAGCCACCGGCGATCTGTACCTGGGATCGCTGATTGAACTCGGCCTGGTGCTGTTCGGGTTAACGATTGTCATTAACGGTCTGGCGCGCGTGCTGGTTTTGAGCACCACCAAGAAGGGGGCGAGCTAGCCCATGTTGAGCGTGCGCCGGAGAGCCGTGAACGCCGTCATGCTCAGCCTTACGGGCGTGTGCACCTTGCTGGCAGTCGGCACTCTTCTCTTTATCCTCGGATATCTGTTTGTCCACGGCGGCACCAGCCTGACGATGAATTTTTTTACCAAGCTGCCGACGCCGGTCGGCGAACTGGGTGGCGGCATGGCCAACGCCCTGCTGGGTAGCGCCAAGTTACTGCTGCTGGCCACCTGCATCGGCGTGCCGATTGGATTCCTGGGCGGAGTGTATCTGGCGGAGTTCGGCGGATCGTCGTTCTCTTTCGTGGTCCGGTATACTACGGACCTCCTCAATGGCGTGCCCTCGATCGTGATTGGGATCTTCGCATATACGCTGATCGTGCTTCCGCAAGGGCATTTTTCGACGCTGTCCGGCGGGCTCGCCCTGGGCGTCATGATGATTCCGATCGCCATCCGCAGTTCGGAGGACTTTTTGCGGGCCGTGCCCGTTTCTCTGCGCGAAGGCGCCATGGCATTGGGAGCCTCCAAGGCCAAGACGATTTTTACGGTGGTGATTCCGGCCGCCAAAGCCGGGCTCATTACGGGAATCATGCTGAATGTGGCGCGTGTGGCTGGTGAAACCGCGCCGCTGATCTTCACCGCCTTCGGCAACCGTTACTGGAGTACCGGATGGGAACAGCCCACTGCTTCGCTGCCGGTGATGATTTACACCTACGCCATTTCGCCCTACGCGGACTGGAAACAGCAGGCTTGGTCCGCGGGCTTCGTTCTGCTGATGCTGGTGCTCACCATCAACATTTTTGCGCGGATGATTCTGTCGAAGAGAGGACACGCTGCGAGATGAGTCCCATGCAGACTCCTGGCCCCCAGCCCGCTTCCGATGTGACAATGAGAAGCCAGACCCTCCCTATGCAGATGGCCGAGGAAAACAAGCCAGCCGGTGAACAGTCCAAGCTCAGCACCAAGAATCTGAATTTTCACTATGGGGCGTTTCAGGCCCTGCATGCAATCTCGATGCAGGTTTACGCCAACCGGGTCACTGCGTTTATCGGGCCCTCCGGATGCGGAAAATCCACCTTCCTGCGCACCCTGAACAGGATGTACGAAACCATTCGTACGGCTCGCGTGGACGGCGAGATCTTGCTGGACACCGAAGACATTTTCAAGCTGGAAGTATCCGAGCTGCGCCGGCGCGTCGGCATGGTGTTCCAGCGTCCGAATCCGTTCCCCAAATCGATCTTCGATAACATCGCCTATGGCCCGCGGATCAACGGATCCGTCAGCAGGTCCGGAATCAAGGACCATGTGGAGCAGAGCCTACGCCGCGCGGCCCTGTGGGATGAGGTCAAGGACAAATTGCACGACTCGGCCTACGGGCTCTCCGGCGGCCAGCAGCAACGCTTGTGCATCGCACGCGCCCTGGCCGTGAACCCGGAAGTGCTGCTGCTGGATGAACCCTGTTCGTCCCTGGATCCGATCGCCACCGCGAAGATCGAGGACTTGATTTTCCAGCTCAAGGACAGTTGCACCATCGTGATCGTCACGCACAATATGCAGCAGGCGGCGCGGGTAGCCGATTACACCGGGTTTTTCCTGATGGGAAAGCTGATCGAATTCGACAACACCACGGTGATTTTCAAGAACCCGGCCAAGAAGGAAACAGAGGACTACATCACCGGACGATTTGGTTGAAGCGCCGCGCTGAGGTTAGTCGGCAAGTCAGACAGGAGTCAAATTTGTGCGCCACTTCGAACAGGAGCTGGAACAGCTAAAGGGCAAACTGCTGGAAATGAGCGCGCTGGTGGAAGCGGCCGTTCAGCGCAGTGTGGCCGCGGTCACCCAGAAGGATCGTAGTGCGGCGGAACAGGTGTTGCGCGACGAAGCGCGCATCAACGCTCTCGAGATGGAAATCGATGAGTTCGCCATCAATCTGCTGGCCACCCAGCAGCCCTTGGCGGCCGATCTGCGCCTGGTGGTGGCCGCGCTCAAGATCAACACGGACCTGGAGCGCATGGGCGATCTTTCCGCGAGCATCGCGCAAAGGGCTGTTTCCTTGCTCTCCGAACCGGTGATCCAGCCCATGGTCGACCTCCGCCACATATCCTCCCTGGTAGAGTCCATGGTACGCAAGAGCCTGGACGCTTTCGTGGCAAACGATGCGGACATGGCTCGCAGCGTGCTCGCGTCCGACGATGCGGTCGACAGCCTGCGTACGGCCTCCTACCACGAACTGATCAGCTTCATGGAAAAGGATCCGCGCAATATTCCGCAGGCCCTTGATTTGATCGGCATTACCCGCAGCCTGGAGCGTATCGCGGACCACTCCACCAACATCGCCGAGGATGTCCTGTTCCTGGTGAAAGGGATCGACGTACGGCATCACGCAGAAGCACGCCAATAGCGCGTGGCTGTTGTACGATTGGGGTGGCGATCCACGCGGGTGGATAGGGCTAAAAGGAGCGTCCGGCATTGCGTCATTTTGCAGTCGAGCTCGAGGAACTTAATCAAGCGCTCCTCGAGATGGGTGCACTGGTCGAATCTTCCATTCACTGCAGTGTCCAGGCCTTGGTGGATCGCGATGAGCGCATGGCCCGCCGGGTCATGGAGGATGAAAGTCGCATCAACCAGATGGAGCTGGACATCGACTCGCGGGTCACGCGTTTACTTGCCCTCAATCAACCCGTAGCCGGCGATCTCCGCCTGTTGATCATGGCTCTCAAGATCAACACCGACCTGGAACGAATGGGCGATCTGGCCGCCAATATGGCTGAGCGGGCGATCACTCTGTCCAAGGTCCCGGCGGTCAAGGCCCTGATCGACACGCCTCGCATGGCCTCCTTAGTCGAGGACATGCTGCACAGGAGCCTGGACGCCTTCGTGAAGCGAGACGCGGTGTTGGCCGCCCAGGTCCTGCCAGCCGACGACGAAGTGGACTCCCTGCGCGACAAAATCTATTCCGAGCTGCTGGAGATCATGCAGCACAGTCCGGCCGTAGTCCCGGCGGCCATTCATCTAATGTTCGTGGCGCGGAACCTGGAGCGTATCGCCGATCACACCACTAATATCGCCGAGGATGTCATCTTCCTGGTGCGTGGGGTCGACGTCCGTCATCACGCCGCCGAGAACAAGGTCTAGAACCGCGGCGTCAATCGGCCTTTGCCAGCTTGGTTGTGAGCATCCACTTCAACACTCCCCGCGGCGGTCCCAGCTTCCCGTGCGTCTCGATTCGAACCAGCGAGCCCTTCTTAAGATCCACCATGATGGCGGCCTCGAGCAGCAGTCCTATCAGGCTTCCCAGGTGGGGCTGATGCCCTGCCAGCAGGATCTTGTCCACTTTATAGTCGGTGCTGATCTCCTTCCATATCTGCTCGGGGCTCGCCCCTGGAAGCAGATTCCGCGTTTCCACGACGTGCTTGCAGCCTAGAGCCTCGGCCGCGATCGCCGCGGTCTCCTTGGCGCGCCGCAGCGGACTGGTGAGGATCAAATCCGGTGCTGCTTCCGCCTTCCGCGCGATTTTCAGAACCTCTTTGAGATCGCGCTTGCCCTTCGCCGTAAGTTTCCGGTCGCGGTCCGCGAGCCCGGTCTCCCGCTCCTCGGCTTCCCCGTGGCGCAGAACGTAAATGTCCATGTCACTTCTTCCCGTCCGCCGCGTGCAGCACGGCTTTCCATTGCGTTTTCTCCCGTGGTCCGAAGTGCTTTTTCCAATACGCTCGAAACTCGCGTTCACGCTGGATGCCCAGCCGCCGCACTGCGGCGGCCGCCTTCCGGTCCCCGAGGATCATCTCCTCCGTAGTGGCGCAGTCGTTAATCGCACCCAGCTTCCCTTGCAACCCTTTCAGCGACTCCAGCATTGTCTCGGTTTTCCTTCCATAAACTTTTTCGAAGAGTTCCAGTGTGTAGCGCACCCGCTTGGTCTTCAGCCGGAACCGATGCATGTTTCGCTGGCTGGAATTGAGCCCGGCAGCCTCCCGTCCCGCGCGAAACAAGTCCTCAATTTTCGAGGGGAGCAGGCGCCTGGCACATTCCGCCGGGCTTCCCTTGGATACGGATCGTCCCACCCGCAGATCTCCGCGCCACTTCCGGACCCGGTCTGTCCCGCGCCATTTTTCGAGCATGCGCTCGAGTTGCTCCTGCTGGCGCTTCCGTTCCTTTTCCAAACCTGCCAGCAGCGGCGGACTGGGGCATCCGGCCGCCCCCAGGATCTCCGCCGCGATATCGCAGTTGCGCACAGCGGCGCAGTGATCCAGCAGTTTTTTTAAATCCCAGCGGATGCGCTTGACCGCCTCCGGTTCGAACCACTCCTCAAACACGTTCAGCTCTTGCTTCAGCCGGCGAATGGATACCCGCAAGTCGTGGATGACATCCGCGAGATGAGGATGGTGTGCGACGCGACGAACCTCACGATCCAGCTTCTTGAGCCGCGCCGCTGTCTGTGATCGGACCAGGTTTCTCATCGCTTCACCCTCACCGCCAGCGGAAGACCGTAGGCTTCGCGAAACACGCCGGCCACTTGCTCCACCTGCCATTGCTCGATATCGACGTCGCGGTCGGAAAACAAACGCAGCTCCATCGAATTCTCCAGCACGGCGGCCTCCACCCGTTCCACCCGCTGTTCCTGGCTCTGATCCAGCGCCACCGCCAGGCGCAGTAGCGGCGTCAAAAGAACCACGCTGTTCCGATCCTCGGGATCCAGTGTCTGAAACGTTTCATGAGCCACCTGCGGCATGGATTTGCGGTGGTACCGGCACAGAGCAGCGATCACCATCCGCTCGCGATCCTCGAACCCGGGCAAATCGGAGTTCGCCACCAGATACTGGGAATGGCGGTGGTGCCGCGACTCATTCACGAAATGCCCGATGTTGTACAGGTACGCCGCGGCTTCGAGCAGGCGGCCTTTCGCCAGAGGCAAGCGGTGCAGAGGCCGCAAGGCTTGAAACAGCATCCCCGCCAGCTCCGCCACCTTCCGCACATGCGTCGCCGATACCTCGTAGTGGCGCCCCAGTGCTCGCACGGCCCTGCGCCCATCCGCGGTAAGGCGAGCCTGCTCCATTCCCACCTGGCGATGCGAAAGATCCGCAATGATGCCCTCTCGCACGCCCGCTACGGAATAATACAGACGGGCCAGCCGCAGCTCCTGCACCACCTCGTTGAGCACGGCTACACCCGCTACGATGATTTCCGCCCGCTTGGGTCCAATCCCGGTAATCTTGGCGCGTCCTCCCGAATCCCGCGAGGAGACCTCGCGAAACAGTTGCCGCAGCTGCGGACCGGTGACCTGCAGGCGGTCCGCGCGACCGCGCCGTGAGCGGCGCACGTGATTTACCGCGCACACCGTAGCCGCCGCCGTAGCCGAGGTCGCGATCATCCGATCGACCCGCGCGGTCCCCAGCCGCGCCACCGGTCCCGCGATTCTCTCCTGGATGTATTTCTGCATCCGCGCCAGTTCGCGTGAGCTGGGCGGATCGCTCTTCAGAAAAACTTCTGTCAGCCGCAGCGCGCCCAGAGGTTTGGAGAAAGCTTCTATCAGCCGCCCGCCTTCGCTCAGGATCAGCTCCGCGCTCCCGCCGCCGATATCGATCATCAGCACGCGCTGCTTGGGATGCGGCCATGCGCCTTGCACTCCCAGGTGGATGAGCCGGGCTTCTTCCAGCCCCGAAATCACCTCCACGGGATGCCCGATAATGGCCGCCGCGCGCGCCAGAAACTCGTCCCGATTGGAGGCATCGCGCAAGGCTGCCGTCCCCACCGCTCGTACCCCCATTACATCCAGCTTGCGGTACTGATCCGCCATGCGCCCCAGGACCTGGCACGCCAGCTCGATTTCAGCCCCGCCCAGCTTCCCTTCGCGGAACACCGTCCTTCCCAGGCGCACCACTTGCCGGTCGGCCGCCAGCACCTGCATGGGTTGGCCCGGCCCCGACGGATGCGTAGTGACATCCGCTGCCAGCATTCGTATGGAATTGCTGCCGATATCGATTGCTGCGTAACGGGACATTGGTTCGGGGTATCTTAATGGTTGTAACGTGTTTTTAACATTACGTTACAAGCCCTCTCGTTATAATAGAGAACCTTAGTGCCCTTCTTCGTCCCAAATCGCGGACCAGGCCGTTTAATTGTAGTCGAGGGAATCGATGGATCCGGCAAATCCACCCAAATCGCCCTGCTTTCGCAATGGTTGCGCCTCCACGGCTACGCGGTCGCGTTCAGCGAATGGAATTCGTCTCCGCTGGTGAAAGAGACTACCCGCCGTGGAAAGAAGAAGGAAATGTTCACCCCAACCTCCTTCAGCCTTATCCACGCCACCGACTTCGCCGATCGCATGGAACGCTACATTCTTCCGCTGCTCAAGGCCGGCGCCGTGGTGTGCGCCGATCGCTACGCCTATACCGCCTTCGCGCGCGATGTGGTCCGCGGTGTCGATCGCGCCTGGGTGCGCAATCTCTATCGCTTTGCGCTCCGACCGGATTTGGCGTTTTATTTCAAGGTTCCGCTCGAAACCGCGCTCGGCCGGATTTTAGGCGGGCGCAATGCTCTCAAATATTACGAGGCCGGAATGGACTTAGGCCTGAGCCGTAACATCGAGGAAAGCTTCCGGATTTTTCAGGGACGCATCCTGGCTGAGTACGAGTCCATGATCGAAGAGATGGGCTTTCACGTAATCGACGCCACCAAGTCTATAGAATCGCAGCAAAAAGAAATGCGCCGCATCGTGCTGCGCGAGTTCGGGACAGTGCGCCCGCAGGGCGTTCTGGGCGTGGATCTAAACGCTGTCCGGTTGCACGCGTGACTCATGCCTAACTACAAAGACCGTCCGCCGTTATCCTACTACCGGACCGCACTCCCGGGGGTCGACTATAGCGAGCTCCAGGGAAAGCTGATCGTCGTCGAAGGGCCGGACGCCGTCGGACGCAGCACCCAGATCCGCGGTTTGAAGCCGTGGCTCGAGGAATTGGGCCACGCCGTTCTCGATACAGGCATGGCCCGCTCCGCCTTGGCCGGCAAGGGAATTAAAGAGGCCAAGCAGGGCAATACGCTCGGGCCCGTCACCATGACGATGTACTACCTGACCGACTTCGCCGACCGTCTGGAGAATGAGATTATTCCCGCTCTCCGCGCCGGCGTGGTAGTGCTCACCGATCGCTACATTTATTCGGTCATGGCCCGCGCCATCGCGCGCGGTGAGAATCGCGCCTGGATGGAGCGGACCGCCGGATTCGCGCTGGTGCCGCACGCGACCTTCTATCTGCGCGCGGAAGTGCAGCACCTGGTTTCGCGCGTGGTGGTCGGCCGCGGGGCCTTCGATTATTGGGAAAGCGGCCTGGACAATGGTTTCGGCCACAACATGTACGACAGCTTCGTGCGCTACCAGTCGCGCCTGATCCGGGTCTTCGACAGCCTGGCAGGTCCCTACGGATTCGAGGTCATTGACGCTACCCGCCGGCCTGTGGAAGTCTTCGAATCCCTGAAAGCCTCGGTCTCGCGGATCTTCGATGTTTCGCCGCAATTCAAGGTTGAGCGTCCGCGCAAACCGGCGCAGCGGGTCCGAGCCCCCCGTACCGTCAAGGCCGCCAGCCGCGGCGAATAGAGAGATTTCTTCTCTGTTCTGGCCGGTCAGGTTGATTAACGTGGCCCGCCTGTGCCAAGATGTGCCTCAGTACCGCGCCGCAAGGCGAACCCAGTTGGAGGAATTCATGCCGAATCAGTTTAGTAAGACAGCCCCCGGTTGCGCGCTCGCAATCGTCTGTCTGGCTCACGTCGCCAGCGCTCAGCCGCCGCAGCAGGCTCCTCTGGCGATCCCCAATCCGACTTATATTTCCATTCCTATGGAAATCACGGTAAACCGTCCCGCCGCCGAAGTTTGGAAGCGCGTCGGCAAGTTTTGCGATATCGGGGAGTGGCTGCGAGTCCCGTGCACCATCACAGCGGGCAAGGATGGTGAATTCGGCGCCGTGCGGTCCATCGGCAACGAGGTTCTCGTTGGGAAAACGGAACTTTCTTACACCTACACGCAACCGGTCAGGCAAGGCCAGCCCTACATCCTCTACCATGGCACGCTGGAGGCCAGGCCGCTAACAGCGACCACCTCGAAACTTATCTACACCCTGGTTCTGGATAACTCCACGCTGGCGGACGACGCCGCGCGCGAGCAAGACAGGGCGCGAAGGACCACCCAGTTCACGCAGGCACTGGACAATATGAAGATTCTCGCCGAGGGCGGAACACTTCCGCCGGCACCGCCTCGCGGTGGCCGCGGGCAAAAGGGCGGTCCGCCGAAACAGTAGGCTGAGCTTCTGTTACTTGCCACCGCGGCGGCGGACACCAGATCGCGAGCCGCCCGACTGTGTCCCGTTGAGATAGGCCAAGCTGAACCGGGTGATGTGCTCCGCCACCAGCTCCCGTTGCGCGGGCGTCATTTTCATCTCAGGCCACAGCAGCCCCAGCATCTGCCGGGAGTGAGCAAAGTGCGCCACTTGCCCCAGGATGCTATGCACGCACAGCCGTGTCTTGTCATGATCCGCCGGCAATTTCAGGATGGAGCCGGCGATCTCGAGCAACCGGTCGTAGACAGGCCGCAGCACCACGTCCACTACGCGAGCGGTGGCGCCGCTGGGCCGAATAAACTCATTCAGCATTAAGCGGAACCGAAGGTTCGCCTGATCTCCGGTCTCAAAGGCCCGCTCCACCATGGCGCCGACGATCTGCCGCAAAGCTTCGGCGGGCTCGGCCGCCGCACGCGGGAGAGAGAAGCCCGCCCCGGCTCCCGGCTGCAAGGAAAACCGGAGCACTTCCGTATACAGTTCCAGCTTGTCTCCGAAATAATAGTTGACCAGTGCCACGTTCGCTTCAGCCCGGGTACAAATCTGGCGGATGGTGGCGTTCTCGTAGCCCCTATCGGCGAACACTTCCGCGGCGGCTTTCAACAGGCGGGTCCGAGTGTCGTCAGCCGGCTCCGGCAAGCCCCGCAATTCCGCCGGCGCAGTCGTGGATCGCTTCGTTCGGAGTGGCGCAAGCAAGGCTAGCTGGCCCTCTTCTCATGCAGCAGCATGTCCACCGCATGTTCCATGGAACCCGCCAGCGTAATCTCGCCGGAGTTCACGAAAAAGATCTGATCCACATTGTCGATGGTATTCAGGCGGTGCGCGATGATCACTTTGGTCGTCGACGCGGGCAATTTGTTGAGAATCTCCTGCAACAGTTCCTCGGTCACCGTATCGATGTTGGCCGTGGCTTCGTCCAGGATCAGCAGCTCCGGCTCACGCAGGGTGGCGCGCATGAAGGCGATCAACTGCTTCTGGCCGAGGCTAATACTGTTCCCGCTAGTATCCACGCGCGTGTCCAGTCCCTCGGAGAAGCGCGCCACCAGCCTGGATAGATTGGCTTCCTCCAGCACTTCGGTCAGCTTTTCGCTGGAGTAATCCCGAAATTTATCGTTGCCATAAAGAACGTTGTCCCGCACGCTGCCGCTGAACAGGAACGGCTCCTGCGGGATAAATCCGATCTTCCGAGCGCGCTCCTCAGGCGTATACGACCGGATATCGCGCCCGTTCAGCAGGACGGATCCCTCCGCGGGATCGTACAGCCGCGCCATCAGCAACGCGGTGGTGGTCTTGCCGCCACCCGTGGGGCCCACCAGCGCGTAGGCCTTTCCCTTTTCCAGCTCGAAGCTGATGTCCCGCAGGACATCGCTCCCACCGGGGTAGTGGAAATGCACCTGGCGGAAGGCTAAGACAGATTCCGATTGCGCCTCGGCGGCCGCGATCACCGGCATGTCCGATTCCAGCGCCAACACCTCTGAAATACGGTCCATCGACGCCAGCGCCAGTTGGAACGACGACCACACCGTGGCCAGTTGCCGCAGAGGGCCGTAAAAGCTGTTGACGTACAGCAGGAATCCGATCAGCAGGCCCAGCGTGACCGCTCCCGTTCCAATCAGATAAATTCCATACGCCACCACCAGAAGCTGCGCCAGATGGGAAGAGAATCCATACAACGGCATCAGGACGCCGTTTGCAAAGCCCGAGCTCATGGAAGCCCTGAAGTTCTGGTCGTTGGCGGCGTTGAATCTCTGCCGGAAGTAATCGCTGCGGTTGAAGGCCACGATCACCTTGAAGTTGTGCAGGCTCTCCTGCACCTCTGAACTCATTCCGCCCAGTGTTTGCAGGCTCTTCATGTTCTTCGCCTTGATCCACGATGAAGTGGTGCGGCTGAAAATCAGAACTCCCAGAGCCGGTAGCAGCGCCGCGGCCCCCAGCCGCAGGTTCAGGCTAAGGAGGAAGACGGCGGCTCCCGTCATCAGGAACAGGCTTCCCACGAATTGCATCAACGCCTGGGAAACAAACTGATTCAGCTTATCGGTATCGTTGTTCAAACGTGAAATTAAATCGCCCGCCTTGTTCTGGTTGAAGAACACCACTGGAAGTTCCTGCAGCTTCAGGAACAGGCTGTTGCGAACTTGAAACAGAACTCTGCGCCCCACTCCGCCCATGGTCCGGATTTGGATATAGCTGGCCACCACGCCGGCGAAATAAACCCCCAGCACCAGCAGGGCGAAGCGCAACAGACCGCTGGCGTCATTCACGCGGATATACGTGTCAATGGTGTGCGCGATCAGCACGGGCGCCACCAGGGACGCCACCGAACTGATGGTGATCGCCGCCACTGCCAGGATGACCTGGCGCTTTTCGCCCGCTACCAGGGGCACGAACCGCTTGACCCCGCTGCGGAGCGATGCCGGCTGGCGCGTGCCACGCCCGGAATTAAGCGTGTATTTCATAGTGGCTCGTGCTGCGCTGGGAATGAAAGAGCTGGACATATTCCGGCGATGCCTCCATGAGCTGCTGGTGCGTTCCTGTGGCCAGAACCTCGCCTTCCATCAGAAGAACGATTTGGTCGTAATCCATCACCGATGAAATCTTCTGGGTGACGGAGATGAGTGTGATTCCTGGATAATTCTCACGGACGTTCCTCAGAATGGTCTGTTCCGTGGTCGGATCTACGCGCGCCGTGAAATCATCGAGCAGTAGAACCTTCGGATTCAGCGCCAGAGCGCGGGCTAACATGATGCGCTGCTTCTGTCCTCCGGAGAGACTGGTGCCGCGCTCGGAAACCACCGTGTCGAGCCCCTGCGGCAGAGTCGCCACGAAGTCCGTCAGCTCCGCGGTGGCCATCGCTTTTTCGAGACTCTGCTCCTGGATGGTGCTGCTGAAAGCGATGTTTTCTCGCAAACTCAGATTGAACATCGCACTGTCCTGAAAGACCAGGCCTACCTGCTGGTGCAGAGTGTCCTTATCATATGCGTCGATGGATTCTCCGTCGTAGGTCACCGATCCCGAGGCAGGCTGCAATAACCCGATCAGCAAATAGAGCAGTTGTGTCTTTCCTGCCGCGGTGGGGCCGATGATCGCCGTTCGGGTCCCGGCCTTCGCGGCCAGGGAAACATTCCGCAGCGCCAGTTTTTCGCCGAATGCCAGCGAAATATTCTGCAGGGCGATGTCCCCGCGCAGATCCCGAACCAGCCCGCCCGTCTTGGGTTCCTCGGGAGCATTCAGGATTATTCCGATCCGCTGGAACGACGCTGTCGCCTGTGCAATCACATTGCTCATAAACCCGATCAGAATGATCGGGAAAATCAAAATGAACAAGTACGAGTTGAACGCCGTGAAATCGCCCAGGCTCATGCTGCCCGCGATGACGAAGTGGCCGCCCAGCAGGAGAATTGTCACGGTCGCCAGATTGGTCGCGAAGGTGATCACCGGGATCATGCCGGCGAAAAGCCGCAACGTCTCCAGGCCGATGTCCTTGGCTTCGGTGTTCGCCGCCAGGAACTTGACGTACTCCAGTTGTTGGGTGTTGAGCAGCCGGATCAGCGCCGCCCCCAGAATACTCTCGCTGATCACGCGGTTCAGCCAGTCGATCGCTTCCTGGGCCTTCTTAAACAGCGGCCGCACCTTCCTTAACACCATCTGAAAGGTGATCGCGATAAACGGGACAATGCCCAGCACGCTGAGTCCCAGCCGCCAGTTAATCGATAGCAGAAGAATGCCCGCTCCCAGGATCAGGAACACCGAGGAGATGATCGAGGCGATCGCCTGCGATACAAACAGCTTCACGGCGTCGATGTCGGAGGTCAGATTGGTCAGCAGCTTGGCCGGCGTTACCCGTTCCACGTACGCGTAGGACTGCACCGAAATCTTGGCCGCCACGCGAGAGCGCAGGTCTCGGGCGACCCGTTCCGAGGCGTAAGTCTGGACAATACTCTGTAGGTACGTTAGAGCAAAAACCAGAGAAGCCACCACGATAAATTGCAGAACTACGGTCGAGATGACGAAGCTCTGCTGGGTGTAAGCGTCGATGGCGTGCGAGATGATTTTCGGCACCGCCAGGTTTAGCCCGTTGCCGGTAACCGTCAGGATCACCAGGGCGGCGATGAGCCAGCGATACGGCTTGAGCAGAACCAGGAGTCCCGCTCCCGCGGGCGACTTTCTTTTCACGGCTGTGGTGGCAGTCATAGAAGAAGTTAAACAGAAGATTAAAACAACAGTTTAAGAGAAGTCAAACGGACCTCCGGTGCGAATAATAGCGCTCCTCTGAATCACTTCCCGACCATGTGCGCGGGGTCCCGGTTGTTCTCTTCGCAGATGCTCTCGATCAGATCCGTGTCCGGCAGCAGGCGCCAGGCCATATGGACCGTCCACGGCTTGGTATACGCCTTGGGGTCCTCGATGGTGACGGCGATGTCCATGTGCCCGATCTTCGGCCGCGTGAACCGTTCCGTAATGCGCAGGGATTCGGTGCCGGGCAGCCCTCGCATGTCGAGCCAGGTCCTGCCATTTTGTCCGATCGTTTCCACCACGAACGTGTCCTTGTCCCAATGGCCGATCGAATACCCCATCCAGGTCGGCTGCGGATCTTTGGGGAGCGGCCTGCCGTCCGTGAAGATCTGTCGGTAGATCGTCCGGGATTCGTGCAGCAGCAGCGTCAGGTCTTCGGTCTGCACCAGCTTGAGGCCGTCCGGGATATTGTCCTTCTCCGGAATGCCGGACGGCAGACAGGATACGCCGGGGTGATCCTTGCCGTTGTTCGCGATCCGCTGATTGTAGACCTCCTGGCCCCATGGCGTGAGCGGCACCTCCTCCGGCTTCAGGTCGGCGGCGAGATTCAGCAGGTACTTGGTAGGATTCTCCGGCATCCAGAAACCGGACAGATCGGGTCTGCCGTATGACGTGCGCACCGGCGCCGCATTCAAATCGACCTTGCCATCGGCCGTCCGCGGCACCCGCTTCCACGGATAGGGATCCCATTGCGCGTTGGCCGCCACGGTGACGGTCAAGATCATCGCGACCGTCGTCAAAAATGTACGGATCATATCGCCCCCCTTCGAAAGACCGGCATACAGCAGTCTACTTGATGTGCCCGTCCAACAAATCTTTGTTGTTCTCCATGCACGAGTATTCCATCAGCTCCCCTGGATCCATCCGGAAGGTTCGCTTATTGATGAACGGTTTGGTGTACATCTTGGGATCTTCCACCGTGACCTCGAACGCGATGGTCTTAGGATCGATGCGTGTGTAGCGCTGGACCACGTGGAGCTGGTCGCTGTGCCCATGACCGATCGTGTCCAGCCGGGTCTTCTCGTTGAAGCCGATGCTGTCGACCACTAGTGTGTCGCCTTCATACCAGCCAATCGATTCCCCGTACCAGGTCGGATCGGGATCCTTGGTGTGTTTGCGCCCGTCGGTGGGAACCACGATATAGCTGCTGAAGCCCTCGAACAGAAAAACGGTCCTCTTCGGCGTCTGCACGATCTCCATGGGCATGGGAGTGTTGACCAGGCGCGTCAAACCCGCCGGCAGGCAGTGGCCGGTGTAATCAAATTTGGAGGGATCGTAGTTCTTGAAGTCGGCCGCTCCCAGGGGGGTGAAAGGCAGCCCTCCCGGAACCCCTCGCCCCATGTCGTTGGTGTAAGGGATGTCCCAAACACCGTTCAAATCGGGCTTGCCATCATACAGCCGGGGAATTTCTATCTTCGCGGGTTGAGCCGCCGCGACCACCGCGCAGAGGAACGATCCCAACGCCCATTTTCTCATCGGGCACCTCCTGATTCACACTATTTACATTACCCCAATGGCATAATGAGTCTTGACCGCGCGCATCTTCAGTAAGCTCATCCTGAGCCTGGTGGCGGTTCTCGCCTTCGCGCTCATTGCGGTCGATTATCTCGTCACCCAGCGCGTCGAACAAACCCTCCCCGACCATCTCCGTCAGGAGCTTGCCGAAAAAGCCCGTACCATCGCCTTGATGCTGCCCCAGCAGGGAGAATTCGGCCAGCTTGCCAAAGCCGCCGGCGCTCGCATCACCTGGATCGACGCCAGCGGCCGCGTTCTGGGCGATTCCGATGCCGATCCAGCCACCATGGAGAATCACAAAGCGCGGCCTGAAATCGCTGCCGCGCTGCAAGGGCAGGTCGGCTCCAGCCTGCGGATCAGTCCGACCCTGGGCGTCCGTTCATTCTACGTCGCGATTCCGTACCAGGGCGGTGCGCTTCGCCTGGCCGTACCCGCCGCTGCCGTCGACGCGCAAGTCGGCGCGATTCGCAAAGACGTACTGCTTTCCACCGCTCTCGCCTTCCTGCCTTTCGTGATCTTGGCCGCCGTTTTTGCCCGCTATGTCTCTCACCGTCTGGGAACCATCGTCGACTACACCCGCCAGTTGGCCGAAGGCAACTTCCGGGCGCGCCTTCCCGGTTCGTCCCGAGGTGTGCTGGGGCTGCTCACCGCCAAGCTGAATGAGACCAGCGAAAAGCTCGAATTCATGCTGGATCGCCTGGAGACCGAACACGCCGAGCTTGAAAAGCTGGAGAATATCCGCAAGGATTTCGTCATCAACGTTTCGCACGAGCTGCGCACGCCCCTCGCCTCCATCCAGGGCTACACCGAAACCCTGTTGGACGGCGCCATCCACGATCCCATCAACAATCTCAAGTTTCTGAACATCATTCGCCAGAACGCGGAACGCTTGGCCCGCCTCACCGCGGATCTGCTCACCCTGTCCCGCGTCGAGCTCAATCAGCAGGAATTCAAGTTCGCTTCTTACTACGCCCACCGAATCCTGTCCGACAACCTCGACGGCATGCGGACCATCGCGGCCCGTCGTGGCATTCAGCTGGTCTTAGAACCCGTGGTCCCCGAAGGCGCCGAGGTCTTCTGCGACGCGGAAGCGGTCCACCAGATCCTGACCAATCTTCTCGACAACGCCATCAAGTACACTCCCGATGGCGGCACTGTGACCGTCGGCGCCCGGCAGTTGGGCGCGGCCACCGACCCCGCCGCTCGCGTCGAGTTTTTCGTGCGGGATACCGGCCCGGGGATTCCGGCGGACGACCTGCCACGGCTCTTTGAGCGCTTCTACCGCGTGGATAAGGCCCGGTCCCGAGCCCTGGGGGGTACCGGCTTGGGTTTGGCCATTGTGAAGCATTTGTCCCGGTCCCAGAACGGCGAGGTTCGCGTGGAAAGTCAAGTAGACAAAGGATCTACGTTCTTCTTTACCCTGCCGGTTCAGGACTTGGGTTTGTCCGACACCGTTCCCGTTCAGAAAGAGTTAACGGCATCGTAATCAACTTGTAACGGCTTCTGGGTTACTTTGGAGCTAGCAGATGAAGAAAATCGTGCTAATTGAGGATGACGCCGATCTGTTTTCGCTCATCCAGTACAACCTTGAGAAGGAAGGCTTCGCGTTGGCCGGCTCCAGGACTGGCAAGGGCGCTATCGAACTGTGCCGCCGCGAGAAACCTGACCTCATCATTCTCGACATCATGCTTCCGGATTCCGATGGCCTGGAAATCTGCAAGTCCATTAGAGCCCATCCCGAGCTTTCTCATACGCCCGTCATCTTCCTGACCGCGCGCGCCTCGGAAACCGATCGCATCGTGGGTTTGGAATTGGGCGCCAACGACTATATCGTCAAGCCCTTCTTCGTCCGGGAACTGGTGGCTCGTATCAAGATTCATTTTCGCGGGCAGCCGTCGTCCAGCAAGTTTTTGAAGATCGGCGATCTGGAACTCGACCGCACGCGCTGCCAGGTGCGCCTGGCCGGCCATGAAGTCTCGCTGACCGCCACCGAATTCCGGCTGCTCGAATTTCTGATGAGCCGCCCCGGAGTGGTCTTCAGCCGCGAGCAATTGCTCGATGCCGTCTGGGGTCACGATCGCGCCGTGACCGACCGGACTGTCGACGTCTACATTCTGCGCTTGCGCCAGAAGATCGAAATCGCCGAGGGAACGTCATTCCTCCGCAGCGTCCGCGGCTTCGGCTATAGCTTCGAGCCCGGCGTGGCTCAAACCGCCACTTCCTAGAACGCCGGCGCGCGTCACGTTCGGTACCACCGCTACTCCTTCGCGCCGCCGCCGATCTTTCTGTAGCTCCTTCCTCATGACCTCTTCTTTGGCCCGCTGAGTACTCAGTTCCTCTTCACTTGCTACCCGGTGCGATTTCGCCAGCAGCAGTTGCGCCGCATTGCGTGCCGTCACTTCGACTGGAGCCGACCCGTCCACATCGACCAGCCACACGAACTGAGGTAGCCTCGCCTCTAATGCCCGCACGTCACTCCAATAGCGCCGGATGTCTCTCATGCTGCCGCCCTTCTATCCTTATACGCCCGCTCGATCCGGTCTGCGTTTTCTGAAACCTGCACCGCCAGGCGCTTTAGCCCGGCCGCCCGCGCCAGCAAAGCTCCGGCGACGCCCTTGGACATGTCTACCGGCAGCACCATCTCCTCGCATACCGCCCGGTGTAACTGCTCCAGCACCCTCTCTGCGCGCTCCTGTGCGATCCGCTCCAGTGCCCGGGCTTGTGCCTCCAGGGCGTGCGCTTCCTCCCGCAGACTCGCGATCTGCGCCCGCGGAATCAGATGCTCGGTGAGCCTCTCGATGGCTTGCCCCAGCGTGCGTAACTGCGCTTCCCCGGCCGCCACCTCGTCCAGCTTTTTAAACTCCAGCTTCTTCCCCGAAGCGGCCGCCTCCACCAGGTTCTCCAGCGCTTTTTCAGACGTTCCCGCGGTTCGCTCCCGCGCTTCCTTGGCGTACTGGTTCAAGCTCCGTTCCGCCATCCGCAGCCGGCCTAAACGGTCCTGCGCCTGCTGCTGCGCGCCCCCGGCCTCGCGTACCGGCGCCTGCGATTCCACTTGCTGAACGGCTTCCGCAACGCGAGATTCGAGATTTTGCGCCAGGACCTGCTCATCGTCGGTCGCGACGGCTTCAAGGGTGGGCGTCTCCGCCAGATAGAAACTCATGACGCTTCATAGTGGCCCTGATTCCCGCCAGCGCAGAAAGGTTTACGCCTATTCCTCTGAAATCGCGCCACTTCGTTTGTGTGCGGGCGTGGCACAGGCATTCAGCCTGCGAAGCGATACGCTGCGTCTTACGGTGCTGCTGGCCGGGCTTGTGCGATCTGCTCGGGCGTCAGCCGCTTGGCGACCTCGGCCATCTGCTTGCGCGCATCCTGATTGCCCTGCGCCGCAGCCAGCGCAAACCATTTGTAGGCCTCGACGTCGCTTTGCCGGGTTCCCTTACCGGCGGCGTACATCCGGCCTAAGTTGAACTGCCCGGCGGCGAATTTTTGCTGCGCGGCCTGGCGATACCAGTTCACAGCCTCGGCGTCGATCTTGAGACTCCCCCAGCCCTTTTCGTAGGTCATCCCGAGCTCATTTTGCGCGGGCGCGTAACCTTCCAGGGCCAAGCCGCGAAGACTTTCCTGACCCTGCGGAATACCCTGCCGAGCGGCTTTGCCCGCCCATTTGACGGCTTCAGCCGGATTCTTGGCGACGCCCAGTCCAATCGCGTAGACCATCCCGAGACTCGCCTGCGCCTCTGGAATTCCTTGATCGGCCGCTTTGCGGAACCAGCTGACCGCTTCGGCATCATTCTTCGCTATGCCGATGCCGTTGGCATAGGCGACCCCCAAGCTGTATTGCGCTCCGGCGACGCCCTGGTCGGCCGCTTTGCGATACCACGCCACCGCCTGCGCCGGGTCCTTCTTAATGCCCTCGCCTCGCGCGTACATCGAGCCCAGGTTGGCCTGCGCCAGCGGATCGTTCTGATCGGCGGCCTTGCGCAGCCAAGTAGCCGCCTCCGTGTAGTTTTGCTTAACGCCCTGGCCGCTAAGATAGGCCATGCCGAGATTGCCCTGCGCTGTCGGATGGCCTTGCTCGGCAGCTTTGCGGAACCAGTTCACCGCCTCGCTTTCGCTCCGCGAAACTCCCAGCCCGAGCGCATACATGGTGCCCAGCATGGACTGCGCGTTGGGATCGCCGCCCTGGGCCAGCGGGCGGACAAGCCGCAAAGCAGTCGCGTAGTCCTTGCGGCCGATAGCCGCTTGCACATCCTGAAGCGGTTGTGAAGCCTGGGCGGCGGCAATGCTCGCCAGGACAAAAGCGAGGACGAAAATCAGGATGGCGGCGCAGGTCTTCATCAGCCCTAATTGTACTCTGGAGCCTATTTTAAGACCGCGTGTTGTGCGTCTTTCTCGTTCTCGCAGACGTCTTCGATAAGCTCGGTATCGGGCATGATTTGGAACTAGCCTTGGGATCATCGATGGTGAGCTGGATTTCCATGTGCCCGAAATCGCGGCGCCGGAAACGCTCGACGGCGTGCATCGCGCCACTTGGAATCGATCACCAGAGCGTCTCCGCCCCAATGTCCAGTCGAGTAACCGAACCATGCCGGACTTATCTCCGCGGGAAAGCCCCGTCTGTCGATAAAAATCTGGCGGAAGCGGCCGAACTCTTCGTACAGAATCAAAAATAACCCGGGATCCTGCACGATCTTGAAATTCGCCACGATCATCGCATCGGGAATCCCGTGCGGCCGGCAGCGCTCGGATGGCCGGCCGGCGCCAAAGCTGGAGAAGCGCTGCTTATACAAGGCTTCCGCCCAGGGCTGCATGGAGATCGTTTCCCCCGGCGCCATTCAGTACTGCAGGCTAGCGTAGGATCCCTCCTCCGAAGGAATGGTCCAGCGGGCGCGAGATGCGCCAGATCCCGGAAAAATCGGGCTTGCCGCCCTTGCGCGGAGCTGGCCCGGCGAGGTTAGGCTTCCCGCCGGAAGTGCGCGGCGTGGCAGGATTCTTCTGGTCGATCCACTGGGCTGGCAGGACTGCCATCGCGGAGGCCGCCAGCACCAATATACCCGCGAACTTCATGTTCTGCCATTCTACGCCGAACGCACATCAAACACCCCGCCTCCTCGCGGCAACCGAGGGTAGCCGTAGGCTACTCGTATTCTTCGAGTTCCAGTTGGTCGCCGCGCAGGGTCCCGGTCTGTTCCAGCGTCCCGGCGGGAAGCTCCAGAACGGAATGCGCCCGCAGGCTGAGGGCGATCCGGCGGCGCGCCATGTTGGGCCGGATCTTCAGGATCTTGCGCTTGCGGTTGAGGAACACCACGTCGATGGAAAATTTCATGGCGAAGGTGTGGATGCCCTCGCAGGGAACAATCCATAAACCCTCGCCGGGAGCGAGTCCGGTGTGTTTCAGCAGTCCAGTGCGGCGTTTTGCGCTGGTGTCGGCGATATCGGCCCGATCGGCTAGCATTCGTCTGCGCGTCTGATTGGTTACACGTAGCTTGGGCAAGAACCCAGCCTAGCCAAGCTGGGAGGGTACAATCAAGGTATGGAATCGCCGCTAAGCAAGGCCAGTTTCGGCGCCGGCTGTTTTTGGGGCGTGGAAGCTGCGTTTCGCCGCTTGGCTGGGGTGAAGTCGACCCAGGTAGGCTACATGGGCGGGACCACCAAAAACCCGACGTATGAAGACGTCTGCACCGACCGTACCGGTCACGCGGAAGTGGTCGAAGTGACGTTCGACCCGAAGGTGATCAGCTACCACGACTTGCTAGAAGTCTTCTGGAGTAATCATAATCCCACCTCCCTCAACCGCCAAGGTCCGGATGTAGGGGCGCAGTATCGCTCGGCCATCTTTTACTACTCGCCGGAGCAGTTAGTGGAAGCCCGCGCGTCGCGCGAAGCCGCGCAGGCAAAGTTTCCCAAGCCGATTGTGACCCAGATCGTGCCGGCCAGCGAGTTCTGGCGCGCCGAAGAGTATCATCAGCAGTATCTGGAAAAGCGCGGCCTGGCGCAGTGCCACATTTAGGATTTTAGGAACCCCATTTTGAAGATTGGATTTGTTAGCCTGGGCTGTCCCAAAAACCTGGTCGATACCGAGGTGATGATGGGCCAGCTCACCGCACGGGGTCACGAGCTGACACCGCATCCTTCCGATGCCGACGTAATCGTGGTCAATACCTGCAGCTTCATCGATCCGGCCAAGCAGGAATCGGTGGACACCATCCTCGAGATGGCGGAATACAAGAAAACCGGGCGTGCGCGGAAGCTGATTGTCGCGGGATGCCTGGTCGAACGCTATCGCGGCGACATCCGGAAGAACATGCCGGAAGTGGATGCGGTGATCGGCACCAATGAGCTCGAGCAGATCACCAGCCTCTGCGAGGGCGTGGAGCCTGCGGACCGTAACCCGTTCGAGCCGTACCTGTATCACGACGCGACTCCGCGCGTGTTAGCCACGCCCCGGCATTTCGCCTACATCAAGATCGCCGAGGGCTGCGATCACCCCTGCACGTTCTGCGTGATCCCGCAGTATCGCGGGAAGTTTCGCAGCCGCCGTTTCGAGAGCGTGATTTCCGAGGCCACGCGACTGTTTTCGCAAGGCGTGCGCGAGATCAACCTGATCGGCCAGGACACCACTTGCTACGGCGAGGACCTGGGCTTAAAAGACGGCTTGTCCATGCTGCTGGCGCGGCTGGCGCAAATCGAGACCGAACACGCCAAGTGGGTCCGGTTCCTGTACTGCTATCCGAATAAGGTGACCCAGAAGCTGCTGGATACTATCGCGGCACATGCGGCCCTGGTGAAGTATATCGACATGCCCTTGCAGCATGCCAGCGCTCCCGTACTGAAGCGCATGAAACGCGGGGCGAGCGGCGACATTTTCCTGAAGCTGCTGGAGAAGATTCGCCGGACCATCCCCGGCGTGGCGATTCGCACCAGCATGATCGTCGGCTTTCCGGGCGAAACCGAAGCGGATTTCAAGGAATTGTGCGACTTCGTCGAGGCAGCTCAGTTTGATCGCATGGGGGCATTCTGCTACTCCGACGAAGACACCAGCAAGAGTTTCGCGCTGGACGCCAAAGTGGATGGCCGCACCATCCAGAACCGTAAACGCCGTCTGATGGCGATCCAGCGCAGGATTTCGCGCTCCCGCAATCGGCTTTTGATCGGTCGGGAGGAAGCCGTGCTGATCGAAGGTCCGTCGGCCGACTCCGAACTGGTTTGGCAAGCGCGACTTTCAACCCAGGCCCCCGATATCGACGGCGTCTGCTACATCGCAGACCCCGGTGAAACGCCGATGCGGGCGGGTGAATTCCGGCGCATGCGAATCACCAAAGCACACGATTACGACCTGACCGGCGAGCTATTGGCGGGGGAGCACCGCCCGGCAGCAGCGCGGGAGTTGGTACAGCTTCGCTAGGTATATGCGGTGTCCGATCTGCCGGAAACAAGTCCAGTCTAACAGCCCCTTCCTCCCTTTTTGCAGCGACCGATGCCGGATCATCGACCTGGGTAATTGGGCGTCTGAGAAATACGTGATTTCGACGCCCGTCGATCCGCAGACGTTCGAAGACGTTCCCGATCCGGAACGGGAAGACGACGGCGAATGAGCGCTCTGGCTCGTGCACTGGGCACCTGGTTTTATCTTGGATATGTCCCGAAAGGGCCGGGGACCGCCGGATCGTTGGGCGCGCTGGCCATCGCCTGGGCCCTGCACGCATACCTCGGCATTTCCGGCGCATGCATCGCGCTTTTCGGCGTGCTGCTGATCGCGCCCGCGATCTGGGCGTCCGGCCGCGTGGCCCGGGACACCAGCAGCAAAGATCCCCAGATCGTAGTCATCGACGAAGTTGTTGGCCAGTGGATCACGTTCGCCGGCGCGACGAAGATGACCTGGATAAGTGTGTTGGGCGCATTCTTGTTGTTCCGGGCCTTCGATATCTGGAAGCCGCCGCCGGTGCGCCAGCTCGAACGCATACCGGGCGGAGCGGGCATCGTGCTGGACGACGCCATGGCCGGAATTTACGCCGCACTTGTGTTGTACTTCGCCGGATGGTTCAATCTTTATTAGCTGCTAGATTATGGCCCTTCGCAAGAATCCCGAATCCCGACCGCAGATTTCAGACGTTTCTCCGCCTGCGGCCATTCCGGGCGGAGAGTTCCGCATTCGCGGCACGGGTTTAGCCGGTGGGGAGCGTCCCACCGCGCACTTCGGCGAATTGTCCGCGCCGGTAGTGATCGGCTCCGATTCACTGGTGATCGTACGCGTCCCGGAAGGGGTCTCGCGCGGCGAACTGGTGCTCGGCAATGACCAGGACATAGCCTGGACCTGCGACATCGGCATCCAGATCGCCGAGGGGATGCATCCGGTCTCGAACCCTGCCATCGACAAGGCCGGAAACATCTACACCACGTTCAGTGGATCGGCTGGACAGAAAACCGCTGTGTCGATTTACAAGATCGACAGCAGCCTGGTCGCCAAGCCGCTGGTAACCGACATGATGAACGCCACCGGCCTGGCGCTGGACGCTGAAGGTGCGCTGTACTGCTCCAGCCGCCATGACGGCATGGTGTACCAGGTATCGCCCGCGGGCAACACCTCAACCTATGTCGAGGGTATGGGCGTGGCCACCGGAATCGTCTTCGACCGCGAGGATAATTTGTTTGTCGGCGACCGCAGCGGAACGGTTTTCAAGATCAGCCGGCAGCGGCAGATTTACGTGTTCGCGACGCTCGAACCGTCCATCGCAGCGTATCATCTGGCATTCGGTCCGGATGGATATCTGTACGTGACGGGTCCCACCACTTCGAGCTTCGATGCCGTCCACCGCATCGACAAGGACGGCCACGTAGAAACGTATTATCGGGGTCTGGGGCGGCCGCAAGGCATGGCGTTCGACGTTCAGGGCAACCTGTACGTGGCAGCATCTTTGGGCGGGCGTCGCGGCGTGGTGAGAATTTCTTCCGATCGGAAGGCCGAGCTGTTTCTTTCCGGACCAGCGATCGTAGGGCTGGCATTTTCACCCTCGAAGTCGGTGATCGTGGCCACCAATAATTCGCTGTTCAAGGTGGACGCGCGCATCGAAGGCTGGCCTGTCCCCTAGAGTGTCCCCTAAGCTTTAATGGCTGACGCCGAAATCATCGCAGTGGGGTCGGAAATGCTGACCTCGCAGCGCATCGACACCAATTCGCTGTATATTACCGATCAACTGAACGCGCTCGGAGTGGAAGTGCGCCGGAAGCTGGTTATCGGCGACGATCAGGCTCTGCTGGTGGACGCGGTGCGCTCCGCCCTGAACCACGCCGGCCTTGTCATCCTGACCGGCGGGCTTGGCCCCACCGAAGACGACGTGACGCGCCAGGCGGTGGCCCAAGCCCTGGGCCGGGAGCTGGTTTTCAGCCAGGAAATCTGCGATCGCATCGAGGAGCGATTCCGGCGCCGCCAGCGTAAAATGGCGGAGATCAACAAGCGCCAGGCCTACGTAGTCGAAGGAGCCGAGGCGCTGCCGAATGCCAACGGAACAGCGCCGGGGCAGTGGATCGCACAAGATGGCCGCGTCGTCATCCTGCTGCCTGGCCCGCCCGGCGAGCTAAAATCCCTTTTCGCGAATGAATGCATCCCGCGATTGAGGAAGCTTCTGCCCTCCCAGGTGATTCGTGCGCGGTTCTATCGTGTGACAGGATTTACGGAATCCGATCTGGATGCCTTGATCGCGCCGGTGTATACGAAGTACACCAATCCTACGACCACTATCCTGGCGTCTCCGGGTGACATCCAGATTCACTTGCGCGCCCGCTGCGGATCGGCCGTGGATGCTGAGCGGCTGCTGGCCGAGGTCGGGGACCCGATAGAAGAACTGCTTGGAAGGCATCTGTATTCTCGCAATGGGGAATCCCTGGAAGGCGTAGTGGGGGCGCTCCTGCGCGAGCGCGGCGCGACGCTGAGCATCGCCGAAAGCTGCACTGGAGGCATGGTTGGCGAGCGTATTACGTCCGTCGCCGGAAGCTCGGATTATTTTGTCGGCGGATTCGTCACGTACACGAACCGCATGAAGACCGACTTGCTGGGTGTGGATCCGGCGCTGATCGCGGAGCATACCGCCGTCAGCAAAGAAATCGCGCGCGCGATGGCGGAAGGCGCGCGGGCGCGTACCGGCTCGACGTTTGCCATCTCCATCACGGGCGAAGCGGGCCCCGAGTCGAACACCGGCGCTCCAGTCGGCACGATTATCGTAGGCTTCGCTGGTCCCGATGGGCCGCCGGAAGCAGTCCGGCTCGCCATGCCGGGCGATCGTACGCGTATTCGCGGATTCGCCACGCAAGCCGCCCTCGATCTTCTGCGGCGTCGATTGCTGAGACTGGATTAGCCCCGCCTAGTAGCCCTATCGATGACGCCATCCACTCGATCCATCTGGCCCGCGCTGGTGCTGGTGACAGTCCTGTTCTGGGCGATCCCGCTATTTCAGCCGAACGTGACCATCCACTGGGACCTGGCCGACGTCTCCTATCCGGTGCAGAAATATTTTGCCGATTCCGTGCACGCCGGACGGCTGCCGTACTGGACGCCGTACTTATATTCCGGGATGCCGTTCCTGTCCGATCCTCAGACAGGCGCATGGTACCCGCTGCATTGGCCGTTTTTCCTGATCGGAGTTACCCCGCGCATCCTGTTTGGAGAACTGGCTCTGCACTCCTTCCTGGCGCTGGCCGGAGCCTTCCTGCTGGCGCGTAAGCTATTCGGAGATCCGTTGGCCGCGGCCATCGCGGCGATGTTCTACGCCTGGGGAGGATTCTTCGCCGCCCACAGCTCGCAGTTGGGGATGTTCGAGGCCGCCGCGCTGCTGCCGTGGCTGTTGTGGGCTTCGCGGTTGGAGCGCCGGTCATGGTTGTGGACGGGAGCGTTCGCAGGACTCATCACATTGACAGGCAGCTTCGATGCAGCGATGTATTGCTTTCTGGCGTTGGCGTGCTTCCTGCTTGCCTCCAGGTCGTGGAAGCAGGCGACGACGCTGGCCGTGGTCACGCCGGCGATCGGACTGTGCTTGAGCGCCGTCGTTATTCTTCCCTGGCTCGAGATCGTAAAATACGCCGCGCATCCCGCCACTTCGCCGGCGAGTGTCTTGCATCCGATTGACTTGGCGGCGGTGATGTCGGCCGATTACTTCGGCCTGATCTCCGGCGCCTACAAGGGCCCTGAGGAGATTCGCCAGTTTTATCTCTACGGAGGACTGCTGCTGTTGCCGCTGGCCATCGCCGGACTCCTGCGGAAGTTACAGATCGGATCGCTGCTGGCGCTGATCGTGCCGGGGCTGTGGTACGCCTTCGGTCCGGCCGCCGGTTTCGCCCGCCTGCTCAAGCTGCTGCCCGGATTTCGGGACGCCCATGCGCCCATCGAAATCTGGTTCGTGCCGGCGCTGGGTTTCGCGCTGGCGGCCGGATCCGGAGCGGTATGGACGGCGGAAAAGATGGGGCAGAAGCGCCTGCCATTCATTCTGATGGTGATCATCGCGGCTGATTTGTGGCATTTCAACATGTACAAAACCCCGCTGGTGTATGCGTCATCGATCAGCTTCGAGGAACTTTACGGTAAACGCCAGCAGACATTTGAAGATCGTGTTCGCGAGGTCCAACGGGGGTCGTTTTACCGGCTGTGGATGTCGAACCCTGGCATCGCGATTGGCGCCGTGGATGGAGCACTGCCGGCGCATACCGAAGTGAGCTGGGGCGCGGGGCTGCTCGAGCTGAATCGCTATGCCGAATATGCCCGGGCGATCGCATTGAATCCGCGTTTGCTGCATGGGCTGAGCGCGAACTATCTTGTAGACGCACGCGGCCTCCTGGAGGCCAACCCCCCGGCTCTGCCGCGCGTTTCCGTACCCCCGAAGGTAACGGCAGGCGGTCACGCCGAGCTGGCTACGCTCGATCCCGCCCAGGGTTCCGTGGTCGAAGGGTGGACCGGAAGCGCGACCCAGCAGCAGCCCACGGAACTGACAGTCACGGGTTATCGCGAGGATTTCTACCAGATTCACTACGCTGCGCCGGCGGAAACGCTCATTCGCATCGCGATTCCGTACGCGCCGGGATGGACCGCTAAAGTGGACGGAGCGCCGCTGGCGGTGCGGCCGGTGGATTACGCGCTGAGCGGCGTCGTGGTTCCGGCGGGTCAGCACCAACTCGCGCTGCAATTCCGCCCGGCGTACTTCCGTCTGGGCGCAGCGCTGAGTATTGCGGCGATCATGGGGTTGGCTGTTCTTTTTTGTATAGTGAGTTGAAAGAGGACTCACATGCGAATTCGCACAGCAGCTCTGGGAATATTCATCCTGGTTGGACTCTCGCAGGCGCAAACGCCGGCGCCCGCAAAAGCGAAAGCCAAGCCGGCGTCAGTTGCCCCCGCCAGCCGGAATCCTGCGACGCTCGCCCAACTCATGAAAGGGATTTTGTTTCCCAGCTCGAACGTGGTCTTTTTCGCCCAAGCCGACAATCCGAACGATGTGCCGCCGGCCAAGGATCCGGCGACGTCCGTCAATCCTCTTGCCAGTTCCTACGGCAAATGGGAAGCCGTGGAGAACGCCGGCCTGGCGATCACGGAAGCTGCAAACCTTCTAACCGTTCCAGGACGCAAATGTTCCAACGGACGGCCTGTTCCCGTAACCAATGCCGACTGGCCGAAGCTCGTCCAGGGTCTGCGGGACGCGGGGATGGCGGCCTACAAGGCGGCGCAATCGAAGGATCAGGACAAAATCCTGGAAGCATCCGATGTGATGACCACGGCATGCGCGAACTGCCACGACAAATATCGCGAGAAGCCTACTCCTGCAGATCGTTGCAAATAACCGGAATCCTATCCCTGTAGCCTTCCCCGATTTCGGCCGATAAGCGGGTAGGTTCCCTATGGTCGAAACCACTTCCGCTCCCATTGTTTCCATTCCGGACGCCAAATTATCTCAGCGTGCCATGGGCTCGCTGGGTAAGCTCCCCCCCTTTTCCCCGATTTTGAATAAGCTGCTGGCGTCTCTGGCGGGCGAAGACGTATCGTTTTCCAAGCTCGGAGACCTGATCGAGAAAGATACCGTGGTGGCGGGAAATATCATTCATCTGGTGAACTCGGCGCTCTACGCGCGGCGGGCGACCATCACTTCGGTGCGCCATGCGCTCGCGCTGTTAGGGATGGATAAGGTTCGCAACACGCTGCTGGGGATGTCGATCTCGCGCATGTGGAGCCAGGTGAAGACTCCCCCCACATGGTCCATGGCGCGCTTCAACCGGCATTCGGCTGCGGTCGCGATCCTGAGCGATCAGATCGCATCGCGCACGCGGACGGAATATCCCGAGGGAGCGTTCGTAGGCGGATTACTGCACGACCTGGGCCGTCTGCTGATCGCATTGGGCCTGCCGGACGAGTTCAGTCACCTGGTGAAGCTCCACGAACAGTCCGGGCGATCCTGGACGGAATGCGAGCTCGAATTGTTGGGATTCACGCACGCCGAGCTTTCGGCCGAAGCGCTGGAGAAATGGAAATTTCCGGTGGAGGTTCAAGCCGCCGTGCGCGATCATCACCGCCCGCCGGCGTTTGCTGCTGGAGCAGTTCTGCCGCTCGGCGCGGTACTGAACGCCGCGGATCAGTACGTCAACTCGGCGGGTGAATCGATCGTCGCTGCCAAACTGGTGGCAGCCGAGGACGCGGGGCCCATCGCGGCCCTGGGTATTCCGGAAGAAAAAATCGCCCCGCTGCTGGCGGATTTCAAGGCCGAACACGCGGCCATGGCTGCATTTTTTAAATAGACGCTCAGCAACCGCTCGATGACTCTCGCGGCTCGGAATCGGAATGCTGCGAATACCCCCATGTTCAGAGCCGCGACAGTAATGGAGCGGTGCCGGCCCGCGCCGAAGAGTACATCAATCGCGTGCGGTAAACTTGAAGCAACAGGATCTCCCCGTATGCCGGCCGTTCAATCCATCGTCGACGAAATATTGGAGCTGAAGCAGGAGCGCCGCGCGATTATTCTCGCGCATCACTATCAGGAGTCGGAAATTCAGGAGCTCGCGGATTCGGTCGGCGACAGCCTGGAGCTGGCCCGCCGGGCGCGCGACTTTGAAGGCGACGTCATCGCGTTTTGCGGCGTCGTGTTCATGGCCGAAACCGCGAAAGTCCTGAACCCCGCGCGGACCGTGGTGCTGCCCGATCTGGACGCCGGATGCAGCCTGGTGGATAGCTGTACGGCGGAGCATGTGCGCGCGTACCGCGAGCGCCATCCCGATCACGTGATCGTCAGCTACGTCAATACGTCGGTGGAAGTGAAGGCGGAGAGCGATATTCTGTGCACCTCGCGCAACGCTGTGCGCATCGTGAACTCGATTCCGGCGGAAAAACCGATTTTGTTCCTGCCCGATATCAATCTCGGCAATTACGTTAAACAGCAGACCGGCCGGGAAAACATGGCGATCTGGCAGGGCGCATGTATCGTGCACGCGACGTTTGTGGCACGCCGTCTGGCTACCGCGCGGGCCGAGCATCCCCAGGCGCTGGTGGCGGCGCATCCGGAGTGCCCGGCGGACGTTCTGGCGATGGCCGATTTCATTGGATCCACCAGCGCGATCATCGATTGGTGCGTCGCGGCTCCTGCCGAGGAATACATCGTCATGACCGAAAGCGGCGTACGGCATTCGCTGGAACGCCTGGCTCCGCATAAACGCTTCTACTTTGTCCCCAACGAAAACTGTAACTGCAGCGAGTGCCCCTACATGCGGCGCAACACGCTCGAAAAACTGCGTGACTGTCTGGCGAACCTGACGCCACGCATCGAACTTTCCGACGATATTATCCGGCGCGCCGCGCTGCCCATCGAGCGGATGCTCGCTGTTCGCTAAGGGCCGCTAGTGGACTTCGACGTCTCGCACCCCGAAATCCAGGACGCAGTGCGGCGGGCTTTGGCCGAGGACATCGGCCCGGGCGATATCACCACGAATCTCTGTGTTCCCGATGAAGCGACGGCCACGGGGCTCATGATCGCCCGGGAATCGCTGACCTTGGCCGGCGCGGAGTTGCTGCCGCTGATCTTCCCAGGATGCAGTGTGGATCTGACTCATCACTCGGGAGATTTCCTTCGCGATGGCGACGGGTTCGCGCTGGTGCAGGGGCCCGCGCGAGCGTTACTCACCGGCGAGCGCACCGCGTTGAACTTTGTCCAGCGGTTAAGCGGCATCGCGACGCTGGCAGCAGCCTACGTTCAGGCAGTCCAAGGGACTCGGTGCCGGATTCTAGATACTCGCAAGACCACGCCCGGACTGCGACGTCTGGAAAAGATGGCGGCGGCGGCGGGCGGGGCGGTGAATCATCGCATGGGCCTGTTCGACGCGGTGTTGATCAAGAACAACCATATAACCGCCGCGGGCGGCGTTCGGGCGGCCGTGGAGGGCACGCGAAACGCGGGAGTGCCGGTCGAAATCGAAGTTCGGACGCGCCCGGAACTGGATGAGGCGTTGGCCTGCGGGGCCACGCATCTTCTTTTAGACAACCTGGATCCCTTTGACGCGCGTCAGTGGATCCTGCACATCGGCGGGCGGGCTACGGTGGAGTTGTCCGGAGGCATTACGCTTGAAAGTGCTCGGGCTTATGCGGAATCCGGCGCGGATTTCCTGTCCAGTGGCGCGATCACGCACTCGGCTCGGGCGGTGGATGTGAACTTCCGTCTGGAACTGGCTTGAAAACTACTTCAGCAGCTCGTTTGCCAGCGCGTCCGCGCCGTAAATCTTCCGCAATGCCTCGGTGATCGCCGCTGTGTGGACCGCCACTGCGCGATTGGTCTGGCCCTCGTAGACGAAATCGCCCACCAGCGATTCGATGTTGCCGTCGAAGATCAGGCCCACGATATCGCCGTTCTTGTCGATCACAGGCGAGCCGGAGTTGCCGCCGATAATATCGTTGGTAGTGACGAAATTGAAGGGCGTCGACAGATCCAGCTTGGTGCGGCCTTCCACATAGCGCTGCGGCAGCTCAAACGGGTCCTTGTTGCCGAAACTGGCCGACCGGTCATAGAGCCCATACATCGTCGTCATGGGCGGCGCGATGGTTCCGTTCATCGGATAACCCTTCACCTGCCCATAAGAAAGGCGCAGCGTGAACGTCGCATCGGGATACGTGGATTTCCCAAAGGCCGCGAAGCGCGCTTTACCGAGCTGTTCCCCCGCGCGCTGTTCGACACTCTGGACGTTATCCTCCAGCCACTTGGTCAGCTCGCGGCGCGTCGGATCCAGCTTGCGCGCCAGCGCGATCATCGAGTCGGTGGATGCGTCGATCGCCGTCTGACCGCCCTCGATCAGTTTTTTGCGGACTTCCGGATCGGTCAGCTTGGTTCCGTTGACTAGCGCCGTAGCGACCTCACGCGGCGATTTCCCGTTCAACACCATCTTTACCCACGGGTCATTCGGACCCACTTCAGCGAGATCCAGTTCCAACGCGCCGGTAATGCGCGCGATCTCCATGTCCGGGTAGATCGGCGCCGGAGAGAACATCTGCAGCCGCGTGGATTCGAGCTGCGAGTCATGATACCCGCTCAGACGCTCGCCATCCGGCTTCTTGATCTCGGCGGCGTATTGCACGATCTGCTGCGCCAGACTCGCCAGCGTGGAATTCAGGCCGTGAAAATACTCCTCTTTGAAGCGCGTCTGGAGCTTTTTCTCCGCCGCGGCGATCTGATCCCAGGCATTCCCATAAGCCGCTTTCCACTGCGGATTGGCTGCCACCTGGGCTCTGAACTTGGCCTCGTCGGCGCGTTTGGCATCCATCACGCGCTTGTCCTGAAGGCCTTTTTCGCGTCCATCGTAGGCTTTGAGCGAATTCGCCAGACTGAAGATCTGGGTGGTGGCCCGCCGGTTCGCTTCCGGGCCCGTAGCCGCATACTTGTTCAGCGTATCGATGCGGCTGTGAAGGATCTTCAAAATCGCGGGTTCGTACAAATCGCGCTCGGTTTCGAGTTGCGCCAGCGTGTCTGATCTCTGCGTGGATCCGGGATGGCCGGAGACGAACACCAGCTCGCCATCGGCCGCGCCCTTGGGATTCCACTTGAGAAAGTTCTGGCTCTGGATGGGCCGGCCGTTTTCGTAAACGCGGAACAGCGCGAAGTCCAGGTCATAGCGGGGATAGGTGAAATTGTCGGGATCGCCGCCAAAGAAGGCGATCTGCTGTTCCGGCGCGAAGACGATCCGGACGTCCGTGTATTTCTTGTACCGATACAGCCAATATTCTCCGCCTTGATAGAGCGTGACGACGTCGGACCGTAAGGCGGTTTTTTCCAGGCTCTCGCGCTCGATGGCGGCGATCACGTCCTTACGTTTGGCGAATTCCTGCTCCGCGCTGCGGGCTCCCTTCAGGCCGTCCTGAACGCGGCTGGTCACGTTCTCCATGGAGACCAGGACGTTCACTTCCAGATCAGGCGACTTCATTTCTTCTTCCGGCGTGCGCGCATAGAATCCCGACTTCACATAGTCGTGTTCGGGCGTCGAATTCTTCTGCAACTGCCCCAGCGCGACGTGGTGATTCGTCAGGAGCAGCCCGGTGGGGCTGACGAACGATCCCGATCCGCCGTCGTTCAGCCGGACGCTCGAAAGCCGGACGTGATCGAGCCACGGCTGGGTGATGGCAAACTTGTACTTCTCCTGAACCGGCCGGGTGGGAGGATTGTCAAACGTCCACATCCCTTCCTCCGCTTGCATGGGGGCCAGAAGTGTTGCGAGGGCAAGAATCGCCCCGCCCGCGATGAACAATAGCCGCTTCATAACATCATGGTAGCGCGCGTTAAAATGGGAACGCTTAAGTGACACCCGCCTGGCGCCGCTACGTCCGACCGCAGGATTTCGTTTGGCTGCTGTTCTTTTCCGCGCTGGCGATCTTCAGCCCGGAGTACCATCCCGGGGTGCTGGCCGCGCTCGGGGCGCTGGCCGTGGTTCAGGTGCTCGAGCCGCGCTTGGGCCCGATCCGATCTGTGGTGCTGAAGCTGGCGCTGTGTTATCCCTTGATCGGTTACAGCTACGGAATATCCAGCAGCTTCTATCTGGTTCTTTTCCTGCCTGTGATTTCGGCCGCCACCAGCCTCGGCCTGCTTGGAACCATCCTGTCCACTTTGGCGGCTTGCGCCATGTATTTGTCGTTTCTTTTCTTTCTGGGGCCGGACCAGGAAATCGGTGACCAGAGAGAGCTGATTCTGCGTGTACTTTTCCTGCCGGTGGTGGGGTTTCTGACCCACCAGCTCTTCGAAGCGAATCGCATTGAAGCACGCAAAGCTCAGGCCGCCGCGGAAAAGCTGGCTGAAGCCAATCGCCACCTGGAGGAAGCCGAGGACCAGGTGCGCCGCACCGACCGCCTGGCTGCGCTCGGGCAGCTGACGGCCGGGCTGGCCCACGAGCTGCGCAATCCCCTGGGAACCATGAAAACCTCGGCCGAGCTGCTGGCGCGCAAGGTTTCAGCCGACAACGAGATCGCGCGCGAGATGGCCGGATACATCCAGCAGGAAGTGGACCGGATCAATTCGCTGATCACGCGATTCCTGGATTTTGCCAAACCGCGCAACCTGCGCTTGGAAAAGACCGATC